>Ga0194132_10005406_pt1 | contig 20717 bp, 25 predicted proteins | sample TA2KigOf80mmetaG_FD_148612 | JGI IMG/M metagenome (GOLD analysis project Ga0194132, IMG submission 148612) | Freshwater microbial communities from Lake Tanganyika, Tanzania - TA2015054 Kigoma Offshore 80m | ecosystem: Environmental > Aquatic > Freshwater > Lake | place: Tanzania: Lake... | reverse complement strand
AATAATTAAATAGAATGGTGTTAAGATTATTTTCCAAATATATATAATCACATCTAAAATAAACATTGGAATGTTGGATTTTTAAAAAGTTATGTTCCTTCTAGAATATTTTTTATATACTGGGGATTGCATTCAATATTTTTATAAGGATATTTATTAATTTAATATTTAAAAAAATATTGGAAAAGTTTTTTATCGTTTGGAATTATACAATTAGATGATTATTCAAATCTAATGAATCCATTGATATTATATTCGATGATAATTTATTTCATAGCTGCTTTTATTGCCCATGTTTAAAGTAGTACAAGATTTTTTTCTAGTAATATCACATTATATATACTAATGAGCGAATTTTATTAAACTAATCAATAAAAATAAGCATAATTAAATAAAAAATAATAATTTTTTATTTTTTATTTAGTATATTTTAATATTTCAGGATTGATATTATTTTCTAATTATTTACCTTGGACTTGAAAAATGAAAAATGAATTTATAACATTAAATTGAATAAATATTATAATTATATTCTATTTATTTACCTTGAACTTGAAAAATAAATAATAAATTTATATATAATAAAAATAAGTAATGATAATAGATAATATAATTATATCATTTCATCTTATTTATTATCTATACTTATTTGAAAATTTTTCATTATTTTTAATATTGGAAAATGATTTGTTATTTTTTTTATACTTTTTTTCAATTTATTTTAATTAATTAAACTTTTTGTATTTAAGTTTATTTAATTATTCTAAATGAATCTCTTATCCTTCAGGGGATCGCCTGTATAATAATCCTTCTGGGGATTGTCTAGAAATAGATTAAGAAATCTTTGTTGAAAATTTGGGATATTTGCTGACATTATTCGTCTCGATATTTAAAGTATTATTTAAAAATATCCTTTAAATTCTTTTATTATATTAATTTTTAATATCCATTGATTTTTTTATAACTTAATTTACTTATTAATCTAATTATTTTACTTTTTTTAACGTTTTACTATTTATTTTACTTTTATCATTTTTACTATTTATTGAACTTTTATCATTTGATTTAATGATTTGATTTTATTATTCTTAATTTTATATACCCATTATCTTATTAATCTAATATTTAAATTTTGATCTTGATGAATTATTAGAATATTGTTTTTTTTTAATCTCTTATTAAATGGAAAATAAAATTTAATTATTCTGAAAATGATGATTCGAAGTTACTGAGGAATTTTCAATAAAAGCGAAATCTTTTCCACAATTAATTTTTTCTTATTGAGATTATTTTATATCCTCTCCTATGGTCTAGAATTGAATTATTGATTCTTTGTATTATTAAAGATATTAGATTATTTAATTATAGTCCCATCTCTGAGATTCATCAAATTCCAATAAGTTTTATACCAAATCATGAAATTAATGTCCGTAAAATAATTTTGTTTTGTTTAGAAGTTACTTTACTATATTTTAATTTATTTCAATTTAATCAAAATTATAACAATCATTTATATCACATAAATTAGCCATTTAAAGGCTAATCATACCTAAAGAAAATACATTACTTTTTAATGGGTCATGATCTGGTTTTATTTAACGATTTTTTAAAGATCTCATTAATTTCGGGGAGAAATAGCAGCTATCTCTTCCTCCTGTCATAAAAGATATATAAATATTTTCAACATTTAAAAAATCTGAATCTGTTAATTTATAATTAGCATCATATCCCATAAGAATGGTCTTAGGTCTAATACCAAATAACTATATATCATGAAATTAAAACATTTTCAATGCAGTAGCAACATGCAAAATTAATTAATAAATTTCTAATTATTAAAATTATTTTTATTGTTAAATTCTTTTTTTAATTTCATGATATAATGTATAAGGGAAATATTCAAATATAAATACCAATTTAGATGATTATGAACAGAAATCACTTTGAAATTCTTGAGTTTAATCAAGTAATTAGACAATATAATCATTGTTTTATAATTTAAATGATTTTCTAGATCTCTCAATTAGTTATTCGTGCTCATTTTAATCTTATATAATAAATTTTTTAAGGGCAAATAATTATTAATTGTTATTGGATTACATGATTTATATTTCACCATAAGATGGATCATTGAAAAATTAAGTTTTTAATTGCAATTCATACATATTTATTTTATTAAATTAGAAATTAGTCGATTGATTTTATGCGTTTCCCATTTAAAATTTTTGTTATTTAACTGAAATATTTATTATTTAATATTCAATTATAATAATGTATGCATAATAAAAACAAAGTAATAATAAATAATACTAGTTTTCAATTAGCAATCAGAGTCCATCAGCTACCGTCACTTGCTGCTCTATCGCTCCTGATAATAAAGTTATTATGTAATAATGTATATAATATAAACAATTTTTATACAAATAATTTTATTTAATCATTCTAAATCTGGTACATCATCGAATGTAACATGATCTTCATTTTTTATTATTTATTTTTGCTATAATTATGTTTCATATTTTTCACATAATAAAAGTCTATCTCTGGATTATTTTTTTATAGATTCTTATTCCAATCTCTTTTTTTCTTCCTCTTGTAATTTTCTTTAAAATCTATAAAAAAATAATACAATTTTTCTTCTTTTCTTTTTTAAGAGTCTAAAAATTCATCGAAATTACATTTTTTCATTGTTACACTAAGAATACCTGTTATTTAAGACCTTTATATTTTATGTTCATCTAATGTAATTTCATCATGAAGTTTTAATTAAGTTAATTTCCCCTTAATTCTAACACTAATCCATTTGGGATTAAGATTGACATCTAAAAAGGAGGTATCCATAAATCTTAATTATAATTAAATAATAAAAAACTTTGGGATTTCTATGTCAAAAAAAGTATATTATGGGTCATCCCATTCTCTAAGGTTGAATTTATATTTTCCTTCGTTACATTATCTAATTTCACCATTATCTTTGAACATGGGTGTTTCTTGTTTAGGTTATTTTTTCGGATTTCTTTCATTTTCTTTTTCTTCTTTTTATCTTGCTTATTCCATGTACATATCTCTCCTGTTTTCCTTTGTGTATGGTTCTTTGAGATTTAAAAATTTTTAATACTTTTTTCTTCTAACTTTCTTTTTTATAACTCTTCTGGTGTTAGATCTTTATATTCTATTTCTAGTTATTTTTGCTCCTCTTCAAGTTATATTTATTCACCTTTTTTTTCTATTTTTTTCATCTCTACTGTATGATATAAATCAACAAGTAAATCATCATACTTTTGGATAGCTTAAATTCTTTCACTTTTTGAAATTGCTTTCCCGTCAAGTTATTGAAGTTATGGAACAGTTGCAATAACGAAATCACGATATTATTTCCAACTTTAAAATTATTTTTAAACAAATACTCTGTGCATGGATTCCCAGTTAAGTAAAGATCTTTTATTGAGGAAACTCTACTTAGATTTACCATACTCTCTTCTAATTCTTCAAGACCCACAAAATTAACAGTCATGTCTAATTTTTATAAACTTTCACACCCTTCGATATTTTCAATCATTGATATGTTGTTTAATGCTAAATTTAAATATTCTAACTCTTTTAATTTATTTAATCCCTCCATTTTTTCAATTATATTGTTTTATAAATATAGGATTTTTATGTGTCTGCATAAAATTTCAAACAATTCTATTTTTTCGAGCTCCAATTAATGCAAAGATATCTTTAAAATAATTCAAAAATATTTACTTCCTCTAAATTCGTTAATCGACAATCATTATGTTCTGATTTTCTTTTCAGTAATTCCTCAGTAAGTCTCGGCATAATAATATAATATACTAAATATTTTTAAAAAAATAATTTTAATAGAATAATAATTAATCATTATTTAAAACATAAAAATTCATTTATTATTTTTCTAAATTTTATCGGATGTCTATTAATTCAATGTATTTTATGTTGTTTAATTGATAATACTACTATTTTATTTAGAATTAAACATCTTTACAAATTTCGTTTTATCATTGATTTAGACATTTTTAGGATCACTTTACTGTTTATCAGTAATAGAATTATTACTTAAATGCAATTTTAAAAATTATGAATGAGATAATTCAAAAAATTTATCATTTTAATTTTAGTTTCTTTATCTCAATATTCCTTATTTAGCATGTACTATTTTTTCATTTTTTAAATTCTCATCTTTTCGATTTCCATCAAATTTTTTTTCCAATTTTTGAATTTATTATTTATCATATCCATATAATTAGTCATTATTATGTATATCTTGTGTTTATTTTCCTATCATAGATTACACACATTAATGATCATCATGCTTAATTGATATTTCCCTATAATTTTGTACTCCTTTTTTCCGGTCTTTGTTATTTTTACTATTTGGATTTAGAGTTTGAATACGCGTAGAATTTTCTATTCTCTCTGTAGTTGTACGAGGAGAATATTCAAATTTATCCTTAGTATTATAATTTTTAGTTTTGATAGTTTTGGGAGATAATGTACTATTAAGAATAGAAGAATATGACATTAAAAAATTGGTTTTAATCTAACGCAAAATAGGTTTAGTACTACTTTAAGTAGCTGAAATTTAAACAAAAGTGTCTTAATTTTTTTCATCTTTATTATTCTTTAATTCTCTCTAAGTTTATGATATTTTTTATTACTAGGAATTATTTTGTTCCTTTCTCCTTTTAGTTTAGTTCACTTGATTTCTTTATTTTTTTTATTCTTCTTCTACTTTTTATTTAATAATTTTTGTCAAAAATTATTGTTTTTCGGTATTAGGAGTTTTATTTTTTTTTGTTAGAAGTCCTTGTTGTTTAAATTGTATTTATTTTTCTTTTTCTATATAAAGTTAATTGGATAAAAATTTTTAATATCCAATTAAATTTTTATTACTTTCCTTTTAAGCACATGTTAATTGTTGTCCATTTTTCATCATATTTATTGCATTATCTATAATTTTATTACTGATTTTATTCAATTTTTTTTTAGTATTCGATAAATTTAAACTACTTTTCATTATATTATTTATAGAATTTTAACATTAAGTATTAATTTTTCTGAAAGAAATTAATAATTTTTTATTATTTTTAGTGTCTTATTTAAATTAAATTTTTGTAGAGTTTTTACCTTCGGATTTTTTTTACCTTCTACTAGTTTCACATTTCCTATTTTTTAATTTTGATTAAGAGTTTTGATTATAATAGAGTTATTTTTATTATTATTTATGATTTAAATGTTCTCTTGGTTCATCTCTTTCTGTATGTATTTATTTTTATATATTTTTTATTGAACTCATTCGCTCTGTTAAAATACGATTCGTCATCAAATTTTTTGTATCATTTTATTTTAATCTATAATCATCAATTTTCAAAGTTATTTTTTATTTCAATTTATTCTCCTTTTTTGTACTGATACTAGATTCTTATGTTAATTATGGACAAAAAGAGGATCTAGATTCTAATTTTTGATTCAAAATTTCGATTGATTATTTTTTTTTCTATCGATCAGTAATCAATTAAATTGCCTCTAAGTTTATATCTAATTTAATTTCTTCTTTCATTTTTTGGAAGATATTTTATAAAAATTATTTCTTTTTTACTTTCAATTAATTCATGGAAACTATGTATTTATTTTATAAACTTTCTTATTATTAAGATTCTTTAATTTCTTTTTCTATATTTTTTACTACATTAATATCATCAACTAATATTTATGTAAAAGATGGTTTATATATATCATGTTAACTTGATTAATAAGAAATCACCTCCATTTTTGGATATTCTTTTACAAATATATTACTATTTTATTAACTCATCAATTTGTCTTCAGAGACTGGGACATAATTCGAAAAATTTGAATTTAATATTTTTTCTTGTTCTTTAAATTGATGGTCCTCATTTTTTTGTACATTTTTACATTCAACATCATTTCTTGAATCTGTTTATTATTTTTCTAATTTTGCAAAAAAAAATTTTGCTTATTTCTCATACCATTTTTTCATTATTTTATTTTATTCTGTAATAACTAAATTTGGTCGAGTTTCTTTATATTAATTGGAATAAAAATCTGTTAGTATATTTATTCTGGGAAAGACTTCATCTTAAGCATAAGGCCTTTTCAAATATTCATTAATATCATCAAAAAAAAGTAATCTTTAAATAGAATAACATGATTCACATTTATATTAGCCAGGATTTCATTTATTGGCTTAGCAAAATAGAAATTAAATTCATCTAATTAAATTAACAGAAAAAACTACCAAAATATTTTTTTTATTATATTTATCTTATTAATTTTATTGGCTTTTTCTTAAGAACACAAAAGTTACAATTCGAGGGTAGAAATTTAGATGATTAAATCTAATTAATCGGTTTCTCTTTAAATAAATTTAAATAATATAATAACTTTGATCATGACTTTTACTACGGTAATTTCTAAAACTTCTGTTTTATTTATCTTTATACATTATATTTGTTTATTTATTCTGAAAGGTAATATTTTTCAGTTTAAAATTAATTAAATTATAAAAAATTATTTAAATAAAAAATTCAATTTTTTTTAAATTATTTTTATTGTAATTTTTAAACCAAGTTAGGAATGTGGGGTTTTATTCTTTTCTTAGAATTACTATTCTATTACATTAATGTAGCATATTTAGAAGTAGAATTTTAGTAATTAATTTCATTTTATATACTAGGAGGTTTAGAAATAGGGATATTTTATTCAAATATTTAATTATCACTAATTAATTAATTTTATAAGTGTGTTATTTAATCTTTATCATTGAATTCATCATATATTCCAAATTTTTCAGTTTCAAGTTTGCTTAATTTTTCATTTAAATCAATACTGGACCGTGAAATATTTTCCTTTGAAATATCCTTAGAGTCTTAAATAACACTCGAAGAATCCGAAATACTTTAAATTACTTCTAGTTCTTATTATGTTAAAGAATCAATTGATTTTTATATTTTAATTAAATTTTACTAATCTTCTTCTATATTATCAAGCCAATTAAAAATTTCTTTTCTTAAATTTTATTCATATTGAGATTTATTATTAATGCATAAAATATCTATTATTTTTGACCCTAAACCAACACATTTCAATTAATGGTAATTTAAATTAGATCTCGCTCCTTGCCATTGACATTTTTCATCACCTTTTAGACATAAAACCTCCAGATCATCGATTAATTTTGTAGCTATAATATCTTTCTATATTTTTTCTTAATTTATATTTTTTTAACATTGTAGACATTTATTTATTTTTTATTTATACATTAGTTCATAAATACATAATGAGCAATACGTATGCGTACATTCAAATCTATAAGGATTCTAAAATACATCTTTGCAGATTTAACAATAAAGATGTTTACTAATTTATTGCTTATTCGCATAATTTAATTATTGTTTTACTTAGTTTTATGGATTATGAGCCATATGATTATTATGATTTTTTGGTGGTAAAATATTTAAAATATAATTTGAAATGTTTGATAGCATTATATTATTCATAAAAAAATCAAAAAATATGTGAATTCAATTCAAATATTAAATATATATTATATTTTCAATTATTTCATGATCGAAGTGATAAAAATGCTGCGACTCCTGCTCTCACCCATACATCCTCTATTTCACTGCTTCTGAATTCAAAGAACATTACAAAGTTGGTCGAATGACCAGTAGTAGACAATGTGCCTGTTCTACTAACTACTTTATATACTGGACAATTATAGATCCCTTTTTTTGGTGGTGTTCTATCTTCAACAGGTAAACAATGTATCATCGGTACATTTGAATACAATTCTTTAGGATATGGCCAATTTAATTAATGTAATTATTCATCCCATCTGCCACCTTCCAAAAATAATCCATAGATATAACACCCATATTCTGGTTTTTCAGTAATTTCATCATAACTAACTTCGTCCATAACAATAAAATCAAATGAAAGCCTGTCAATAGAAATAGCTTTTTTTCTTGCAAAATTCTACTAGGTAGCAGTCAAAAATGCCTATGGGAAGAAAAATCCTATTGAATTAATAATATATTAGAAACCTGATATCCAATAAACACAGGGAGTTCCATTATCGATCCAATCATTTAAAAAAGTGATTCTATCTTCTAAATCTTTAGTCCAAGATGATAATGGCTTAAGGGATAGGAACCCTTTCTCTGCCCATAATTTAGGTACCTAATAAAATTTATAATTAAATCTAACCTAATTATCAAACAAACTATTTCCTACTTGCTCTAGTTCTTCACTAAGAACAACGAGACCTTTTAACCCTTTTTTCAAATTAATTAAACTTGATGTCATGATGTTTATAAGTCTATTGTATCTTATTAATTCCTAAACTAATACAGTGTTCATCGATTCTTCATAACTAGTTGCATATTTTTTTGCAATGTCCTCTACCATAAATACTTTTGGTGTTCTGGCTTGAACATAATTTGCTATTTCCTCTATTTTTTCCTCTCTTGTCTGACCGGAACCGGATGAAGTACGGGGTTGGACTGAAAGCAGCGTCTCAAGAAGAACCAAAGTTTCGTTATTTGCATTTGTAATTGCAGCATTATCATGTAGACCAAATGCTTCAGGTGACGGAGTAAGAGGAAGAGTTTCAATGTATTCTAAATAATCGTTCAAATCTCCAGCTTTAGGTGAATAATAAATACCTGATTCACTATATTTATATCCTTCCTTCAAAGACTAAAAAATATAATAATGATTATTACTTCTTTATTTATATAAAGGGATAAAATAGTTTTTATAAGTCTTACATCTTTGTCGTCTGTAACTCTACCACCATAATTTATTTCTGCACCAATAAAATTTATTACTTTATATGGTATATCTTTATAATCATCCAACAACATCTTCAGTTATTTCTTGCATACGGATAAATCCTCATTTGTGAATTCGTAAGGTATATTCCATCCTATTGGACCGAACTTTCTACGATCTTAAATGATGGCATGGAATAATGCGAAACCAAAAAGTAATTTTTTAAAATTATCAGGTTTTTTGCAATCTATTAATTCTGCATCTGTTAGATTTTTATAAGTCCTCAAAAGATTAGCTCTAAGACCCTTTGGAGGCTCTAATGTCATTTTTATCCCATTCTATAGTACTGATATGGGGAAATATTTAGAAGGCATAGAAGTCAACCAAATTCTAAAATCTTTGTGCATATTTTCATTTAACTCTTCACACAATCTTTCTAAATCTGGCATCCATGACTAAGCTAGGTGACAATTTTGTAGTAGACACCATCCACCTAAATAACTTTAAATTAAAAAAAACCTCTTTGTTATTGTTCTCTGATCATTTTTTCTGCTTTTGGACCTTATCCTTAACCTAAAGAGATTGAGTCCACCTTTTTTGTCATTTACATTTCATCTGCAAGTTTAAGAAAATCTGAAACAGGGTCGGAACCAGTAGATAATACAAATATCAGAGGAGAAATTATACTACTATCTTTAAAACATTTCATTAAATCGAAAGTAGGCACAATTATAAATTATTAACCCAATATCTCTGAAATATAGTTTTAAACTGCAGGGACCATTTTATCAGGCCTAATTATTTTCAAAATAATCATTTTTTGGAAGGTATTTAGTTATGAATTCCAAGGTTCAGGCAATTGACAATTTTAAGGTTCAACTGAATCAAAAATTTCTTTGAATTGATCACTCTAAAAATTTATTATGAAATTAATTTACATTTGCTAAAAAGAATTTTTCAAATCCTCTAAACTTATCTAATTAGTCAGTACCATAAATTTCTCTATATACTGTTGGCCATGAGTTTTCTGAGATCCAATTAGTTGGATTATCTTTTATTTAAATATCTCCTTATGTACCAGCAAGGAAGAATCTCCATTCGACCCAATTTATACTGTTAGAACCCTTTAAAATAGCAATTTAAAGCATAAAACTAAACAACAATTTATGTCTCTCAAACAAAGATCTACAAACATTTTCGTACAAAGAATAAGTAAAGTAGTCATTTAAATTTTTAAGTCTTTCTTCTAAATAATTGCTAGCCTCTGAATTCTCAACACCCATCACAAATAGGTTTGTGAACCATTGCAAACTATACTAATACATTGGATCAATGGTTGATAAATCAACAATACAAAAGAATAAAATTGATGCCCTAAATGCTACCCGTCTATAGGATTCTCGAGACTCATCGATTTAGGCTTCTGTAACCTTCGATTCCCTTACTCTTTAGTTGATCTCAGCTGCAAATTGTTTTGAAGTTTATAATTGGTTAATAAGTGACTCATCTTTTAATATACTCGCTATATCACCTGTATCTGATAAAGATTTAAGAATATCATCCTCTATCTTAAGGAGTTGCTTTTAATCCATTGCATTTTTCCTGACAATTTCACTCTTTTTTTATTCTAAATTTGGATTTTCTAAAGCAACTATTTATGCAAGCATTTACTCCTCCAATCCACTGGGAGTAATGGCAAAATTAATAATAGTGACTTTTACGAAAGTTTCAGGTGGATAGTGAGGGTTAGGTATAGTGGTAGTCATAAATAATTTGAATTTGTCAGAATAGTTATAAGATTTTTCTCCAATAACTATTGTCATGGAGGAGCCTTGTTTGGTTACCTACTATTAGATAATCGGCTCAAGAGCTTGATCTAACTCTATCCCTACGCTTTCAATTAAGACCCATCTCCCGAATTACACAGCCAACTCCATCGTTCGCATCAAAAATTGATCATTAGCTTTCAATACCTCTATTCCTTCCTCATGATCTTTTCCTAAATTTTTTATAAACTTATTTGCCTAAGTCTATGGATCAATCATAAGAGGCCATCTTCTTCCCGCATCAATTATGATTCCATTTTCGGTGGAAGTATCATCTTTAGGCAATCCTGCGATATTCCAAGTTTATAATTTAACAGGTTAAACGAGGAAACCCCTCATAGTTATGAGAGGATTATGATCAAGTCCAAGTATAGCCAAATTCTTTATCCAAACACTTTCAAGGTGCTACCTATACTACATAGTAAAAGGCCCGCTATAGGATATTACTCCGGAAGCAATAATACTATGAGCAGGTATTAATTTTTACTGTTCCATCATAATTACAATCTCTCTTGTCCATCTTTCTTTCTCCTCTGATAACCCATCTGTTAATTTCTGTGCTCTATCCAATTTTACTGAGCATTCCTATATTTTCTTTGTTAATTCTTGCTTCTCAAACATCTTTAAATCAAACATATCTTCTAAATCTTTTATCTTTCTATTTATTTTATCAAGTGCTTCCTTTTTGATATTTAATTCAGCTGTTTTTTCTTCCACAATCTATCTCATAGCTATAAGTTTTTCTCTAAGTGGTTAAGTTTATGTATATACTTTATAATAATCCCACATAGCTTTGACCCACATATATAAAAATTTAGTAGCATATGATGTACGTTCCACTGCGTTGAAAGTGAATTCTGGGCGGCAGGTAATTTTTTCCTCTAACTTTTTTATCATTGAAGCTGTAACACTTGTTTTATCAAATTTCTACAGTAGGTCTAAAAGTTCTTTAGTATCATTCAAAAGATATCGTTTTGCTGTTTCAAAATAATTTTCCACTTTTTTACCTCCTCCTTCTTATACACCCATTATTATTTCTCCACCATTAGCTATGATTTTCTGAGTCAGAAGAATAACAACACCTCCTAAGGTAACTTTTACAGCTTCAGGAGGCGAACCTAAAGTCTTTATTTCAGTTAAATGTTCTTTCTTTAATTTTTAGACTTCTTATAAAGTCAATTCCAATTATGCATTAGCATCTGCAACCGAGGCCTCAGCTTCATTTGCCAATTTCGTAGCTTCTTAAGATTGAATATTTGCTTCCGCTTCTTCTACTGAGATAATCTTTTAACTTTCTTGAGCTTCAGCTTTATCGACAGTAAGTTTTTTTAACATTATTTCTGTTTCTTCTGAAGCTTTTTTAAGTTGAGGTTCCATACTATTTAGTAAAATTTTCATTTCATCAACACTTTTGTTCGCATCAACCAATTTGTCAAGTCCGGATTTTAATCTTGTAACACTTATCCCAGATTCTTTTTTCTTTTTTGAAAGAATTTATTTATAAATGGTAAGTAGTTCTAAATAGGATGAAGGTGTAACATAATTATATCTTTTAAGTTCATTAAGGAATTTAATTGATTCTGCTTCAACAGATTTATGGATATCTTTGAAAGATTACACTATCTAATCAAGCTAACCCTGTAATCCTAATTCTTCTTCAAAATCGATTAACTGCCCTTTACCAACACCTATTAGAGCTTCCTCTGGCCATTCAGTAAACCAATTGATTGTGCAACAATTAACTAGAGAAGGGAACATTCTTAACCTAGTTGTAAAAGATTCCCCTAAAGGAGACATTGCAATGATCATATGTATATTTTTCTTAACTCTAATAAGATATTACGTAAAAGTATTATTTTTAGTTGGAGGTATACCCTTTTTAATACATTCAGCTTTGCATCCAGTAACAATATCTTCTGTATCCTTTTCTTGATATATACCTGTTACGTCTCCAGAATTTAAAATATTATTAATATCTTCCATCATTTATTCTTTAAGTATTTAAGTATCAGTGAAAAGAAAAGAAATAGATTTATTTTCTAAACCTGCAAACATAAGAACTTTTTTTATATCCTCTCTCCAAGATTTCATGTTATAATTCTTAATAACTTCAATTTAGAAAATTTTGTAATTTGTAAGATATGTAGCCATTCTAGATAGAGATTGCCTTCCACTACCCCCAACACCTAGTAATAATGCATTACCTTAGGGTTGGCGAATTATTCTGGATATTCTAGAAATATGTTCACAAGCATCTAGAAACATAACCAATTTCATTTAAATTTTCTACCCACCGAAGACAAAAGTTGAATCAGCATTATAATCTTCCTAAAAAGCATCCATTTTGTTTACAAATGATTCTAAATCGGTTATCTACTAATAAAATCTCTAATCTGATTCTCTACCTCCTAAAATATCTGTAAATAAAATTCTTTCATTATCAATGATTTGTTCAGTCTAAAATCCGAATGTTTAAAATTAAGATTCTAAAAGATTTTTGAGTTCATTTCGATCTTCTTTGGTTGTTAATCTGTCATGAAACACCCTCATATTTTCATGGTACCATAGCTTTACCATGGTAATAGGATCTCCGGTATACTTAGGATGACCAGAGCATATTCCTTAAAATACTTTCCATATATCTCTTAAATTAAAAGTATAATGTGATTTTGATGGAGTTGGTAACAAGTTTTATTTAATTGAAGAATAAGTATTAATTACCGAATCTACTATATTTTAATGTAAATCTCTAACTTATTCATTATATCTTCTGAAGAAATGAACTACTAAAACTGAAAAAATATGTGAGATAGCATCGTTATCAAGTTCAGTATAAGTGATTATATTAAAGTGTCTGACTATTCGATTGGTGATGAAGGTTCGACCTCCCCCTGGAGGTCCCATTGCAGAAAGTATGATTACTTCTTCTAATTTCATGAATTGGAGATCTTTTCTATTATACCATCCTTAATGATCTAGATATTATCTTAGAATTTCCAATGGAGGTTAGGCACCAAATGTCTCTTTTTTTGGCATATTTAGATCATCAACAAATATTATACATTTTTTACCAATAGGTGGACCAAAAACTCCCTTTCTTCTTTTATCCATTTTCCCATCAATTGTATCTTGAGTCTGATTAGCACTTGTTTAAGCACTGAATGAGAGGTTAATACATTAGAAATCTTCTCCGAGATCTATAGTCAAAAGTTAAGAAATATTCTATGATTTACCAGTCCCTGTTGGACCAGGTGTAAGCACGTGCTTAGAATTCTACATTAATAGGTTCAAAAAATATAAATTTCTAGTTGAATCGGATGTAGGAATCATAAGTTCATGATATCCGAGTTTTTGATCAGGTTAAAAATCTTTATTTCTCTCCATCCATTTCACAAATTAATTATTTTAAAGATTATACTCGTAATTATATATTTGATCGGTATCTGGAAATTTAGCGTTTACATTTTTTTATGAGATTTTGTTTCTTATCCATTCAGAGAATTTTTCCCTACCCTCATAGTCAGAAGTAGCTCCGATACTCCAAATTAAAGCAAAAACAAATAGGGAGTCTATTCCATTAAATAATACTTGGATATCTTCAGCCTATACCTTTTTTAATTCAGTCTCTTTGTAAATTATGAAAAAGCAATCCAAAATCCTGCATAATGATTAAACTAAGTTATTGTTCATAGAAGTTAACAGTTCCTTCAAATGGCGGCGAAGAAAGTGTAAAGCATCATCTACAAAGAATGAAAATAATTCAATAAGTCTTGTCTTAAAACCTTTAAATGCTAAAATATTAGGTGGTATAATTTCTAATAATGTAATTATAATTTAAATACATATCCAACTGTCTATGAGAACTTATATTCCTAAAGATTCTGGCTCCATATAAATCATTCCGCAACGACTAACTGTGGCAGGACTAGCTACTAATAAGTCTTCCACCTCAAACATCATAGTCATGTAAGGAGTAAGTGTCAATATCTATCCAGAATTTAGACACAGCTTTTTATTATCATCCAATACGGTATTCATAGACTCAATCCAAATTGCATCAACAGGTCCGTCGAACATTATCCAATGACGATCTGACGATTAATCCCTACAAGATTCTCTAACTCTGTAGGCTAGTATACCATCAGTCCATCTATTTAATTAGAAATTTATTTTAATACTCATGTGTCTGTTCATTAAATTAACCATATAATTATCCCATCGTAATCGATTTAGGATTTAAAATATGGATGTTAACTAAACTTTGACCTTCATTTTTAAGGGCTGTCATCGCTTTCGAAAGTACTTTATAATTCATTGTTTTGCCCCCACCTGTTGGACCAACAAGCATAAGACCGTGTCTGACTTATATAGTATCATAGAGTTAAATAACCTTATCCATAAATGGTTATATTGGCTATAGATTATAATTTTTAGTTTCCAGGGTAATTTATTCTAATAAATTTCCATATTCAATTTTAAGTCTTTCTAAGCCTGGAAATAAATCTTTAATTATATTTTCAAATAATGGTAAATCATCTTTTAAAAATTTGGGAACATTTACATCTCTCAAAGCTCTAAGAAGTAATTATTCTTCATTCATATCTGGATCCTAGCTTTTTAAAATACCGGCAGCGTTAATCACTGACCTAACAGCTCGCATACCATAATCATAGTGATCTTAAGAAGAAAGTTATTCTGATGATAATCTGAATGTTGCAACCATTTTTTTAGCTAGATTTCTACCTTCTAAAAATCCAAAGGAATATAACATTATTTCTCCAATTAGAGCATAATCTGGTACCATCATAGCAACACCTCTAAATAAAGCCTTTAAACTATCTGGAAGTTCAGTTCTTCCAGCATAACCAGGATTCATGGTTATAAAAACACAAAAAGTTGGTATAATCCTAATCATAGATCCTTCGAATTCAATCTGTGGTGTACCTTTAGCTTTTTCTCCAAAAAGAATCAATAATTATTATCCAATAACTGACAATACTTCGATATTGATTCTATTAAATTCATCGAAGCAACACCAAGCTCCTGCAGAAGAAAGACCTTTAAAGAAAGTTCCTACCTATTAATAATCCATTTAGTCAGAACAATTGAAAACCACACACTATTTAGCTAATGCTTTGGCTAAATCTTTAGTAGACTCGGTTTTACCTGTTCCTGCTGGCCCTGCAGGAGCTCCCCCAAGATTGAGCTTAAGGGCACCCATTAAAGTCATATAGCATTTATCTGTCAATGGGGTAATGACTAATCTAAGTGTATTTCCAAGATACTCATATCCATAAGGGAATCTTGTCGAAACGTTTTTAACAAAGCATTAAATTTCTGTCTATTCCGGTACAGGAGTTTCAAAATAATAACGAAGTTATGAAATCCATTCAAATGCTTAGGTGTCTTTTACATTTTCCTAAAATAATTTTTCTACTACATCTTTAGCATGCACATCGATGACAATCAAGGCGTTAAGAGTAACTAATTGTTGTTTGGTTTGTTTTTATCTTACTAAGTATACTAAATCAATAAGTTGGGCATTAAGTTTTTCCCAATATAGCTTAAGTTTATCTTCCTTTTTCATGATAGCCTCTTCTACTTCGGTCGTCCACATAACCTGACTTCCATTTAGTACGCATTAACCTGCATGGAGTTTTACCCAGTCTGTTCGTTTTTTCAGAGGATAATCTTTAACACTATCCATGAGGGCTTTTCGAACTGAGAGGAACATCATAACTTCAACCTCTCCCATCCATTCTTCTACGTTTTTTTTGTTAGGATCAACAAAATCTACAAAATCTACTTTCTCTTTTTCTGCTGAAAACATTGCAGATATTTTTTTATCGGCTTCAAATTAAATTTCATGCATGTTTTCAAAAACCTTTTTTAAGTGTGGTTAAACTGCAGTTGGTTCTTTAGTTTAGGATAATATTTCTAAGAGATCGTCATTAGATAAAAAATAAAATCGAGCAAACCTTTCTCGTTTTTTTTCAAGATAATTATTTAATTCTTTTTGAATAGCCTCTAAATTCTTGTTAGATTCTTATAATCTCTCTAAAAGACCATCTTGAGTGCATACTTGTAGTACATTAAGTAGGGTATTTGCTGAGTTCATTGTATGTTTCCACGTAGAATCGACACTCTTGAATTTTTTAGATTCAGCTGGTAATTATTTTGCAATATCAGGTGAATCAAATATTGGTTAGAGATACATCCATTATCCTTAGCATTTGGCCCACTCTTCAAGAACATCTGACATAATTTTAAGTTAATTGCTCCATTCTGTAATTCTCTCCTCGAACGGTTTTTTAAAAGGACTAAATTACATAGCTTAAGTATTCACTATATGCTCATCTAATTCTATCTAAATCTCATCATAACCTCTTATAATGAAACTAGTCTTATATGGTATTACCTAAAATTTAATTTGAGCCCATTTATTTGTCATAATATCCAATATAGTTTAAATTTAAAATTCTTTTTAAGCTCTTTCACCAATCTCAACAATATCATCGACCCAATTCATAAGTTTTAAATCCAAAACTTTAGTGAAATTGAAACCATCGATATTTGGATCTACTTTGAAGCCTACTTTGTCTTGAATTTGTTTCCAATGTCGAGGAAGCATACCCTATTTTCTAAGAGCTACAAGTAAAGGAACTTTAATCTTAAATTCATCAATTTATTTCTTTAGATCTACTCCAATTTTTTATATATCTGTTAGCTATCTATCTTTGAAAAATCTGTTTACTCCATTTAATAACTTGGAAGAATCTTCAACGAACCTCTCTGCAGCAACAGCATCAATAGTATTAAATTGGTCTTTCATCCAAATCTGAAAATATTTGTTCCATTTGTCAGCCGTGGTCCATAAATTGCTGTATGGTGTGAACTCTTTAATCATAACTGTTATTTTATCATAGTTGGTCTGTTCTTAGCCAAACAGCTATTCTCGGGAATTAATTTTCTTAGCATCTTCATTAAATTGATTTAATTATTTATTAACATCGGCAACTGTCTATGCTATAGTTGCGGTCTATTTAGTATCATTGAAATTAAAAAAAGTTGAAATGGTTGAATTCATATTTTCTATTCTGTCATTGAGTTCCGCTTATTCCTCTTTCATAGATTCTGAAAATACAACTATATCTTTTTCCATTTATTTCTCTCTTAGTTTGATAAGTTCTAGTATCTCTTTAATACCTCCAAAAATAATCCACTTTTTGTCGTAATCATCTTTACTAAAACGGTAGTTAAAACTTTCTAATTTTTGATAAACTTCAAAGCATTTATCCATCTCCAATTTTAATTTTTCAAGCTCTGTTGGAATGTTTTGCATATACTCCTTAATTTCAGTGAGTTTTTCAATATCGCTAGATACCTCCTTGATCTTATTTTGAATTAATTAAAAACTATTGAATAGAGCTTAGGTTTATTAGCGAGCACGCTTAGCTATTATATCAGTAAGCTATTTAGATGCCATATAAAATTTTTCACATAGATATTGTCTTATTTCTTTGTTATCAATTTGGAAAATTCCAACTTAAATAAACTCAGGAATGCTTCTCTCCAGTTCCTATTCCCTTTTTTTTACTTTTACTATTTCTTCCTATAGCTAGTCTACATCCCAAGGAATTTCACTGTTTTCGATGCTTCTAACATACTCATCTGGGTTCATTGTTAATATATCCTTAAATTAATTAAATACTGTCATGTATTCATCCAAAGGGTTCATAGCTATTGTTAACTTTTGTTACATTTCTTATAACATATCCCAGATCCATTTATTTTCATCGGGATATTTTCTCGGCCTTTCATTAGGATCAGGATCAGTAGGTTTTTCTAAGGGTTTATAAGGAGTTCTTATTAAAGTTTCATTTTTCAATGATTTGTATAAATCAACTAATATCTTTGGTTCTAGATCTGGAATTTTAGAAATTTCATCTAATCCTTTTTCGAATGTTTAAATCAGCATTTTAACAAATAAATTAGGCTATACACTATAAACAAATTTTTCATCTTTTTAATCTTTAATCATCTCAATCTAAAATAATGATGGAGGATTTACAGGCTTAAGTATTGGACCTTTATCACATTACCAGCCTTCGAATATATTTTTCACATCAGTAGGAGAATTAATTAAGACTTAAATAGGTATGAAATAATATAGATATTTTTATAGTTCATAATAACATTTGTAAACAACTGAATAAACTGTATCTTGCATCATTAGTCTGACTAGTGTAAGAAATCTTTTGAGTTTTCCAAAATCATAGGTAATTTTTGAAGTCTCCTTCATGTTGAACCAGCCTTTCCCTACGCCTTGTAAATTTGTCTTTATAATTCGTATTAATTCCTGAACCCATTAGCCCTTTAATTGATAAACCATTTAAGAGATTGAGGATTCTTGAATGTGTTTAAATTCTTCTAAAACCATACTTTGATGCATCTCAGTATTAAAAATTTTTAAATCTAAAATTTTATTACACTCAATTTTTATCTGTTAAAGTGCTGTTATTACCTCCTACTTTATATACAGTGAACTGAAACAAAAGTCTTTAAAAGTTTCAGTAAAATCCTTGGCGTCTTCGTATTGGACCTTGTCCCAGCTAGTCATCCACTTTAATTTAACCCCTTAATTTCTTTCTAATTGGATCATACCATAGTAGGGGGCTTATTTTTGAACATATGTATTAGGAATAAGTTGTTTAGGATACATAGGATCGCTAAGTTCATTATTATCTTCGAGGTACTTATCAAATATAATTTTATTCATTGTTCTAGCGTAGTCTATATTAATCTCTAGGATCAAAGGTGTAGTCTCGGTGCCTTCCAACTATTTTGTTTTCGCAAGATAATCGATTCGTTTTTTTTATTCGGTATCAAGTTCACTTAAATCTTATTGAGGCATATTATCAATATAGAAATTATATCTGATAGTCGAATCGCAATTATTTCTCTCTTTGAAAGCGTTAGCAACTCTTTTTGCATATTTTCTTGGATCTTCAGCATCAAGACAGAAATAAATTCTGTTTAAATATCCAATAGAATCATCTTCCATCCATTTAACCTCAAACAATTTAGTCTCGGAATCATATCTTTCAACCCACAAAGGTCGATAATTAACTCTGCCATTTTGATCTTTATAATAACCTTGGGCAGGCATTAATCTTTCATTGCCATTTTCCTCTTGCATCTTTGAAATCCACTCCTCATTTGAATAATCATCCTGTAAAATTTAAAAAATAGATAAATACAAATGTGGTGTCATCGAACAGCTAGAGAGGGAGCCATTCCACTAAATGACTTTAATTATTAAAATCAATATCCTCTTATAACAATAACTGATCAACATTAAAAGAAGAATATTCTTTTTTCTTTCGAAATATTGCAACTTTCCTAGGTATCCGTCCTGCGATTGGTTCAAAAGGTTCCATGACCTGATATTATGTAAAATTAAATAATAACTTTGGGATCTATAGTGTAATCTTCTTTTTTTTCCTTTATTGTATGAATACCTGCTCCTAATAAACTTTTGCTACTTGATGATTAAGCAATCTTTTTCTAAGGTTTTACTAGCTTTCTATTAAGTCTATGAGCTTGAGGAATTTTCTATTTGGTAATTGTCTCAATGAAGGATGAATCTGGACCTAGTTAGCTAATATCCTAAAAAAGTTTAATAATTTATTTTTACAGTGTAAAGATTTGAATTTTCAGGTGCTAATATTTCTGAATATATACCTCTCTATTTATCTCTTAATTCTATTTACTTACTTGTCATTTGTATTTTATTACTAGAAATTTTAGATTTCGTAAATTTTAGTTACCTTTTTTTAAAGTAAATTAATGCTTTATTATTTTGTATTTTAATAAAATTTATACATATATAATTTTAATCAAATAATTTAAGGGGAATTTTTGTTTTTTTCTCATATATTTTTTTGTATATTGATTTTATAAAAAAATATCAACATAAAAATAAAAAATAATATATACCAAATTCAATATATTTTAATACATAATTTTAGAAAAAAAATAAAATATAAATATTACAAAATCTAATAAAAATAT
>Ga0194132_10005405_pt1 | contig 20719 bp, 18 predicted proteins | sample TA2KigOf80mmetaG_FD_148612 | JGI IMG/M metagenome (GOLD analysis project Ga0194132, IMG submission 148612) | Freshwater microbial communities from Lake Tanganyika, Tanzania - TA2015054 Kigoma Offshore 80m | ecosystem: Environmental > Aquatic > Freshwater > Lake | place: Tanzania: Lake... | reverse complement strand
GATCGGCTCGACCGATGCGACGTGCCGCACCACGATCATGTCGATCCTGCACGCCGCGCACGGCATGGTGAACAGCGGCGCGTTCCGGCCCATCCAGATCGTGGCGCCGCACGGAACGCTCGTAAATCCGGCGCGTCCCGCCGCGACGCGAGCGCGCACGAGCACGTGCTACAAGATCTTCGACGCGGTGAATTACGCGCTCGCACCGTTGATTCCGACGAAGGTTATCGCCCCCGGGTTCGACTGCCAAACGGGCATCTCGATGGCGCACCGCCGCGATGGCAAGCTCAGCGTCCTGTCGGAGGTGCTGGGCGCCGGCGTCGGCGCGTTGTACAACCAAGACGGCGCCGACGGCATGATCATGCACTTGACGAACGGCATGAATACGCCCGTGGAATCGGTCGAGATCGAGTTCCCGTTCCTCGAGATCCTGCGTTATTCGCTCGTCGAGAACTCCGGCGGTCTCGGCAAGTTCCGCGGCGGCTTGGGCATGGAGCGCAAGTACCGCATCTTCGAAGACGGCGTCAACTTCGGCTTGCACTCCGACCGGCACAAGCACTCGGCGCCAGGCCTGTTCGGCGGGCTCGGCGGCGCGCCCGGCGCATGCTTCGTCGAGCGTAACGGTGAGAAGATCACACTGGGATCGAAAGTGCACGCGCGCCTGCAGAAAGGCGACTTGCTGACCGTGCGCTCCGGCGGCGGCGCGGGCTACGGGGCGGTCAACGAGCGCGAACCGAAGCTCGTCGAAAAGGACGTGCGCGAGGAGCGCGTCGATCCGGCGCAGGCGGAGAAGACGTACGGGCGCAAGGTGAGAGAAGTGGTTCGGGCGTAGGACCGTTGCGCCCACCCCTCCCACGATTCGGTACAACTCCAAATGCCACGAGGTGCTCTTTTGACGCGCGCACCATGATCGTGCAGCAGTTGACGCTGACGCACGGTCTTCTCAAGATGATGGCCGCGGAGTTGTCCGATGAAGAAGCGGCGCGCTCTTCAAGTTCGCGCAAACCGCTGACTTGACGAAGTCCATCGAGCCCGGATTCCCCGGATTGTATTCGAACGTCGATGAGGTGCTGGTCTTTTCGATCGGGCATCGCCAGTATCCCGCCGGCAAGATCATGACGCTTCGCTTGATGCTGTCGAAGGCGCGCCTGCTCGGCTAGGCGAACGGCGCACGTGGACCGCGTTGCGAGGAGGATGGACGTGGACGCTCGACCCTACATCGTGAACAACTTGGACCTGACGGCCGAGAGAGCATTGAAGGCGACGGCCGATCTCAGCGACGACGAAGCGCGGCAGCGCCCGCACAGGCTCGCATCGATCGTCTGGCAGCTCGGGCACATCACGTTCTACGACGGTCGCGCCGCGGCGCGCGCCGGCGGAGACGTCGTGGTTCCCGCCGAGTACGAGGCGCTGTTCAAGATTGGCACCGGCGACGCCGCGAACTTGCCGCCGCTCATGGAGGTGCGCCAGGTCTTCGAGGCGCAGCACCGGAAGCTCGTCGAAGCGACGAATCGCGCGAACCTCGAAGAGCCGACGAAAATTCCGCATCCGACGGCGAAGACGATCGGCGAATCGTCGGCTTATACGATCGGGCATCGCGGCTATCACACGGGCAAGATCGCGACGCTGCGCGCGTTGATCGGCAAGAACCGCGTCTTCGGCTAGACCGTAGGCCGGTTTTTCGCTAACTTCCGACAGGCGCCGGCGGGGCGGTTCGCCGCCGCCTCATCGGCACGAGCAAGATCAAGATCGGCGTCAGCGCCGCCAGCCCCGTCAGCGACCACAGCGCGGTCGGCAGCCCGAAGTGATCGGCGATCATGCCGGCGGGCGCCGAGAAGATCGACCCCAACCCGAACGCGAATCCCACGATCAATCCCGACGCCGTCGCTTCGTGCGCGGGATGCATCTCCTGCGCCATCACGACCATCACCGAGTTGACGGCGACGAGGCCGCTGCCGGCGACGGCGAGCCACCAGACGCCGCTCGTCCCCGGGCTGAGCATGAAGAAGCTCAACGCGAGCGCCGTGATCAGCATGGAGACGAACAGGATGGAACGACGGCCGAGCCGGTCGGAAAGTGCGCCCATCGCGAGTCCCAACGTCGCGCCGACGAGGTTGATCGAGGAGATCGCGAACCCGGCCTCCGCAAGCGTCGCGCTGCGCCGGATGAGGTACTCCGGTCCGAACGTCGTGAATCCCTGATAGACGCCCGATCGCACGGTCATTACCGCGATCAGCATGACGAGCGGGACGCTCATCGGGATGCGTCCGGTGGCCGGCACGTGTGCCACGCGCGCGTTCTGGCCTTGCTCGCCGTTGCTCGCCGGCCGCACGAAGCGCGCGTACAGCACCGCCGCGAGGATCAGGCCGGGAATGCAGATGAGCCACGACCACTCGACGCCGATCGTCGCAATGACTTGCGGCAGCACGATCGGCCCCATGCCCAAGCCGATGTTGCCGGCGAACTGATAGAACGCCATGACGAGGCCGACTCTCGCGCCGGCGCTGAGCATCGTCTGCTTCGCCGACGGCGGATGGTACAGCGAGTTCGCGGCGCGCCCAATCGCCATCAGCACGATGACCATCCAGAATGCCGGCACGACGGGGAGAAAGCTGAACGCGAGCGCCGACAGCACCGGCCCGACGACGAACAGAGCGCGCGGATTGCGCCGGTCGACGATGTGACCGGTCACCGGCTGCACCGGCAGCACGAGCACCGATAGCACGGTCGTGACGACGCCGACGGTCGTCAGCGACAACGCGTAACGTTCGATGAACAGCGGCCACAGCGGCGGGATGAATGTCAGGTACATGTCGACGAGCAGATGCCCCGTCGACAACAGCCCGGCACCCCAGAGGTCCTTGCGGCGGCGCGGCGGCGGCGCGGATCCAGGGCTCGCGTGCTCGGAAGCGCCGCCGGTCGCCGTGCTTACGTCGTGCGTCAATACGCGACCGCGGACGAGAGGACGCCGTCCTCCAACGTCATCTCTGGGTGCGCGGCGAGCAAGACGATGAGATCGGCGACCGACTCGGGCGGCAGGACACGAGCACGATCGAAGTCGGGCGTCGCGGACCACCGCATCGGCGTGTCCATCGGGCTCGGGCACAACACGTTCACCGAGACGCCGTGCGGCTTGCCTTGCAGCGCCAACGACTTCACGAGCCCGATCACGCCCGCCTTCGCGGCCGCGTAGACGGGAATCGCCGGCGACGTGAACACGGCCGCCCGCGACGACAGGTGAATCAACCGGCCGCCGCCGCGCGCGATCAATCTCGGCATCGCCGCGCGCGAGATGAGGAACGCCGCCGTCAAGTTTCCGTCGATGATCCGGCGCCAGTCGGCGAGCGTCGACTCGACGAGCGGCTTGATCAGCGACTCGCCGACCGTGTTGACGACCAAGGATGGCCCGCCCCACGTGTCCATCGCCGCGAACGCGGATGCCACGTGCGACTCGTCGCGCGCGTCGCCGCCCAACACCTTGGCCTCGCCGCCGGCGGCGCGAACCGCCGCGGTGGTTTCCTCGAGCTCGGACGCGGTGCGCGCGACCAGCCCGACGCGCATGCCGGCGCGGGCGCAAGCGATCGCGGTGGCGCGGCCGAGGCCGCGTCCGGCTCCGAAGACGAGACCGGTTTGTCCCTGCAAGGAAGTTGTCACGGTGGCGCTCCTTTCGAGCATTGGTTGGAATGTCGCGCCGCGCGGCCGCGCCGCGATGCGTGCCGCGAAACCAGTGTCCGCGGCCGCGACGTCAGACGTAGATCATCTTCACCGTCATGCCGCCGTCGAGCACACGCTTCTGGCCGGTCATGAAGCCGGATTCGACGCCGGCCGCGACGACGACCGCAACGCTGGCCACGTCTTCCGGCTGCCCGACGCGCCCGGCCGGATGCTGCGCGTGATCCTCGGCCGTCGGCGCGTCGCCGCCGGTGTGGATCCACCCGGGCGAGATCGCATTGACGCGGATGCCCATCGGACCGCGGCTGACCGCGAGCGCGTGCCTCAGCGCCAGCAATCCGCCCTTCGCGGCGCCGTACGGCTCACCAGTCGGCTCGGAGGCCAGTGCCCGCGTCGACGCGATGTTGACGATCGCGCCGCCGTCTCGCCGGAGATGAGGAACGGCCGCGCGCGCGCACCAATACGCGCCGAACAGGTTCACGGCGAACACGCGATGCCACGTCGCCGGCGCGTCGTCGTCCAGCAACAGCAGGAAACCGGAGATGCCGGCGTTGTTCACGAGGATCGACAATCCGCCGAGCGCCGCTGCCGCGCCCTCGATCGCGGCGCCCACCGCGGCCTCATCGGTGACGTCGGCCGCGCCTTCGCGGGCGAACCGTGCGACGATGGCGCTTCCTTCATGAGCCCTTGGAAACTTCTGCCACAGGGTACCGTTCGTCCTGCGTCGAAGACGCTCGATGCCGCATGTTCTCACGCCGTCCAACCGATCGGGAAACCGGCATCGAGGGCGCCAAGGGAAATCTTCGTCGGGCGTTCTCGTTGTCCGTCGCGTACATGGTCGCGTTCAACATCGCCTCACCGATGTTGCCGCTGTACCTTACCGCGAAGGGCGCATCGCCGGCGCTCGTCGGCGCCGTGCTCGCCTCGTCGAGCGTCATGCCGCTGCTGCTTGGCGTCTCCCTCGGCGCGCTCGTCGTCGTGCACGGTGCCTCGCGCGTGTCGCTCGCGTCAGCGATCCTGTTCGCGATCGCGACCGCCCTGTTCATTCCCGAACCAAGCCCGCTGTGGACGGCGATCCTCTTCGGCCTCGTCAATGTCGGCCACCTCGGCATGATGATCGCGACGCAAGCGACGGTCGCCGGTTGGAGCACGCTGGAGGAGCGCGCCGCCGTTTATGGGCAATACACGTTCTGGGTCTCGGCCGGGAACGTGGCCGGACCAATCCTCGGCGGCGTCGTCGCGGAACGTTTCGGCTTCGGCGCCGCGTTCGCGGCGATGTTCGGCGTGTCGCTGGTGGCGATCGTCGCGGCGTTACGCATCGCCGATCGCCCCGGTGGATTGCCGACGGGCGTGACGTTGGCGACCGCGTACCGAGCGGCGTTCTCGCTCGCCCGCGACGACGGAGTCGCCGTCATCTTGTTCATCTCTTTCCTCGTCGTCGGCGCACAGAGCTTGCAGATCACATTCTATCCACTGTTATTACAGAAGGGCGGATTGACCGCGGAACGGATCGGCGTGCTCGTCGCGATCCTCAACTTTGCGTCGATGATCGTGCGCCCATTCCTGGGGGTCGGAGTCCGGCGACTGGGCTACGCAGCGATCCTCATCGGCGGCAACCTCGTTGGCGCCGCCAGCTACCTGCTCGCGATCAAGGCCGGGTCGTTCGCGCCGCACGTCGGCGCCGCGGTCGTCATGGGCATCGCGATGGGCTTCATCCAGCCGTTGACGATGAGCTTGATGGCGAGCTCGGTGGCGCCGCCGATGCTCGGACTCGCGATGTCGGCCCGGCTGACGATCCAGCGCTTGTCCTTGATCCTCGGCCCGTTGATCTTCGGATTCGTCGTCGCCGCGACGAGCGTTGACGTGTCATTTCAGGCCGGCGCGGCGATCCTGACGACCGTCGCGCTGATCGTCTGGCGGCGCGCGGCGTCCCTCAATCGCAGCCGGCCGGTCGCTGCTCCGCGCCTGGAGACGGCGCGGAGCGACTCGCGAATTCGGTCGTAATCGTCGCGTCGCCGATCGGTCTAGCGTCCCATCGTCGGGGGCACGGAGGCAGGGCAGCGCGGCATCATCGTCGATAGGTTGTGGTGCCAAACCTCGGCCAAGGCGCGCGGCGTGGTATTGTTGGCGCGAGCCTCTTCGTGTCCGGCCGTCACGAGCAGCGTGCCGCCGACGTAGATCGCCCACTCCTCCCCGATGGGCACGAGGCGGAAGGTGGCGGTGCGAACGTCCTCGTTCGCGTACGCCTGGATGATCCGATCGCCACGATCTTTGTGCGCTCCATCGTCGACACGTTGTTGACCGGCGCGCGCAGATGCAACACCACTTCATTGCAGATGAGGATCGCGGTGAGGTTTTCGGACGATCCACCCGCCGGCATCGGCGGCGTGCCCTGCGAGAACGCGACACTGCACGACAAGCTCAACGCGATCACGAACGCGACCGGGACCAAGAGACGCATAGACGCCAACCTCCTCGCCGGCCCGCGCGATTGATGCGCAAGTGCGGCGGGGCCCAGCCGGGAATGTTATTCCCACAACGAGCGGCAGTCTAAGCAGGCGGCGCTTCGCGGCGATCGCGGAACTGCTGGCGGCGCTTGGCGATCGTCTTCAGATGGTAGTGCACGTGGTTTCCGTAATGCTCGATCACTTGCTCGAGGGTCCGGGAGCCGTGGATGGGGTGGACGTCGGACTGCGACCACGCCGCCGTCGGCGCGTCCCGCAGCAGCGGAACGGTCGCGGCGCGCGTCGCGCGAAACATCGCCAAAGCGTCGGCGAGCGAGCGATCCGCGTAGCGCATCACCGCGGCCCAAGCGCCTTGATTGAACCAGGGCATCGGCGCGCCGGGCTCGACGAGGATGAACCGCACGCGGACCGACGTCACGAGATCGGTGTCGGCGAGGTGGAAGACGTTCTCGTGAATGCTCCAATCGGTCGGGCCGGGGCGCCATCGCATCTCGTCCGGCGGAATGCCGGCGATCGCCGCCTCCAGAGATCGCGGCCCGTCCGCGTATCGTTCGATGAGGGATGCGGTGCGTTCAGCGGACAACATCGTGAGATTCCCTCCGGCCGCGGCACGCGGGTGGGACTTCCGTTGCCGCGGCGGGCTTCGGAGAAGATTCGGTGGGGCAGGCGGAAACCCCTCAACGACCCCAGAATTCGATGCGCGCCTGATTGAGGGACATCTCCGTATCGCCGACCACCGCGATCGCCCGAAACAGCGCACGCCGCCGCGCAGGTCGCTCCATGCCGTCTCGCTGCCCTCAGCGATGCGCTGGCGAACCGGCAGGCGATCACGCGCGCCGTTGCCATACTCGGCCATCAAGGATTCGATTTCAGCGTTGCCGCGACGGGCTTTGAGCTTGATCGACCGGACGTTCTGACAGGACCCGAAACGCAGGACGTCCAGGTCGCGCTCGCGATGGGACAGACGCGTGACATCGAGCAGACGCCCGTCCTCGGCAATCGCTTGGGCAGCGAGCCCCGCGAGCAACAAAAACGCGACAACGGCGATGACGAAACGAACTCTCATCGGATCCTCCTTCAGATGTCGGAGTAATGTTCAGCGAGCCCTCGGAAATTTGACGAATGAACCGACGCGGGGGCTTCGTCGCATTCCCGAAACCCCCAATCCTAGAGCATCGCGGCCCATTGTCGAGGTTCCCGGCGGAAGCGTCCCGAATTCGCGCCGTGGCGACGCCAGCGCGCTGCCGCGCGGGCAGGGGCGTTGGAGGCGTCGACGAATCTCCGCGGGGAATGACACCCCCGCGCTCCGCCGGCGACGAACGGACGGCGATCTTGCTGCTCACGTTCGCGCACGTCGCCGTCGGCGGCTCCTGGGTGGCGGCGCGCGTCGCGGTCGCGTCGATCTCGCCGCTCGCCGTCGCGATCGTGCGGTTCGCGATCGCCGCCGCCCTCCTCTGGGCGTGGTCGAAGGCGCAGGGGTTGCGCGAGCCGCCGCCGGATCGGCGCACGCTCGGCGCCTACGCGATCATGGGGTTGACCGCGGTCGCGCTGCACAACGCGTTGTTCCTGAACGGCTTGCGGTTGGCGCCGGCCTCCGACGGTGCCGTAATCGGTCCCGGGTTCACGCCCGTCGTCACGGCGCTCGCCATGCAGCTCGCCTACCGGCAGCCGATCTCGCGGACGATGATCGCCGGGTTCGCGATCGCGATCTTCGGTCTGTTTCTCGTCGTGAACCCCGCGGGCGCGGCGTCGACGCCGACGCGTCTGACCGGAGACATACTGTTCATGCTGACGGCGGTGTGCTGGACAGGGTATTCGCTGACGGTGAAGCGCGCGCATCTGAGCGGATCGCCGGTGACCGCGACGATGTACACGACCGCGTTCGGCTTGCTCGCGCTGTTGCCGATGGCGTTCGTCGAGAATGGGTGGTCGACGCTGGCGCCGGCGCCGCCCGTGGCTTGGGCGGGCGTCTCCTACCTGGCGTTGTTCAGCACGGTGTTCAGCTTCGTCGCACTGTACGAGGGTATTCGCCGGATCGGCCCCGTGCGCGCCGGCGCGTTCGCCTACATGGTGCCGGTCATCGGCGTTGCGTCTTCAGTGGCGCTGCTCGGCGAAGAGCTGCGGGCGTTGGCGGTCTTCGGCGGCGCGCTCGTTCTCGCCGGCCTCTGGCTCGTGCAGCGGCGGTAGCGACGGCCGCGCCATCGCGCCATCGCGGCGCGCGGCGCGTCGCCGCCGGACCGCTCCCAGAGCGAATCGACGACGATGTGCACGACCTCATTCTGCTTCTGCAGCTTTCCAGCGACGCCCAAGAACAACGCTGCCTTCGCCAGCACCGGGTACTTCTCGAACACCTTGCGCCAGACGACGAGATTCACGAAGCCGGTTTCGTCCTCGAGCGTGTAGAACGTCACGCCGGACGCCGTGCCCGGCTGTTGGCGGCAGATCACGAGCCCGGCGTACCGGACCCGCTCCCCGTCGCGCATCGCCGCGACGCCGCGCGCGTCCGGCAGCCCCATCTGCGTGAGCGCCGCGCGCAGCGGCCCCAGCGGGTGCCCGCGCGTGCTGTGCGACGACGCGTCGTAATCCCACGTGATCTCCTCGAAATCGCGGAGCGGATCGAAGTCGGGATCCGCTTCCCGTACTTCCAGGGGCAGCGTCACCGCGCGCCGCGTCGCGAGCGCGCGCACGCGCCACAATGCCGATCGCCGGTCGAGCGGCACGCCGCCGGGGCCGAGCGCCTCGAACGCGCCCGCCTCGGCCAGCGCGACCAGATGGCGGCTGTCGAGCCGCGTCCGCCGCACGAAATCCGTCAGCGAAGCGAACGGCGCCCGCCGCCGCGCGGTGACGGCGTCCTGGCCGTCTTTTTCGGGCAGCCCCTTCACGTAGCGCAGCCCCATGCGCACCGCGAACGCGGGCGTATCGCGCTTCGCGCCGGCGGTTGCCTCGCCGTCCGCGATCGGCACGAGCGTGCAGTCCCAATCGCTGCTCGTGACGTCGATGGGGACGACGCCGACGCCGTGGCGCTTGGCATCCTCGAGGATCGTCGCCGGCGCGTAGAATCCCATCGGCTGCGCGTTCAAGAGCCCGCACGTGAATTCGGCCGGATAGTGCCGCCGCAGGTATGCCGTGGCGTACGCGACGAGCGCGAAGCTCGCGGCGTGCGACTCCGGGAAGCCGTATTCGCCGAAGCCGCGGATCTGGTTGAAGACGCGCTCCGCGAACTCGACGTCGATGCCCTTGGCGACCATGCGCGAGATCAGGCGCTCGCGGTGGCGGTCGATCTTGCCGGTGCTGCGCCAGGCGGCCATGTCACGGCGCAGCTGATCGGCCTCGCCGCCCGTGTAGTCGGCGACGACGACGGCGAGCTTCATCACCTGCTCTTGGAACAACGGCACGCCGAGCGTCTTTTGGAGGACGGGGATCAACGAAGGGTGCGGGTACTCGATCGGCTCTTCGCCGTTGCGCCGCCGCAGGTACGGGTGGACCATACCGACGACGATCGGCCCCGGGCGCACGATCGAGACCTCGACGACGAGGTCGTAGTACTTGCGCGGCCGCAGCCGCCGCAGCATCGACATCTGCGCCCGGCTCTCGATCTGGAAGACGCCGACGGTATCGCCGGCGCAGATCTGGTCGTACGTCGCCGGATCGTCGGGCGGCAGCGTCGCCATCGAGAGCGCGAGGCCACGATGCGCGTGCAGCATGCGAAAGCACAGATCGAGATGCGTCAGCGCGCCCAACCCGAGCAGGTCGACCTTGAACAAGCCGAGGTTCTCGAGGTCGTCCTTGTCCCACTGGATGACGGTTCGTCCTTCCATCGTCGCCGGCTCGATCGGCACGATGTCGCGCACCGGCTCGTGCCCGAGCAGGAATCCGCCGGGGTGGATGCTGAGGTTCCGCGGGAAGTCGAGGATCTCGCCAGCGACGCGCAGGAGGTGCTGGTGCGCCGGCGCGTCGGCGTCGAGCCCGGCTTGACGCAGGACGTCGGATGAGGCCTCGTCGTGGTACGAGAGCAGCTTTGAGAGGCGATCCACCGTGACGGCGGGAAGCCCGAGGACCTTCCCCACTTCGCGCACCGCCGAGCGCGATCGGTAGCGAACGACGTTGGCGACCATCGCCGCGCGATCGCGCCCGTACTTCTCGTAGACGTATTGGATGACTTCCTCGCGGCGGTTGTGCTGGATGTCGAGGTCGATGTCGGGCGGCTCGTTGCGCTCGCGCGACAGGAAGCGCTCGAAGAGCAGGTCCATTTTGACGGGATCGACGGCGGTGACGCCGAGGGCGTAGCAGACCGCGGAGTTCGCGGCGGATCCCCGGCCCTGACAGAGGATCTCGCGCGCGCGGCAGAACTCGACGATCTCCCACATGGTGAGGAAGTATCCGGCATAGTCCAGCTCTTCGATGAGCGCGAGCTCGCGCTCTAGCTGCGCCGTGACCGCGTCGGAAATCCACCCGTCGTACCGTTGGCGCGCGCCCGCGAATGTGAGGTGGCGGAGCCATTCCGTGGTGGTGCTGCCGTCGGGGAGCCGCTCCGCGGGATAGCGGTAGCGCAGCGCTGCCAGCGAGAACGAGCACCGCGCCGCGATCTCCTCGGTGCGGGCGATCGCGCTCTCGTCGTCTTCGAACAGCGCCGCGAACGCGACGGGCGGCTTGAGCGCGTGCTCGGAGTTCGGCTTGATGCGCCGTCCCGCCTCCGACAATGGGACGCCGTGGCGGATGCATGTCAATACGTCCTGCGCGGCGCGCCGCGCAGGCGTGTGGTACAGCACCTCGTGCGCGGCGGCGATCGACAAGCCGTAGCGCTGGGCGCGCTCGCGCAGCCGGATCTCCTCGCGGATTTCCGTGTCCCGGCAGTGGCGCGCGGCCATCGCGTACAAGCGGTCTCCGAACGCCTCGCGCAGCCGGCCGGCGACGTCGTCGAGCGGCGCGCGGCGCGCGCCGTCCGGCGCTTCCTCGACGAGGCGGCTGCAGTCGCCGCCCCACAACGCGATTTGTCCGCCGGCGTGCGCGCAGACCTCGTCCCACGTCACCGCGCTCTCACCCTTGGGCAGGCGCCCTTGGCCGATCGTCAGCAGCCGGCACAGGTTCGCGTAGCCGCCGCGGTCGGCGGCGAGCAGAACGAGGACGCTGCCGTCGTCGAGGGTGACCTGCGACCCGACGATCAGATCGACGCCCAGCGCGCGCGCCCGCACGTGCGCGCGCGCGATGCCATACACGCCGTCGCGATCGGTGATCGCGACCGACCGCAGCCCGAAGCGATGCGCTTCTTCGATCAGCTCGCCGGGATGGCTCGCCCCTTCGAGGAACGAGTAGTTCGTCTTGCACCACAACGGCGCGTACATGGAATCTCGGCGGCGTTACCCGCGCCGCGCCCACGCGCGCGGCGCATCGATCACTCCACACGCCCCTGCAGGTACCAGCGCCGGCGCTTGTGGTCGAAGTACGCCCACAACAGCTCGCCCTGCCGCGTCCACAGGAAGTAATACGCGCGGTGCACTTCCCGCGCCCACCAGCCGCCGGAGACGAGGTACGGTCCCCGTTGCTCCGCGACGGCTTCCTCAGTGACGTTCGCGAGCATCCAATCGGCGGCGTGCGACGGGCGCGCCGTGATCTCGGCCGGCTTCGCGCGCAAGCGCCGTACGAGCGTGCGCTGCGCCATGTCCTTGGGACGGGGCACGGCGAGCGCGTCGAGCCGCTCCCAGCGAAACATCGCTTCCGGCATGTGGCCCTCCCGCAGCACCGCGCGCACGATGGCGTCCTCGCCCAGCTCGGCGCGCAAGCGCGCCAGCGCGCGGTTGCCCGCCGCCAGGTCGCGCTTCGTCTGCTCCCGGAACAATCGGATCTGCTCCGGCGTCGCGTGCGCGCCGTGCGCTTCCAGCTCGACGCGTACGACGCCGGCGGACGGTGGGCGCGCTTCGAAGCGCAGCCGCACCAATTCGAGGATCTGAACGGGATCGAGCGTCGGCGCCGCCGGACGGATCTGCTCGGCGCGCGCCTCGTCGCCGGCGTTTCGGCTTGCGAGCTGTAGGCGCATGTCGAGCGCGACGAGCGCCGCGCCGCGCGCCGCGAGCGCCGTCAGCAGCGGATGCGACAGGCGCTTGAACAGGAACAACAAGCGCTCGAAGTCGGCCTCGGCGTCGTCGAGCCACAATACGCGCCGCACCGGCTCGACCTCGGGGCTGGGCTGCAGCGGCGCCCATGCGTCTCCGGAGGCCAGCGCGTGCAGCCGGTGGATCTCGACGCCGAATCGTTCGCGCAATCCTTGCGCGGGAAGGCCGAGGCAGTCACCGACCGTGCGGATGCCCAGCTTCAGGAGCCCGTCGCGCGCGTTGGCGGGAATCGCCAGCCGGTCGAGCGACACGTCGCAGGCGGCCGTTCGCTCGGCGCTGTCGTCGTCGAAGACGCGTGCGCCGCGCATCGCTTTCGCGACCGCGTAGGTGCCGAACCGCGTGAAGCCGGCGACGACGGTCGCGTGCCATCCCGCCGCCCGCAAGGCGGCGCGCACGTCGCGCGTCCACGACGCCAGCGACGGCTGGATTCTCTCCAAGCCGGAGACGTCGGCCCAGAAGACGCCCGGCTCGTCGCGCGCGATCTCGATGCGCGGCGAGAACTTGCGCAGGCACGCGGCGATGTCGTCGACCACCCGCGTGATCTCGGCGGCGGATACGACGCCGGCCCGCAGCATCGGCGACAGCGACAACGCGGCGGCGTAACGGGATCCGGGCAGGATGCCGGCGCGGCGCGCGGCGGCATTGATCCACAAGACCAGCGCTTGCGGCTTGTCCTCCGCGACGACCGCCGCCGGATGCTCCGCCCAGGATGGGTTGCATCCGAGCAGCATCTGCAGCGGCAGCGCCGGGACGTCAACGCAAGCCAGCCGGTCCACGGCATGCCTCCGCGTATCGCCACGTCGGACCGTGCCGCTTGTCCTTCAGGACGTCGAGCATCCACTCGAACCGATCGATCCCCGTGCGCTGCCGCCGTGCCTGCACGCGCAGCGAAATCAACGATCCGATCGCCGATGCCGTACCGCCCTTCTGCGTGAGGAAGACGACGGCCGCGTGGTATTTCCGCGCGAGCCCGTTCAATCGCGACAGCAGCGGCATGGGGATTGCCTCGTGCGGTCCGATGTCGGCGACGACGAGCGCGAACGTGCCGGAGCGCACCAAGCGATCGGCGGCACGCGCCACGATGGCGGCGTTCGGCGTGCGCACTACCGCGAGCGCATCGAGGTCGATGCCGCTTTCGGCGACGTCGGGCGGAAAGAAGACGCTGTGCATGGTCGTGATCCACGCCGCGCACTCGCCCGAGCGTTGGCACTCGTGCACGAGCCCGAACGCCGCGGTCAGTCCGGCCGGCTCGGTCGCGGAGGCGATCTCCGTCAAGCGGCCGGCGAGCTCGGGAAGGCGCCAATGGGAACGATCGGGTTGTAGGCGGGGAAGCGACTGCGGAAGGACTCGGAGGACGGCTTGCGTCGCCACGTTCGACCTCGAATGGCGGGAGCGGTTCTCCCCGCGAGTGCCACAAACAATAGCGAACACCAGTTCGCATCGTCAAGACCGAACATGGCAATTCTGCTACGCTTCCAGCGTGCCCCGGTCGTCCACTGCCGCCTACCGCGCCGCCATTGTTCGCGTGCTCTTCGTCAACACGTTGTGGGCGACGTCGTGGGCGCTGATCAAGATCGCGTTCCGCGCCAACCTGCCGCCCTTGACCTTCGCTGGCACGCGCTACGTGCTCGCGTCTCTGTGCCTGGCCGCCGTCGTGTTCGCGCGGGCCTCCAACCGCTGGGCGATCGGATCTCTGACGCCGGCGGATTGGCGCCGCCTCGCGTTCCTCGGCATCGTCTACTATGCCGTCTCGCAAGGATCGCAGTTCATCGCGCTGTCGTTGGTGCCCGCGGCCACGCTCGGCTTGGTCTTGAACCTCACGCCGGCGATCGTCGCGATCACCGGCTGGCGCCGCGCTCATGAGCCGCCGACGATCGTGCAGAGTCTCGGCGTCGCGCTCACGACCACCGGCGTGCTCGTGTACTTCTGGCCGATCACCCTCGCGAAGATCGCGGGCCCCGGCATCATCGCGGCGCTCATTGGACTGATGACGAACTCCGTCGCCGCGATCGTCGGGCGGCGCGCGAACGTCGGTGGCCACCCGGCCGTCGTCGTGACGTTCGTGAGCATGGGCATCGGATCGGCCCTCCTGCTCGCCACGGGCCTGACCGTGCAGGGGTGGGTGCCGCCCGGCCCGGAACAGTGGACGATCATCGTGTGGCTCGCGGTCGTCAACACGGCGTTCTCGTTCACGATGTGGAATCGCTCGCTGCAGACGCTGACCGCCGTCGAGGCCAGCGTCATCAACAGCACGATGCTGCCGCAGACCGCGATCGTGGCGGCGCTCGTCGTCGGCGAGGCCCTGAACGTCACGCAGATCGCCGGGCTCGCCCTCGTCGTCCTCGGCACGTTCGTCGTCCAGCTGCGGCGATAGCAGCGCCGGCGCCGGTAACCCATGCTCGTCGGCCGGCGCGCCCTGCGCGCCGTGGCCGTCTTGCGGTACTCTGATCGTGCTGACGGTTGCAGGGCCCACACCGACCCACCGCAAATCCCAGCGCCCGGCGAGGCCCACTTGGCGGGTACCACATCGATGAGGTGATCGATGGACAACACGTTCACGTCCAAGATCTTTTCTGTTGAGACGCTCGCGCTCGACGGACGCAAGGAGTCGTTCGTGCGCGGCGGGCGTAACTTGTTCCCGCTGCTGCCGAAGGCGCTGGCGGGCATCCAACAGATTGGCGTGATCGGCTGGGGATCGCAGGGACCGGCGCAAGCGCAGAACTTGCGCGAATCCCTGGAAGGCTCGGGCATCCGCGTCGTCGTTGGGCTGCGCGCCGGCTCGTCCTCGATGGACAACGCGCGCAAGGTCGGCTTTACGGAGGCGGACGGCACGCTCGGCGAGATGCTCGACGTCATCGCGAAGTCCGACCTCACGTTGGTCCTCATCGCCGACGCCGCGGTCGCGGAGCTGTATCCGAAGATCTTCCAGAAGCTCAAGCCCGGTTCGACGCTCGGCCTGTCGCACGGCTTCCTGCTCGGCCACCTCGGCAACGTCGGCGACAAGTTCCCCGCGAACGTCAACGTCATCGCCGTCTGCCCGAAGGGAATGGGCCCGTCCGTCCGCCGCTTGTACGAGCAGGGCAGGGAGGTCAACGGCGCCGGCATCAACACGAGCTTCGCGGTCGAGCAGGACATCGATGGCCGCGCGACCGACATCGCGCTCGCCTGGTCCGTGGGCCTCGGCGCGCCGTACACGTTCAAGACGACGATGCGCCAGGAGTACCTCTCGGACATCTACGGCGAACGCGGCATCTTGCTCGGCGCCGTGCACGGCATGGTCGAGAGCTTGTACCGCCGCTACGTGGCCGAGGGCCAGTCCGAGGAAGAAGCGTTCGTCAACGCCTGCGAAGCGGTCACCGGCCCGATCTCCAACACGATCTCGCACGACGGCATCCTCGCGCTGTACGAGAAGCTGTCCGCGACCGAGCGCGAGGAATTCGACCGCGCCTATTCCGCGGCCTACGCGGCGACGCGTCCCGTCATGGAGGAGATCTACGAGGAGGTCGAGTCGGGCAACGAGCTGCGCAGCGTCGTCATGGCCGGCAAGCGTCTGCAGAAGCAGCCGATGCCCGGCATCGAGGGCAGCCGCATGTGGCAGGTCGGCAAGACCGTGCGCGCGAACCGCGGCAAGCGCCCGGCCGAGACGCACGCGTTCACCGCCGGCGTGTTCATCGCGACGATGATGGCGCAGGTCGACGTGCTCATCGAGCGCGGCCACCCGTACTCCGAGATCGCGAACGAGTCCGTCATCGAAGCGGTCGACTCGCTGCTGCCGTACATGCACGCGCGCGGCGTCTCGTACATGATCGACAACTGCTCGACGACGGCGCGGCTGGGCGCGCGCAAGTGGGGCCCGCGGTTCGACGCGAACCTGTCGCAGCTCGCCTATCCCGACGTCGACGCCAAGAAGCCCGTCGACGACAAGCTCGTCGCCGCGTTCCGCGACCACCCGATTCACGGCGTGCTGAAGAAGCTGTCGGCGATGCGGCCCGCGGTCGACATCGCGGTCGTGTAGCGTTCCCTGCGCGCCCGGCGAGAGGATCCTCGTCCATGCAGCAGCGATTGCACCCCGCGATCGACGTCGCCGGCGCGTTGCGCGCGGCGTCGCGACCGGTCGAGACGAAGCTGCCGTCGTGGGCGACGAATCTGTCGTTCTTCGCGATGGGGCGCGACGCGCTGCGCGTGCTTGCCGAGGCGCGCTTCCGGCCGATGGGCGCGACCGTGTGGGTGCCGTCGTATCAGTGCTTGCAGATGGTCGTGCCTTTCGAGGAAGCCGGCGTGCCGCTGCGCTTCTACGAGGTGCGCGAGGACCTGACGATCGACTGGGACGCGCTGTTCGACGCGGTGAGCGCCGCCGCCGGACCGCAGGCGCTGCTCGTGCCCGACTATTTCGGCTACCCGCAGCCGTTCCCCGACGACGTGCTCGCGCGTGTCGAAGCCACGTTCGCGTACGTCATCCGCGACTGCGCGCACGCCCTGCCGAGCGAAGCGCTGCGCCCGCCGCGCGGCCAGCAAGGCAGCTGCGCGTTGTACACGCTGCGCAAGCCGCTGCCCGTGGCCGCGCTCGCGGTCATCGCCGAGACGCAGGTGCCCGAAGGCGCCGCGCCGATTACCGACGCGGCGCCGCAAACGCGGCGCGGCTTGTTCACGTGGTATGAGATCGCGACGAATGCGGTGCCGTCGCTGCAAGATACGGCGTGGTACGGGCCGCGACGGGCGCTGGTGAAGGCGATGGAGCGGCTCGGCGGCTTGCCGTCGCCGGTCGCGTTCGAGCTCGCGTCGCGGCTCGACTGGCGCGCAGCCGCGCGCGCGCGCCGCGCGAACGCCGTACGGCTCACCGAAGGCTTGCGGCGGTACGCGTTCCACGCCGTCGTGCCGCCGGAGACATGCCCGTACTACTTCCCGATCCGGCACCCGAACCCGAAGGCGCTGAAGGCGCGCCTGCGCCTGCGCGGCGTCGAGACGACGGACTTCTGGTCCTATGACGAGAGCCGGCTGCGCGACGGATTTTCCGTCGCGCGCCGGCTCTGCGCCACCACGCTGTGCCTACCCGTGCATCAGGGCCTGCGCCCCGCCGACGTCGACGCGATCGTCGACGCGGTGCACGACGCCGACCGGTCTTCGTAGATCCGGCCGCCAGACGGCCGGCGTGACGCTACGTCGCTTGCCGTGCCGCGAACATCGACGCGACGATCGCGAAGACCATCGCCAATATGAACGAACCCACCATCACGGCGACGATGATGATCCCCCACTTGTCCCAGATCCTCATGCACTTCTGAAAGTCATCGAAGCCCTGCCATTGCCGCTTTTTCCAGGCGATCGCGCGTCCCTTGAGACCGAGGTAGACGATGGCGACGATCGGGACGACCGGAATCCATACCACGATGAGATAACCGATGCCCAGCAGCGTTTGCTTCATCCCGATCAGGAAGATGCAGTTGAAGGCAAACCCGCCCCACGACCAGCCATTGATGAACTGACGCTGGTCCTCGGGAAGCTGGTCGAGGACGGATGGTGCGGCCGGGCTGGTAGGACTCGTCATGGGTACGCTCACCCCCGCCGCTGAATTCTTAGGCAGGGAGCCGTTTCATTCCGGCGAAACTCGCCCCGTGCCCATGCACAAACTCCATTGCGCCCCGGTGAAGTTGCTTCTCGCGCTCGTGCTGGCGCTGCTCGCCGGTGCCCCGAATCTCGAAGCGGCGCCCGGCGACGCCCATCGCGCCCGGCGCCCGCAGACCGTCGCGGCCGGCGTGCGCCCGGAGGTCGAAGGTCCAATCTTGCACGCGATCGTGGCGGCGACGCCGGCGAAGCAAGTCCTGCGTGTCGAAGCGGCGACGAACGGGCACCGGACGATCGCGTCGATCGTCTACGTCGTCACCGACACGACGCTCGACCGCGACCACGCTCGCGCCGCGTTGCAGGAAACCGGTTGGGCGCTGGCTACGCGCGCGTTCGATGCGGCGCCGGCGATCGACGAAGTGCACCTGACGGGGCTGGGGCCGCGCGACTTTCCGCGCTGGGGCAACGCCGTGCGGTTCTCGCTGTCCGCCGCCGTCTCGCGCAGCGAGCTCGAGTTCGCGCGCCGCGTCGATGGCCGCAGCCGGATGACCGCCGTGCGGCGCGTCTGGGAGCGTCCGACATCGCCGCTCGTGCCGCCGCGGGAAGGCGCGCTCGTCGCCGGCATCCAATTGTCGTCGAGCACGCTGGGCGCGATGACCGCGGCCGCGCCGCCGCGCGCCGTCTACCGTGTCGGCGCTGGAACCGCGCAGGTCGCGTTGTCCATCGATGACGGACCCGTGCCGATCTACGGCACGTTGCTCCTCGACACGCTGCGGCAGTTGAACGTCCGCGCGACGTTCTTCCTCATCGGACAGAGAGTGGAAGGATATCCCTTCTTCGCGCGCGCAATCGCCGACGCCGGCCACGAGATCGGCAACCACTCGTACTCGCACCCGGATCTGACGAAGGAACAGCCGGCGGAGGTACGGCGCCAGATCGCCTGGACGCAGGAGATCCTGCGTAACGCCACGTGGCAAGAGCCGCGGTACTTCCGCCCGCCGGCCGGACGCTACAACGCGGACGTGCTGCGGATCGCGCACGAGGCGGGGCTGCGGACCGCGCTGTGGTCGAGCTACCCGCAGGACGTGGGCCGCCCACCGGCGGCGGCGATCGTCGCGCACGTCGACGCCGGGCTCTCGGACGGCACGATCTTGCTCCTTCATCAGGGCCTTCCGGAGACGATACAGGCGTTGCCGGAGGTCGTCGGCGCGATCCGCCGCCGCGGTCTCGCCCCCGTGACAGTCGGCGCGTTGCTCGGTCGGTAGGCGGCCGGCGCCGCGTGAAGTGCGTCGCGGAGCGCGCCGACGCTACGTCTTCGTCGCCGCGAGGATTCGTTCCAGACGCGCCCCCGCGCGCAGGACCCTCGCGTCCTCGCCCGGCGCCGACACCAGCTGCAACCCTAGCGGCAGCGCGTCGCCGACCGGCATCGGGATCGAGATCGCCGGCGTGCCGAGCGCCGTCCACGGCGAGTTCATGCGCGCGTCGCCCGTCGACGCGAGGCTGTAGGGCGCCGGGCCGGGCGCGGCCGGCACGAGCACGACCGGCGTTGCCGCGAACGTCTCCGCCATGCGCGTGCGCGCGGCGCTGATCGTGTGCCGCGCCGCCTCGTACTGCTCCTTCGTCGTCGCCAATCCCTGGCGCACGAGCGCCGCCAAGTCGTCGAGCTTGTCGCCGAACGCGCGGTATCGATCCTCGTGGAACCGCGCGCCTTCGTAGAACATCACCGTGCTTGCCGCGGCGGCGAGGTCCGCCAGCAAGCGCGCGACGTCGACGCCGCGTACGTCGACCCCGGCGGCGCGAAGCCGCGCGATGGTCGCGCCGAATGCCGCCGCCATCGGAGGCTCGAGGTCGGGGAGCGGATCCGGTGCCGCGAAGGCGATCGCGTCAGCCTCACTTGCGGTTCCCGTCGGATGTCCCAGCGCGTCCCACAACGCGAGCATGTCCGCCGCCGTGTGCGTGAAGAAGCCGAGCGTGTCGAGGCTCTTCGCGCACGGCAACACGCCGTCGAAGCCGAGCAGGCCGTGCGTCGCCTTGAATCCCGTCACGCCGCAGAACGACGCCGGACGCACCACCGAGCCAAGCGTCTGCGTGCCGGTCGCGAACGGCACCATATCGGCCGCGACCACCGCCGCCGATCCGCTGGAGCTGCCGCCCGGCGTGTGGGCGAGGTTGCGCGGATTGCGCGTCGGCGCCGGCGCGCGGTACGCGAACGCGGCCGTGTGCGTCTTGCCGAGCACGATCGCCCCGCGCTCGCGCAACGCGGAGACGATCGGCGCATCGGCATCGGTACGACGCCCCGCGTACAGCGGCGAGCCGAACTCCGTTGGGAGGCCTGCCGTGTCGAGGATATCCTTCACGCCGAACGGCACGCCGTCGAGCGGTCCGGATCTGGTCGGCGGCTGCGGCGCGACGCGCACCCAGGCGTGGACCGACGGGTCGGTGCGCGCGATGTGCTCCCGTGTGGCGCCGAGCGCCCGCTGTCGCGCGTCCGGGGAGGCGGCGAGCCACTCGGTCAGTGTCACGGGACGGACGGAATCAGTGGAAGCTGTCACGCGATCTCCCGGCGCGTTGTGTGCGCCTTGCTACTTCGTTCGCCGGCCGCCGACGGCGAGGTTGTACTCGCGGCCGCCCGTCTTCAGCACCGCGACCGGCGCTTCGACGCGCTCACCGATCGTGTTGATGCGGTCGAGCGTCGCGGCGACGTCGTCGCCCACGTTGAGCAGCGTATCGAGCTCGGCCGACTTCAATCCGACGAGCCGCATGAGGGCGCGCGCCGACTGGATGTCTTCGGCCAGGCTCGTGCCCCCACCAGAGGGCACCCCGGCCTTGCGCGCGCCGGCGCGCGCAGCCTTGGGACGTTGATGCCGCCGATCTTGATCGTTCCGTTCGCGAGCGCGATGCGCAGCAGCA
>Ga0194132_10005402_pt1 | contig 20727 bp, 18 predicted proteins | sample TA2KigOf80mmetaG_FD_148612 | JGI IMG/M metagenome (GOLD analysis project Ga0194132, IMG submission 148612) | Freshwater microbial communities from Lake Tanganyika, Tanzania - TA2015054 Kigoma Offshore 80m | ecosystem: Environmental > Aquatic > Freshwater > Lake | place: Tanzania: Lake... | reverse complement strand
ATCCTTTCACCGAACGCCGCACAGGCACCAATGCCCAGGGCAATCCCACCTACGCCCGTACGCCGTTTGCCAACAACCAGATTCCGGTGTCCCGGTTCCCGGCCTACATCCGCACTTATCTGGATCTAGGGCACGGCGTTGTCTCGACGCAGTTCTTCCTTCCGCCCATGCCGAACGTGACATACTGGGCGGTTCTCGATTCGAAAATCGAAGAGCTGTTCATGACGGGCAAGGCGCCATACCCGGCGGAGCGCACGTTGATCGTCAGCGGGATGCTCGAGAGCTGTCTGAAGTCACGCAGGCAGGGCGGCGTCAAACTCGAAACGCCGCATGTGGCGGTGAAGTGTCAGGCGCCGCGGATGAGGCAACAGGCCTGAGGTTCCCATGATCGGAGTCGTGGCTACATTCTTCGCCCTTGCCTTCGCGGGGGCCTTATCCGCTCAGCAGGATCACTTCGAGAGCAGGATCCGGCCGGTACTCGTCGACCAGTGCTTGTCCTGCCACAGTGGCGAACGTCCCCAGGGCAGCCTGCGGCTGGACAACAGACATGGATGGGAAGCGGGCGGAAAGTCGGGTCCCACGATCGTCCCCGGAGATCCCGCGAAGGGTTCGCTGCTGCGTGCCCTTCGGCACGAATCCGGCGTGACCGCGATGCCCCTGGGCGCAAAGAAACTCGCTGCTGCCGTAATCGCCGACTTTGAAAAGTGGATTCGCGACGGCGCCTTTGACCCGCGCAACTCGTCCACCGCGCCGCGGCCCGCCGGCAAGTCCTGGGCGGAAACCTACGCGCAGAGAAAAGAGTGGTGGAGTCTGAAGCCGGTTTCGCGGCCGGCGCCGCCCGTTGTGCGTCACGCGCAGTGGTCACGCAACCCGATCGACCGTTTTCTCGTTGCGCGCATGGACAAAGCCGGACTCCGCCCCGCACCGCCCGCCGGCCGCACCACGCTCGCCCGCCGCGTCAGCTTCGTTCTCACCGGCCTTCCCCCGGCCCCTCGCGACGTCTACGAGTTCACCGCCTCGCGAGACCCCAAGGCCTTCGAAAAACTCGTTGACCGCTTGCTCACCTCGGTGCACTTTGGCGAGCACTGGGCGCGCCACTGGATGGACGTGGTCCGCTACAGCGACACATACGGATACGAATGGGACATCCCCGCCAAGGGAGCATGGCGCTACCGTGACTACCTGATCCGCGCCTTCGTAAATGACGTGCCGTTCGATCAACTTGTCCGCGAACAGATCGCCGGCGATCTGCTGCCCAACCCGCGCGTCGACTCCGCCGCTGGAATCAACGAGTCGCTGATCGGACCGATGTTCTACCAGATGGGCGAGAAGCGCCACGGCGACAGCCTGCAGTTCAACGGCATCCATCAGGAAATGTTGAACGACAAGGTGGACGCGTTCTCGAAGTCGTTCCAGGCGATGACGGTCGCTTGCGCCCGCTGTCACGACCACAAGCTTGACGCCGTCTCGCAACGCGACTACTACGCACTCGCCGGTATGTTCATGAGCTCCCGCTGGGTCTCGAACACTCTTGACACTGCCAGGCGGCACGAGGAAACGCTTGACCGCCTCTCGGCACTGAAGCCGCGCATTCGCGAGTTGGCCGGCCAATCGTGGCTGAATTCGCTCGGAGGCATCGCGTCCGTCAAGACCGACCCGAAGACGAAGCCCGCCATCGAAGATCCGATGCACATCTGGGCGGAACTCGAGAAGTCGGAAGATGTCGCAGCCGCATGGCGCTCGCTTCGCGACACCTACGCCAAAACGTCGCGGGAACGCCACGAAACCAACGCGCGCGACTACACGCCATTGACTGGCTGGTCAACCGATGGCGTTGGCTTGCGGCGCGGACCGGTGGCCAAAGGCGAGTTCGCGGTGGCGACGGAAGGCCCCTCCCCGGTCGCGGCCGTGATGCCTTCCGGCTTCTTCACCAACGCCCTCTCCCCGCGTATGAACGGCGCCCTGCGGACTCCGGTCCTCAACCACAGCGGCAGGAAGTTCGTCAGCGTCCTGGCCGCGGGCGGTGATTTCAGCGCGCACCGCCTCGTCGTCGACAACGCCTACCTCACGGAACGTCAGACGTATCTGAAGACAATCCAGCCAAAGTGGACCAAGCTTTCGGCTGCCGCCTACGAAAAAGGAAACCGCGCGCAGACCAAAGCGGAGGCCGCTGAGACCACCGTGTGGCTTGAGTTCGCCACCAAGACGTCGAACCCCAACTTTCCCCCGCGAGTGGGCCTGGGCGGCAAGTGTACCGACGAAGAGGCTCGCGACCCGCGCAGTTGGTTCGGATTCCTTCGCGCGGTGACCCATGACGTAGATGCTCCGCCCGCCGATGAGCTGTCCCGCTTTAGCGATCTCTTCCGCGGCGACGATCCGGCAACGCTCCCCGAGGCCTCCGAACGCTTCCGGCAATGGGCCCGCCGCGCGATCGAAGCATGGCGCGGCAACCGGGCTACCGAAGACGACGTCTGGGTGATCAACTGGGCGATCGAATCCAAGCTCGTTCCCGGCGAAATGACCAGTGAACTCCGTGCGGCCGTCGACGAGTATCGCAGTATCGAGAAACAACTCCCCACGCCGGAGACCGTGAACGGCATGGCCGACATTGACCCCGGCCGCGACTACCGCCTCAACGTACGCGGCGTCTACGAAGATCTGGGACCCGGCGTGCCGCGTGGATACATCGAAGTGCTGGGAGGTGCGCGGCCTCGCCCCGGTTCCCGCAGCGGCCGGCTCGAACTCGCAGAAGCGGTCACGAACCCGTTGAACCCCCTCACCGCGCGTGTGTTCGTCAATCGCGTGTGGCACTGGGTGTTTGGCGCGGGCCTGGTCGCCACCGTCGACGACTTCGGCCATCTCGGCGACAAGCCGTCGCATCCGGAGCTGCTCGACTATCTGGCCGGCGAGTTCGTGCGCAATGGCTGGTCGATGCGGAAGCTGATTCGATCTCTGGTCCTGAGCGAGGCGTTCCAGCAGGCCGGCGCCGGCAGCCTGAAGGCGCAAGAGGCCGATCCGTTGAACCGCCTGCTCACGTGGTATCCCGTCAGGCGGCTCGAAGCCGAGTCGCTGCGTGATTCGATTCTCGCTGTGTCCGGCAGGTTGGATCGCACCGCGTTTGGCGAACCGGCCGATCCTCCGCGAGCCAAGGAAGATCCGGAGAAGCGCCTCTATTCGGGGCCGCTTGATGGCAACGGCCGCCGGTCGATCTATACGAAGATGACGATCATGGAGCCTCCGCGATTCCTGGCCACGTTCAATCAGCCGGCTCCGAAGATCCCGGCCGGCCGCCGTGATCAGACCATCGTACCGGCGCAGGCGCTCGCGCTGCTCAATGATCCCTTCGTGACGGAACAGGCCGGGTTCTGGGCGCGCCGGATTGACGCGGTTGCTCCCGCGGACCGCGTGACCCATATGTTCCGCGAAGCCTTCGGCCGGCCGCCCGATCCCGCCGAAACTGCCCGGTGGACCACCGCCGCGCGCGATTTCGCCGAGATCCACCGCGACAACCTCGATTCCGTGAAAGTATGGAAAGAAGTGGCCCACGCCATGTTCAATGCCAAGGAGTTCCTCTATGTCCGTTGAGCGCCCGCCGTTGTCTCGCCGCGAGTTCGCGATGCTTGCCACGGCTGGTATGCTCGCGAGACAAGGGGGAGCCGCACCCCATCACGCCCCGAAAGCGCGCAGTGTCATCCTCTGCTTCATGGACGGCGGACCCAGTCACGTCGACACCTTCGATCCCAAGCCCGCGCTGGAAAAGTACCAGGGCCGGCAGATCGGCGAAGCGGCGGTCTCCACGAAATCGCAATCCACCGCCGACCGCGTCTGGTTCGGCAGCCCATGGAAGTTCAGGCAGCGCGGCCAGAGCGGGCTGTGGGTAAGTGACCTGCTCCCCGAGATCGCTTCCGTGGCGGATGACCTGTGCGTCATCCGGTCCATGATCGGCAAACAGCCCCTGCACGGACAACAAAATCTCCTGCTGCACACGGGCCGCATCACCGGCAGCGCGCCGAGCTTCGGGTCGTGGGTATCGTACGGGCTCGGCGATTCCAGAGACTCGCTGCCGAACTACGTCCTGCTGAACAATGACTGGATTCCGAATGGCGGGTTCGAAAACTTCTCGAGCGCGTTCCTTCCCGCGACCCACTCCGCCACCATGCTACGCGCCAAAGGCGCCGTCGTGGACAATATCACGCCCGCTGACCAGCCGGTGGTTCAGCGCCGCAAACTCGATTTGCTGCGCGACCAGGACTCGGCCTACGCAAAAACAGCCGGCGACGCCGCAATCGATTCGGCAATCCGGAACTACGAATCGGCGTTCCGTCTGCAGGCTTCCGTGCCTGATCTCGCCGACATCAGCCGCGAATCGGAAGCCACCCGCCGCGCCTACGGCATTGACAGCTCGAACGACTACAAGAAACACTATGGCTTGCAGTGCCTGCGCGCGCGCCGCCTGGTGGAAGCCGGTGTGCGATTTGTGGAAATCACCTGTCCGCTGACTCACAGCAATAACTCGCCGTGGGATCAGCACGGCAACCTCAAAAAGTACCACGAAGAAAACGCGATGATCACGGATCAGGCCGTGGCCGCTCTGATCAAAGACCTCAAGAGCCGCGGTCTGCTCGACACCACGATCGTCATGTGGGCGGGCGAAATGGGCCGCACACCGCACACTCCGAAAATCACGGAAACCGCGGGCCGTGACCATCACGTCAACGGCTACAGCATTTTTCTTGCCGGAGGAGGATTCCGGGGCGGCATCGTACATGGCGCCACCGACGAGTTCGGCAACGCGGTGGCCGAACTGCCCACCACGATTCACGATGTGCATGCCACCGTGCTGCATCAGTTAGGCATCGATCATCGCCGCCTGAACTTCCGCTTTGGCGGACGCGATGTAAGCCTCACGGACGTGCATGGCGAGGTGCTCCACGGCCTCGCCAATTCCGGGCGGGCTGTTTGAAGATCGCCCTCCTGGTTCACGACTACCGCCGGGTGGAGGGACACAGCCGCTGCGTAGTCGAACTGCCGGGATGCCATGGCCGGCCGGCATGATCGTGCGGAGTGAAGCACCCCGTGAACAGCGACATGGCCGCTTGCCGGGCAGACAATGGTGGTTGGGGCAATTCGGCATGAATCGGGGCTGGCTGAAAAACGGAAATCCCGGTGGGCCGCCGGTAGGAGTTTGTCTGGCGTGACGGTGGAGCGTTCACCCGAAACCTTCGCGCCGGCCTTGTATCGCTCTCAGGTTTGGCTTGATTTACAAGCGGGGCAGGGGCAGATACGGCGGAAGTGGTCGTAGGAGTAGATGCCGCTGGTGTGGCCGTCGGTCCAGCCGATGCGGATGGCGTAGTGGCCGGCGGGTTCGACGGTGGCCATGCGGGGCGCCGGGGTGAACATGACGAAGGGCGAGGCTGGTTTGGGCGGATCGGAGAAGTTGGTCCGCTGGGGTTCCGTTCCGTGGGCGCCGGTGCAGTGGGCGCAGGGGCAGTTGTCGCGCAGCCAGGCGTTTGAATAGTGGCTGCGGTGGCCGTCCTTCCAATCGATGTCGATGCCCTTCGACTTCGAGATGGCGATGTGTTCGGGATCGGTTGCGGGGTTACTGGACACGTTCAATATCTCTCACGCCCGAGACGCGCCGCAGGGAGGACTGGAGCTTCTCGAGCTGCTTCTTATCTTTTACCTCGATGGTCATCTCGACCGTTGCGCTGTCGTCACCATGATCGTCCGCGGAACGGGCCTCGAGCGTGCGGATGTTGCAGTTTTCGGCGCCCAGGATGGTGGTGAACTGGGCGAGCATGCCGGGGCGGTCATCGGTGATGATGCGGACGCGGACGAGGAAGGGCTTGGTGGAGCCCTTGGTCCATTCGACCGGCACGCGGCGTTCAGCCTCAAACATGAGATTGACGACATGCGAGCATCGGGCGGAGTGAACCGAGATGCCGCGGCCGCGGGTGACGTAGCCCACGATGGCCTCGCCGCGGATGGGATTGCAGCATTTGGCGAGGGAGGTGAGCAGGTCGTCCATGCCGTTGACGGTGATGATGAGGTCGTCATCGGGCGGTACGGCTCCGGGTTGGGCCGTGGCGGGCTTGGGCGGTTCGGCCGCGGGAACGAGATCGGGCACGGCCTTGTTGATGACCTGCCGGGGCGAGAACTTGCCGTAGCCGAGTGCGGCGTGAAGGTCCTCGATCTTGCTGTAGCCGTATTCGGCGGCCACCTTCTCCAACGCCTCGGAGCCGATGCGGGCCATTTGAACGCCGGCGCGGCGTGCTTCCCGCTCCAGGTGCTTCTGGCCGAGTTCAATGGCCCGGGCCCGCTCCACGGTGCGGATGTAGTGGTTGATCTTATTGCGGGCCTTCGAGGTGCGGACGATGGAGAGCCAGTCCCGGCTGGGCAGGTGCCCGTTCTGGGTGAGGATCTCGACGACATCGCCGTTGCGGAGCCCGTACTTCAGGGGCACGATGCGGCCGTTGACCTTGGCGCCGACGCAGCGGTTGCCCACCTCACTATGCACGGCGTAGGCGAAGTCGATGGGTGAGGCGTCGCGCGGCAGGACGAGGACGCGGCCCTGCGGGGTGAAGCAGTAGACCTCTTCGGTCTGGCTCAGGTCCACCTTGAGGGTGTTCATGAAGTCGCCGGGGTCCCGCATTTCGCGCTGCCATTCGACCAACTGGCGGAGCCAGCCGATGCGCTGATCGTCCTGCGTCGAGCCGCGCTTCCCCTCCTTGTACTTCCAATGCGCGGCGATGCCTTCTTCGGCCAGGCGGTGCATCTCCTCGGTGCGGATCTGGACCTCGAACGCCTGGCCGTTGGGTCCCATGACGGAGGTGTGAAGGCTCTGGTAGAGGTTGGGCCGGGGGATGGCGATGAAGTCCTTGATGCGGCCGGGGATGGGGTGCCACTCGTTGTGGATGACGCCGAGGGCCGCGTAGCAGTTCTTGACCGAGTCCGTGATGATGCGGATGGCGAGCAGGTCATAGACCTCCTCGATCTTCACCTTCTGCCGCTTGAGTTTCTGCCAGACGGAGTAAGCCCGTTTCAGGCGGCCTTCGACGCGGGCGGGGACTTTGTCCTCGCGCAGCTTTTCCTCCACCGTGGCGCGAATGCCGGAGAGAAAGCCCTCGCTGGCGCGGCGGTTGTTTTCGATCTGGTCGACCACCTGGAGGTAAGCCTCGGGGTCGAGGAGTTGGAAGGAGAGATCCTCCAGTTGGCCGCGCATTTTGCCCATGCCCAGGCGGTGGGCGATGGGCACGTAGATTTCGAGGGTCTCTTCGGCGATGCGCTCCTGCTTTTCCCGGGCGAGGGCGCTCATGGTGCGGAGATTGTGGAGGCGGTCGGCGAGCTTCACCAGAATGATGCGGATGTCGGTGACCATGGCGAGCAGCATCTTGCGGACGCTTTCGGCCTGCCGCTCTTCTCGCGACGCCATCTTGAGCTTGCCGAGTTTGGTGACCCCGTCGACGCAGCGGGCCACTTCATCGCCAAACACTTTGCGGACCTCATCGAGAGGCGTGGCGGTGTCCTCGACGACGTCGTGGAGGAGGGCGGTGGTGAGCCCGGCGATGTCCATGTTGATATCGGCGAGGATGGTGGCGACGGCGACGGGGTGGGTGATGTAGGGGTCGCCGGACTGGCGGGTCTGGAGGCCGTGCCGTTCAAGGGCGAAGCGGTAGGCCTTGCGGACGGTGGCGACGTCGGCGGGGGCGTGAACCTGGGAGAGGCGGGCTTCGAGGGCGTCGTAGGCGGGTTGGGCGGCGCGCGCCACGGCTTCCAGTTCCCGTGGAGGAAGCCAGGAGGGCTCGGTTGGGGGCGCGGCCGTTTGGTCCATGGCGAGGGTGAAAAAAGGAAACGGGCGGCTCCGGTGGGCGCCGCCCGTTATCGATTATAACTTGTGCCGGGAGTCTACTTCGCCGGCTCGTCCTGTGTGATGCCGGTGTTGCCGGGCATCCGGGCTGCCTTCATCTTCTTGGTCTCAAGAGCCTTCTGAACCCACTCGTCGGCTTCCTTGATGTCCTTGTCGTAGGCTTCCTTGTTATCCAGAAGATCAGCGCGTTCGCGGACCAGGAGATTCATGTACGCCATGGCGTCATCGTACTCTTTGTCGATCTCGAGCGCCTTCTTCAGGTGGCCGATACCTTCGTTGACGAGGGTTTCGTAGTTGGCCTTGAGGTCCTCACGGAGCTTCTTATCCTTGAGCGGGCCGGGGTCTTCCTGCTTCATGTGCAGCTTGTTGCGGGCTTCCATGAGCTTGGGATACCACTTGAGCCAGGTGATGACGCCGAGGCTGTAGTAGCCGACCTTCTCGCTGGGGTCCACCTGGATGAGCTTCACGTACCAGTCGCGGGATTCGTCGAGCTTCTTGAGCTTGTCTTCGAGGGCCGGGATGCCGGACGCCTGGTTGTACTTGAGCGACGCCAGGGACTGGATGGCCAGCTTGTTGTTGGCCTCGATCTTGAGCACTTCGAGGAAGTTATCCTCGGCGGCCTGGGCGTTCTGCTTATTCTCCGGCGATTCGGCGCCGGGGATGTACTGGGTCATGTAGGCGGTGGCCAGATAAAGGCGCGCCGGGGTAAAGGTGGGATCCAGTTCGACGGCGATCTTGAAGTGGTCGACAGCCTCGGAGTACTTGGCGTTTTTGAACGCCTGGACGCCCTTGTTCAGGTTGTCGCGGGCGCGCAACTGGGTGCAGCCCGTTGACAGGAGGGCGAGGGCAGCCGTTGAAAGGGTGGCTGCGACGAGCAGTGGACGATTGAACATGGTGCTTCAATTCCTCCTAATCAGTTGCCGGACTCGACGGCCTTGGTCATGAGGCCGACTTTGTCCATGCCGGCGCCTTTGGCGATATCGATCGCCTCGGCGACGTATCGGAAGTCGAGGTCGGGGTCGCCCTTGACGAAGACGACGCGTTCGGCGCGGGTCTTGAAGATCTCTTCAAGCCGTGGGCCGAGGCGCGCGGTGTCCGTGGGTTCCTGGTTGATCTTGATCGACTTATCCTTTTCGATCACGATGACCACCGTACGGTCCTGATCCGGCGGCGGAGGAGGCGCGTTCGGTGGTGGGGGCTGAGGCACCAGTGCTTCCAGGCCTTTCGGAGTCAGCGGGGTGATAACCATGAAGATGATCAACAGCACGAGCAGTACGTCGATCAGCGGTGTCATATTGATGTCTGCTCTTGGCCCGCTGCCAGAGCCGCCAACTGCCATTGACATGGGGAATAGCTCCTTTTTCGAAATCCTTCAGTCAGTTGCCCGCACCGGCCGCCGGAGCAGCCACGGGGGCGGCCTTGCGGCCTTCCTGCACCTGCTCAGTCAACAGGCCGATGTTGTCGACGCCGGCGGTGCGCAGGTTGTCCACAACCTCCACCACCTTTTCGTACTTGGCGCGGGAATCGCTGTTGATGTAGACGGTCTTGTCGAGCCTGTTGGTGAGCAGGTCCTTCACCTTGGCCGGAAGCTGATCGGAGGGCAGCTTGGTGGTGCCCAGGAAGCTTTCGCCGTTGCGGGTGATGGAGACCAGCACGGCGTCTTCCTTGTCCGCGTTTTGCATGGCGATGGGATTCTTGGTCTTCGCCTTGTCCACGCTGACGCCTTTCTGGAGCATGGGTGTGATGACCATGAAGATGATGAGCATCACGAGCATGACGTCCACCATCGGGGTGACGTTGATGTCGGCCACCGGGGCATCGTTCTTGATTGTCGGCTTCTTCTTTTCAGACATGTTGCAAGTATCCTTCTCACGTCGTGCTCACGCCGCGGGAGCCCGGCAGGGGCGCCACGCATCCGGACTTGCCGCCACCCGGCTTGTCCCACTTCCCCGCCCGGTTGTCTAACCGGAGGCCACGGCCTGTCACCGGGGCCCCCGGCAGGTTCAACTCGCGAGGTTACGCAATCAACACTCTATGGCCGCGCTGAATCCAAACGCTTCCAGTGAGTTAGCGGCCCGCCTTGGCGGACTGCTGCTTCAGGAAGTAGTCGATCAGTTCGCTGCTGGAGTTCGTCATCTCGATACCGAAGGCTTCACACCTGTTGGAGAAGTAGTTGAAGACCATGACGGCCGGGATGGCGACGAACAGTCCGATAGCGGTGGCGACGAGGGCTTCCGAAATACCGCCGGCCACGGCGCCGAGGCCAGTCGACTTTTCGGTCGAGATGCCCTTGAACGCGTTGATGATGCCGACGACGGTGCCGAACAGGCCGACGAACGGAGCGGTGGAACCGATGGTGGCGAGGCTGCTGACGCCACGCTTCAATTCGGCGTGCACAATCGCTTCGGCGCGTTCGAGGGCGCGGCGCGATGCTTCGATCTTTTCGCCGGAGATATCGACGCTCTGCTCGTGTGCCTTGAACTCCTGCAAACCAGCCACCACAACCTTGGCCAGGTGGCTCTTCTTGTACCGGTCGGCGATCTTGATGGCTTCATCGAGCTTGCGTTCACGAAGCGCGCCCGCCACGGCCGGGGCAAACAAACGGGATTGAGTCTTGGCGGCGTTAAAGGCCATCAAGCGGTCAATCATGACGCCGATGGACCACGCCGACATGATGAACAGGGCGATGACGACCGCCTTGGCGAGCCATCCCATCTGGTTCCACATCGACATCAAGTCGAAACTTACGGCCGCCTCTCCCTGAAGGAGCATGAGGGCCCAAACCTGCAACTGAAGTAACATCTGTCTTTGTCTCCTGCGAGTTGATTTTAGAGTTGTTCCGCCAGTATTGCGCCTACTGGCTCAACGTGAAGTTCACGTCGATCTGCGTTACCACCTCCACGGGCTCCCCATTGAGGAGCGTGGGCTGATAAACCCATTGCTTCACCGCTTCCTGGGCCGATTGCACCAGGAGCGGGTGGCCGGTCACGAGCTGCAGATTCTGGATCGAGCCGTCCTTGCCAATGATGGCGTTGAAGCGAACTGTACCCTGAATGCGCGCCTGCTTGGCGAGCGGGGGATAGACCGGCTTCGGCTGGCGCACCAGGCGCGCCGACTGGACATTACCGCCAACGCGAATACGCTGGGGCGTCACCGGCTTGGGAGCTTCCTTCACCTGCGGGGGCGGAGGCGGCGGGGGAGCGGCCGTGGGGATGCCACCCAGAATGCCGCCGATGACGCCGCCGGCCGAGCCGGGAACACCGCCGGGAACACCGCCCACCACACCGGCCGAGGCCGCCACCGGGGGCAGTTCCTCTTCCTTGATCATGGCGATGTTTTTCGGAATTTCCTTGGGCGCGAGCAGCTTGCCCGCGTCAAACTGTTTGGGGATCACCTTCTGGATCTTGATGACCTGCGGAGGAGGCGGCGGCGGGGGCGGGGGCGGCGGCGGGGGCGCCACCAGCGAACTGGCCAACTGGGCCGCCGGCAGGGCTTCGTAATAGATCATCGGGATCAAAATCAACACGATGATCAGCGCCACCTGAATCAGGAACGAGGTGAAGACCGACCCGGCCTTCTGAGTGGTGTTCCCGTAGTTGACAAAACTTTGTTCAAACATCCTGCACTATCCTTTCCCGCAAGCTCCCTATCGCCGGAGCCACGCTCCTGAATCCATACTTTCGAAGCCGCCACCAGGGCTCCGCCCAAATCCTAACGGCCCTTCTTCCCGCCGGCGGCGGCCGCCGGCTCCAACCGCGCGCCCTTGCGCCGCTGCTCCATGAAGTTCGTCCAGAATATCAGAATCGGACTCGCAATGAACACCGACGAATACGTTCCCACCAAAATTCCGGAAACGAGGGCGAACGAAAACGGATGCAGCACCTGTCCGCCGAGGGCCAACAGCGCCACGGCCGACAGGAAAGTCAAACCCGAGGTGAGAATGGTCCGGCTCAACGTCTGATTGATGCTGGCGTTCACCAGGAACTCAAACGACCCGCGCCTGGCCACCTTCAGGTTTTCCCGGATGCGGTCAAAGACCACGATGGTGTCGTTCATCGAGTAGCCAACCAGAGTCAACAGGGCGGCCACGACGGTGAGGTTCACTTCCTTGTCGAACAGCGAGAACAGCCCGACGGTAATCACCGTATCGTGGAACACCGCGATCACAGCCGCGACGCCGTAGATCCACTCAAACCGGAACGCAATGTAGACCAGCATGCCGCCGAGGGCGTACAACGTCGCCAGGATGGCCTTGTTGCGAAGCTCGGCGCCCACCTTGGGACCGACGGTCTCCTTGCTGCGCACGGTGAACGGCGCCAGATAGCATTCCTGCTTGAGCACCGAGATCACCTGCGGCGTTACGCCGGCCACGCCGTTCAATTCATCGAAACTCTTGAGCAGGCCCGAACGCGGCGGCGTATCCCTGTGGCCCAGCATCGCCTTGACCAGATCCTGCAACTGGGGGTCGCTCAGCGCGACGCCCGCCGTCTGGAGCGGGCCGCGGAGACGGTCCGAGATGGCGGTGGCGCCGTTGTTGTGGAAATCGAGCTTGCCGCCCGCATCCCGCCCGAACGTGGCCTGCAGCGTCTGAAGCATCAGGCCCGAGTTCGCCTCAAGCGACTTTTCGTCCTTGAGTTCGGTCCCGATCATCACTTCGTTCGAACCGGTAACTTCCTGGACCGAGATCTCGCCCGGAATCTTCGCCGAAAGGGCTGAGCGGATTTTTTCCACCGGCGGCTTCGAGTCAAACTTCACGTACATCAGAGCGCCGCCGGCAAAGTCAATGCCGTACTTGGGCCCGCCCTTGACAACAAGGCTGCCCAGACCCGCGACGGTCAGAACAAGAGAAGCCCAGATGAAGGGCCACTTCTTGCCCAGGAAGTCGAAATTGGTATTTTTGAATATCTCCATGCGACCACTTTGGGGCTGGTTCTATGAGCCTTTGACACCAACCCGCTTCCCAAGGTTCCCGCTTCGGATTCTCGAAGGTATCACAAAAACAGGCCCCGGCTCAACGAAAAAATCTCCATTTTCCCAACGGCTCGTACTATTCCGCTGGAACTAGATGCTGAGAGCCTCCACACGCCGTTTTCCTGAAAGCTCCAGATCGAACATCACCTTCGACACGAAGACGGCGGTGAACACGTTGGCCACCAGACCGATGACCAGCGTCACGGCAAACCCCTTCACTGGCCCGGTGCCGAAGATGAACAGAAACGCGCACGAGACCACCGTGGTGACGTGCGTATCGACAATCGTGAGGAACGCCTTCCCGAAGCCCGCTTCGACGGCCGCGATGACGCTTTTGCCGCCGCGCAGTTCCTCGCGGATGCGCTCAAAGATGAGAACGTTCGAATCCACCGCCATGCCGATGAGCAGGATGATGCCTGCGATGCCCGGCAGCGTCAGCACAGCCTCAAAATACGACAGGCAGCCGATGAGGATGACGGCGTTCAGGATGAGCGCCACGGTGGCATTGATGCCGCTCTTCTTGTAGTAGAAAAGCATCGCCGCAACGACGGCGACCAGGCCGGCCACGCCGGCGAACAAGCCATCGCGAATGGAGTCAGCGCCCAGGGAGGGTCCCACGGTACGCTCCTCCAGATACACGATGGAGGCCGGCAGGGAACCGGAACGCAGCACCAGCGCCAGATCCGACGCATCGCGCTGATCGGCGGCGCCGGTGATGCGGCCGCTGTCGCTGATCTTGCTTTCGATGGTGGGCGCGCTGCGGACCTGATTATCCAGAACGATGGCCAAACGCTTGCCGACGTTCGCTTCCGTGAAGCGCTCGAAACGCTTGGCGGCATCCTGCGAAAGAACGAAGTTGGTCTCCCAGCGGCCGGGGTTCAGAGAATCCTGGCTGGGGCGGGCATCGCGAAGATCGCGGCCGGTGACGACGGGGATGCGGCCCAGCAGGTACCAGCTTTCGCCGGGGTCAGCCGCACGCTGCTGCGATTTGACGAGCTTGGAATTGAGGGGCAGCACGCCGCCGCGGTTGGCCAGCGCCTGCTCGCGGCTGGGGAACGGGCCATCCAGCACTTCCGTCAACTCGAGGACGGCGGTGGTCTGCAGAATCTGCTTCACGCGGGCCGGGTCATCGACGCCGGGAAGCTGCACGATGATTTCGCCCTCGCCTTCGGCGCGGCCCCGCTGCTGGACGGAGGATTCCGCCAGGCCCAGACCGTTGATGCGGTTTTCGATGGCGTCGATGGCGTGAATCACGGTGTCCTTACGAAGCTGGATGGCCTCGCTTGGCTTCAGGTTCAGCTTGTAGTCGGTGGAGGAGACCGAGGTGAGCACCCAGGCCGGGAACCGGTCAATCACAAGCGCGCGGAAGTTGCCCGCCTTGTCCGCCTGAACGCCCTTCACCTGAATTTCGATGGTCTCGGCGTCGGCAATCGCAGCCGGCTCATTGCGGTCGATGGCGTTGTAGTTGATGTTGCCCTTGCGGAGTTCATCCTTGATGCGGTCGATGGTCTGGTCGGCATCGGCCTTGAAGGCGTCCTGCACCTGGACTTGCAACACCAGGTGGCTGCCGCCGCGCAGATCGAGCCCGAGCCGGATGTTCTGGCGCCAGTTGGCCAGAAGCTCATCTTTCGACTTGGGGATGCCGATAATACCGTAGAGGCAAACCAGGGTCACTGCCACGACCACCAGAGCCTTGATTCTTAAACTTTGCATGCGTTCAACCTGAAGTTCTTAGCTTTTCGTCCCGTCCGACTGAACACTCGCCACCGCGGCCCGGGCAAGCTGTAATTTTACGTTATCCGGCCGCACACGAAGGATGAGCGTGTCGTCTTCACGGATCTCGAACACCGAACCGATGATGCCGCCATTGGTCTGCACGGTGTCGCCGGGTTTCAGCTCACTGAGCATCTTGGCGTGCTGCTTCTTCTGCCTCTGCATGGGCAGGATCAGGAGAAAGTAGAGAATGGCGACCATTCCCACCATGGGCAGCAAGCCCATCAACTGGTTGCCCTGTTGCAGAATCAGGCCTGGCAGCATCGTGTCAGCCACGGTTCTCCCTTTCGACGAATGACTCCATTGTTCGAGATTCCATTACTCAAAATTCCATTATTCAAGATCCAGCCGTGATTTGGAACCTCAGAGGCTTCAGGAAGTACTAGTCAGATTGCCGCGCGAGTGCGCGCACCGCCTCAAGGTACCGCGGAAAGGCTCCTAGGAGAATAGCCTCGCGCATTTGCCGCGCAATGTCAAGGTAACGGCGCAGATTGTGGATGGTGGCGAGGGTGGCGAACAGGATCTCTCCGGCCTGGAACAGGTGGCGCAGATAGGCCCGGGTGAAGTTGCGGCAGGTGTAGCAGCCGCAGGCGGCATCGAGCGGCTCGCGGCTATCCCGGTGCCGCGCCTGCTTGATCAGCACGCGTCCGGTGGAGGTGAACAGGCAGCCGTTGCGGGCGTTCCTGGACGGCATGACGCAGTCCATCATGTCGACGCCTTGCGCCACATATTCGGGCAGTTCCTCGGGAAGCCCGACGCCCATCACGTAGCGTGGCTTGTGTGCCGGCAGGCAGGCGGTGGAGATGGCGGTCATCTCCAGGCTGAGCGCCCGCGGCTCACCCACCGAAAGCCCGCCGATGGCGTAGCCGTGCGCGTCGAGTGAAAGGAGGTCCTGGGCGCAGGCTCGCCGCAGGTCCTCATGCATGGACCCCTGGACGATGGGGAACAAAGCGTGCCGCTCCGCCCGGGCCGCGTGCGCATCGCGGAAGTGCCGGAATGCGGCTTGCGCCCAGCGCACGGTGCGTGCGGTGGATTGCCGCGCGGTCTCATGGCTGGCGGGATACTCCAGACACTCATCGAGAACCATCATGATGTCGCTGCCGAGGGCGACCTGGACATCGACGGTGGACTGCGGCGTGAACAGGTGCCGGTCACCGTTGAGGTGCGAGCGGAAGACGACGCCCTCTTCGGTGACCTTGCGGAGTCCTGCGAGGCTGAAGACCTGAAAGCCGCCGGAATCGGTGAGGATGGGCCGGGGCCACTGCATGAATTGGTGGAGTCCGCCGAGGGAGCGCACCAGTTCGTGGCCGGGGCGCAGGAAAAGATGGTAGGTATTGGCCAGAATGATGGGGGGGTCGACGTCGGCAAGGAGGTCGCGGGGGGTGACGCCCTTGACCGTGGCCTGGGTGCCGACAGGCATGAAGATGGGCGTTGGGATGACGCCGTGCGGCGTGCGCAGGCTGCCGGCGCGGGCACCGGTGGCCGGACAGGTGGCTTCGATTTCGAACTCGAACAAGGCTTAGCTTTTATCGTACGGCATGGCCGTTATGACGCGGCGGGCGGCGCTGTCAGTTCGACTTGGCGGGTGGCGTGGGCAGCTTGCGCAGACGGTCGAAGTCGCCGGCCAGTTGGCGGGTGATCTTGTCGGCCACATCGGCGCTGGCTCCGCGGAACTTGGCGCCCTTGCTTTCCTGGGTGGTGGACCAGATCACGTCCCCATCCTTGTTCGTGATGCGGACGGCGGCCACGGCTTCATGGCGGCGTTCGTCGATCCGCGAGGATTCGCTCTGGTTGACGCCGGCGCTTGCCGCTAGGCTGTTGTTCCGGTCCGAACGGGAATACTGGGGCCCGGTCCGGATGGCGACGCGGCCGCCGATGGCGTCGGCGGTCTGGTGCGTTTCCGTGAAGACCAGATCTTCGGCACTGCCGCGGAGAATGGCATCGGCGCGGTCCTGATTCTCGGTGACCACAAAGAGCTTCGCCGAGCGCAGGCTGGCAATGATCATGTCGCGCAGTTGGGCGGCGGGCTCACCGCCGGTCAAGCGGTCGACGTAGAGGCGCCGGACCTTCAGAATCTCCGCCTCCAGAGCATCGGGCTCAGAAGCGGCGCCGGCGAAGGGAACCAAACAAAGCCAGACCAGCCTCATCCCTTGCCTGCCTTCCTGGCTTCTTCGTCCTGAAACTCCACGCGGCGGCCGGTCTTGGCTTCCAGGCCGGCCAGGAGCGCCCGCACGGAGCGCTTGTCTACCCGGAAAACCAGGGCCTGCTGGCGGCCTCCGGCGTCCTCATAGCCAATGGTGAGGAAGTGCCGGCGCTTCTTCGACAGGAGCAGCATGGGCGACACGACGACGGCCATGACATAGCGGCGGTCCGCCTTCTGGCCGTACTCTAACGTGTTGACTTTGTGCCACTTGATGGCGAACTCCTGAGTGCCGAGGCGGACGGCGAGATCGTCCGGGTGGTCCAGACGCAGGCGGCCGTCCGCCCCCTGGGAGAGGCCGGGAAGGGTACCGCCCGCGTATTCGACGCGGCTGCCGGGTTCGGCGGCGTGGCCGGTGGCGGCGAGGAACGATGTGAGCAGGAAGAGAAGCTTCATGGCGGGCCTTCTAGAGAATATAGTCGGGGCGGGTGAGGAAGGTTCTCGGACCCGAGTCTAAAAAAATTTGCGAAGATTACTTGACATTAAACAACTCATATTTTATACTTCAACTAGGATAAGATCCTGAAAGGGAAAACAACCATGACAAACACACTTCGATTCAATCCATTCAACGACCTGCCTGGCACTCTGAAGTTCTTTGAGGATGCCTTTGGCACCGAGCCGGCTCGGGCGAACCGGCCATGGACGCCCGCCGTGGATGTCCTGGAGACCGAACACGACGTGGTTCTGAAGGCCGACCTGCCGGGGCTTGAAATGAAGGACATCGCGCTCAGCATTGAGAACGGAACCCTCACGATGAAAGGCGAGCGCACCTTCAACAACGAGGAGAAGGGCAAGGGCTTCCACCGCCTGGAGCGGAGCTACGGGAGCTTTGTGCGGTACTTCTCGCTGCCGGAGACCATCGACGCCGAGAAGGTGCAGGCGGAGTACACCCATGGCGTGCTGACGGTGACGCTACCCAAGAAGGAGTTGGCGAAGCCGCGTTCGATCAAGGTGGCCCTGAAGAACTAAAGGAGGAACCAGGAAAGGCTGCCGCGAGGCGAGCCTGGACGGATTGAGACGGCCGGGAGGGGCAATGGCTCCTCCCGGCCTTTTTGCGTTTTGCCTGCGGGCTTACGGAGCGGCCTCTTGCGCTCCTGATGACGAATGGCGGCCGGCCGCGAGTCTGTCAAAAGGAGGTGGCGGAGGAAGAGGGATTCGAACCCCCGGTACCCGTGAAGGTACGACGGTTTTCAAGACCGCTGCCATAAACCACTCGGCCATTCCTCCACCCACAAATTTACCATGACCTTGGCTTGAACTGGCCTGGTGAAGGTGTCCTATAATGGGCGCATGCACTCACGCCGCGCCCTTCTGCGCCAGTCCGCCGCCGGGTTTGGCCTGTTGGGTTTGCAGTCCCTGCTGGCCGCCCATCCGCTTGCGCAGCGGGAGGGCCACTTCCCCGCCCGGGCCAAGCGCATCATCTTTCTCTTCATGCATGGGGGGCCGTCCTCGATTGACACGTTCGACCCCAAGCCCAGGCTGGACAGGGACCATGGGAAGCCGGTTCCGTTCAAGCGCGGGCTGACGTTTGGCGAGGACGCTGTGCGCGGGCTGATGAAGTCGCCGTGGGAGTTCAAGCAGCACGGTGAGAGCGGATTGCCGGTGAGCAGTCTGTTTCCGCACGTGGCCGGGTGCGTGGACGACCTTTGCATGGTCCGGTCGATGGTGGGTGATGGTGTCGACCATGGCGCGGCGCTGCTTCAGCTTCACACCGGTGTCTTCTCGTTCAAGCGGCCGAGTTTCGGCTCCTGGGTGCTCTACGGTCTGGGCACGGAAAACCAGAACCTGCCGGGCTTCATCACCATCAAGCCGTCGCTGGGCCATGGGGGGCAGAACAACTGGAGTTCGAGCTTCCTGCCGGGAGATTTCCAGGGCACGGCAATCGGCAATTCCGGCATGGCGGTGGCGGACATTTCGAAGGACCCGGTTCCCTATCTGGAATCGAAAGGGCTCTCGCCCGAACTGCAGCGGTATGAACTGGAGATGATCCAGAACATCAACCGCCGTCATGCGGCGGCGCACGATCACGACCCGGAGCTGGAGGCTCGGATTGGCGCCATGGAGTTGAGTTTCCGCATGCAGATGGAGGCGCCCGAGGCGTTTCAGGTGGACAAGGAATCGCCTGAAACGCAGAAGCTGTATGGCCTGGATGATCCGGTGACGCGCGATTTTGGCTGGCAGTGCCTGCTGGCCCGAAGGCTTTCCGAGCGCGGGGTGCGCTTTGTGCAGTGCTCCCACAGCTACAAATTGTGGGATCAGCATTCGGAGCTGATGAAGCTGCACACGAAGAACGCCGCGGAGGTGGATAAGCCGATTGCCGGTCTCCTGCGCGACGTCAAGGCTCGCGGTTTATTGAAGGACACGCTGATTGTCTGGGGCGGCGAGTTTGGGCGTACGCCGTGGGCGCAGGGCGCCGACGGCCGCGACCACAACCCTTACGGCTACACGATGTGGATGGCCGGGGCGGGCGTGCGGGCGGGCTTTGCCTACGGCTCGACCGATGAGTTTGGTTACCACGCAACCGAGAATCGGATGCACCTGCACGATTTCCACGCCACCTTGCTGCACATGCTGGGTCTTGACCATGAGCGGCTGACGCATCCTTACGCCGGCCGTAACTTCCGGCTCACCGATGTGGCGGGCGAGGTGCACCGGGGGATCTTCGCGTGAGGCGTCTGGCGGCCTTGCTGCTGGCGCTGACCGGGCCGGCGAGCGCCAACGATTTTTTCGAGGCCCGCATCCGTCCGCTGTTCGCGGCGCGGTGTCAATCCTGCCATGGCGCGAAGGTCAAAATGGCTGGGGTGGCGCTGGATTCGGCGGAGGGTTTCGCCGCGGCCAAACCGCGATTGATGGCCGCCGTGACGCACACCGGCAAGGTGAAGATGCCGCCGGGCGGGAAGCTGGGCGAGGGCGAGATCGCGGCGCTGGAACAGTGGATGCGCGAAGGCGCGGTGTGGCCCGCATCGGCCGTACCCGCCGCGGCGAAGACCGGCCGGCACTGGGCTTTCCAGCCGGTTGAGCCGGGGAGGCTGCCCTCCATCGACGCCTACATCGATGTAAGGCTCGCGGCCAACAAGCTGACGGCTGCCGGACGCGCCACGCCGCTGGAACTGCTGCGCCGCCTGACGTTCGATCTGACGGGCCTTCCGCCCACGCCGGAGGAGATCGCGGGTTTTCTGGCCGACACGTCGGCGGGAGCGTACAGCCGGCTGGTGGACCGGCTGCTGGCTTCGCCGCGCTATGGGGAGCGGTGGGGCCGCCACTGGCTGGATGTGGCTCGATTCGCCGATTCCACCGGGATGGACGAGGACCACCTGTACCCGCACAGCTGGCGGTACCGCGACTATGTGGTGCGCGCCTTCAACGAGGACCTTCCTTTCGACCGGTTCATCAAGGACCAGATTGCGGGCGATCTCTACCCGGAGCGCGGCACGGCGGGCATTGTCGCCACGGGCTTTCTGGCGCTGGGTCCCAAGCCGCTGGCCCAGCAGGACCGCATCAAGATGATCTATGCCCACATTTCCGTTTTGAGCCGCGCGTGCGAATCTCCTGGATGCTCGTCCGCATCAATATCGATAGGGGTTTGAAGGCAGCGAAGACCCCTGCGGAGGACAGCACCCAATGGGTGACAAACAAAACCAGCCCTTTCAGCTCTCGTTCAACGGCCTTCTCAAGATCGACTTCCAGGGATCGCGCGTTACTTCCGATGGTGGTCTGATCCTGGTGCGTGAGTTGGATGAACGGCTGGGCTTCGGTGCTCTCATTGCCCAACACCTGACTGACTCACGGCGCGGCAAGAATACCCAGCTTCCGCTGGCGGACCTACTGCGCCAGTCCGTCTACAGCCGGATTGCCGGCTACGAGGATGTCAACGATGCCGAGCGGCTCTCGCAGGATCCAACCTTCCGGCTGA
>Ga0194132_10005400_pt1 | contig 20729 bp, 14 predicted proteins | sample TA2KigOf80mmetaG_FD_148612 | JGI IMG/M metagenome (GOLD analysis project Ga0194132, IMG submission 148612) | Freshwater microbial communities from Lake Tanganyika, Tanzania - TA2015054 Kigoma Offshore 80m | ecosystem: Environmental > Aquatic > Freshwater > Lake | place: Tanzania: Lake... | reverse complement strand
GCCGGACGCACTCGGGCTGTCCTGGACGTAGAGCAGCCACTCGTCGGCGCGAAACGGACGGTGGAACCACATGGCGTGGTCAAGGCTCGCCATCTGGATGTTGTGCTGGAGGTAGCTGATGCCGTGGGGAAGCGTGGCGGTATCGAGCAGCGACCAGTCGGAAAGATAGGCCAGCACGCACTGATGCAGACGCGGATCGTCCGGCAATGCGCCACGTGTTCGCATCCAGGCCATTTGCCGTGGTGCCTGCTTCACGGGATTGAAAAGGTCCGCGGGATCGATGGGCCGGAACTCGATGGGGCGGGTGCTGAGCGGATGACCCTCGAACAGTTCGGGGTGTCTGGTCATCAGTTCCTTGCGGATATCGAGTTCGTCCCGCACCGCTTCGGGGGGTGGAGCATCCGGCATGTCGAACTGGTGCGAGAGGCCGTCCTCCACCACCTGGAAACTGATCGACATGGAGAAGATCGCCCGGCCATGCTGGATGGCAACGACGCGGCGCGTGGTAAAACTCCTGCCATCGCGGATGCGGTCGACCTTGTAGAGGATCGGCACCTTCATATCCCCCGGCCGCAGAAAATAGCCGTGCAGGCTGTGCGGCTGACGATCGTTCTCAACGGTGCGGGATGCCGCGACCAGCGCCTGCCCGAGTACCTGACCACCGTATACCCGTTGCCAGCCTTCACTCGGACTCGTGGCGCGATAGTGGTTTTTCTCGATCTCTTCGAGGTTCAGGAGGTTGATGAGCTGCTCGATGGGCGCGGTCATACTGCGTGGTAACCTTGGGCACAAGATTCAAAGGGGGCGCATTATGCCATCGCGGCGGGAACTCATTCAGCTCAGTGACAGCGAGATTCGTGACTACCTCAATGCGCAGAAGACGCTGATCATCGTTTCCAACGGCAAGGACGGTTTTCCGCACCCCATGCCGATGTGGTTCTGTGTGGATGATGCGGGCTGCCTCTACTGCACCACCTTCACGAAAGCCCAGAAGGTCTACAACTTCAAGCGGGACCCGAAGGCGACACTGCTCGTCGAAAGCGGCGAGGAGTATGCGCAGCTCAAAGGACTCGTGATCTACGCCGACGCCGAGGTGATCGACAGCTACGACGCCGTGTGTGATGCGCTCGTCAGGATCAACACCAAGGGGCGGGAGGTTGATGAAGAAGGCAGGAAGAAACTGCTGGCGGCGGTGTCACCTACGGCGACGAAGCGGGTGTTGCTGAAGTTCACGCCCAGGAGTTATGTGAGCTGGGATCATTCGAAGTTGGGGGGGAGGTACTAAGATCTCCGCACGATAGTTCGCAGTGAATTCGCGTATTACTCAATACGGTTAAGTGCGTTCCAACGTATCGTCGGGCGAAGCCAATGGGTCTACAGCCTCATTTTGCTTCTGTCTATGAACTGATCCTGCGTCTGGCTTCCTACTCCAACACCCCCGCCACCAACAACTCCCCCACCTTCTCATCCCCATACCCGAGTATCCCCTGCAACACGTCCATCATCCCTGTCCCGAATGTCGGCGCGACATCGGCCGGTTTCCCGGGCGTGCGCGAAAGCCTCGACCGGGTAGCCTCGATGACACTGTGCCCACCTGACGGATGTTCTACGCGGTGGAAGTGCCTGAGATGATTGAGCTGCGGATCGACCACCGCCTCGGCGCTGTTCTGCACGGGATAGGCCGGAACACCGTGACTCTGCAGCTGCTCCGCCAGCGCATTGGCGTCCTGGTCTGCAACGAACCGGCTGACGAGCGCATCGAGTGCGGCTTCATTCAACTTCCGCGCTCCGGCACTCGCGAACCGCTCATCGTCTCCGTCAATCCCCATCTGCTTCGCAAGAGCCTGCCACTGCATATCGTCTTCGCACGCAATGGCAATCCACTGATCATCACCTCGGGTCCGGTAGGCGCCATGCGGGGCGTATTGCAGATCGGCGTTGCCCATGCGGGACATCACGTGGCCGTTGGCGTCGTAGTCGAGAATGGCGGGTGCCAGGAAATGAACTGCGGCTTCAGCCTGCGACATATCGATGTACTGGCCTTCGCCGGTTCGCCTGCGGTGTTCGAGCGCAGCGAGAATCGCAGCGCCGTTGTAACGCGGAGCGATGTAGTCGGTATAGGCGCCGTAAGGTCCAACGGGTTCCCGGTCGGGCCACCCCACCACTTCGTTGAAACCACTGATGGCGGCGGCGAGATTGCCGAAACCCGCGTACAGGGCTAGCGGGCCTGTTTGTCCCATGAGGCAGGTGCTCAGCATGATCAGCTTCGGATTGATTTCTCGCAGCACCTCCCAGTCGAGACCAAAGGCTTTCATGGCCCTTGGCGAATATGATTCGCACACCACATCAGCCCAGCGCACGAGATCAAATACCACGTCCTTCGCTTCGGGCTTGGTGAGGTCGAGGGTCAACATCAGCTTGCCGGCGTTGGCGCCGTGAAAGAGCGCCGATTCTTCCGGGTCGTTACTCGCGTTCATGAACGGCGCGACGGTGCGACAGGCATCCAGTCGTGAACTCGATTCGATCCGCACCACGGTGGCACCGAAGTCCGCCAGCGAGCGGGTCGTTTGTGGTCCGGCGATGGCCCACATGAAATCGAGGACTTTGAGTCCTGCGAGTGGGCGTGAATCGCCGGCATCAACGCTCCAGGCAACACCCGGAGGGATCTCGGTCGGCTTGTTAGCTGCCAACTCCGCCATTACTTCATCCCGATGCGCGTCGAGCTTCGGTGCGGCCCGGGTGTATTCGATAGGCGTTTGGCTGAACTTCACGAACGGGCCCGGGTATCGCAGACCTTCCGCTTCGCCGGGGAGTTTGCGGAAGTAGCCCCGCGCCGCGAGTTGCGGGCTTTCGAGCATGTCCGTCATCGTGTTCACCGGCGCGAGCAGGAGGCGCCGCTCCATCGCCGCGTCGAGCAGATCGGCTTTGGACGTTGCACCGGTACATGCTGCAACTGCCGCCTTTGCAGCTTCGAAGTTCTCGATGGGTTCGGCACCGGTACCGAGTAGCAGGCCGTAACCGATCCAGTCCTTGTCGCGCATCGTCGCATCGCAGTAGCCGCGATCGTGTACGTAGTGCATCAGGCGTGCTGTGGCTGGGCCGGCAGCGGGGCCGAAGATGTGGGTGATCGAACAGAAACCGTCGCTGGCGGGATAGGTCAGACGAATCTGGATAGGTCCAACCCTTGGACCTTTGGCGTTTCGGGCCACCGGTGTGGCGTTGACAAGCGCGCCAACGACAGCGGACTGCGTGCAGATCGTCACGCATTGTTGCGCCGAGATATCGATGTGCTGCCCAAGACCGGAACGGTGGCGTTCATGTAATGCCACCAGGGCACCGAATGCGCCTTCGATTGCGGCATGCTGAAACGCCTGCGGCACGCTGGTGCGCACCGGTGCGCGATCATCGTCGCCGGTGATCGCCATCGGGCCACCGGCAGCCATGACCACGATGTCGGAGCCTTGCCAATGCGCCCGTGGTCCTGTGCTACCGAAAGGAGTGATGCTGATGTGGATCAGGCGTGGATTCAGCGCCGCGAGTCCGGCTCGATCCAGCCCTGCGACGGTTCCGCCAACTGGTTCAGACTCAACCAGGAAATCTGCACGGCGAATCAGCTCCAGGATCGTCTGCCGATCTTCCGGCTGGTCCACGTCCAGAACGATGCTGCGCTTGCCGCGCGCGTACGCCCGCCAGGAAAGCGAAGCTTCGCTGTCCTCGCGGCCTTCGATGAAGGGCGCGCGTCGTCGCGCCTCGATGCCACCAGACGGTTCGATCTGGATTACGTCAGCACCCAGATCACCCAGGATCTGTGCACATAAACCGCCTTCGCGACTGGTCAGATCAAGTACCCGGTAACCGTGCAAGGGTGTGATCATGATCGTTGGCGCCTCCCCGTGTACCGCAACTTTCCGAGTGCGGGAGGATAGGTTTTCCCGGCGCCGGAGGATACGGCGGCTCTTGCGCCGGCTTGCAACCGTTTATGGAAGGGCAGGGGTCTCAAGTTCTTTCCTCAACGGGCGCTGTCGGCCACCAAAGGAATTTCCGGCTGTTCGGCGTTCAGGGAAGTCTTTACGCTGCCGGTAATCGCCAGTTGTTTGATTCAACGTGACATCTCCCGGTCGAGTGAATTGGTCAGGTGTACGGAACATCGCCGGCCCGATAGCGGCGATGGTCGTGTGGCTGCTCACTTTTCCCGAGGCCACCGGGTGGGTTGAAAACACGCTGGTGTTTGCGGCGCTGTTCATTGCCGTGATTACGGCAGTACATCATGCCGAGGTCATTGCGCTTCGCATCGGCGAACCCTTCGGAACGCTGGTCCTCGCACTTGCCATCACGGTGATCGAGCTGGGCCTGATCGGATCGATCATGTTGTCTGGCAGCGACGTCGGCAGCACCCTGGCTCGCGATACGTTGTTTGCGACGGTGATGATCGTCGTGAACGGCGTTGTCGGGTTGTGTCTGCTGGCGGGTGCGCTGCGTCATCACGTGATGGTCTTTCGCAGCGAAGGCGCCGGGCATGCGCTGTCGGTGCTGGCGCCTCTGACAGTTCTCACCATGATCCTGCCGACCTTCACAACCGCGACGCAGGGGCCAACCTATTCAGACACACAACTCGCGTTCGTCGGGCTCTGTTCGCTGCTGCTGTATAGCATCTACGTGTTCGTGCAGACCGTCCGCCATCGCGATTATTTCCTGCCCCTCGAGGATGACGTCGGCACGGCACATGTAGCCCCGCCATCGGTACAGCAGGTCCAGGTCAGTCTGGCGCTGCTGCTGGTCGCGCTGGGCTCTGTCGTCGGTCTGGCGAAAACGCTGGCGCCGGCCATCGAGGCTGCGGTTGCGGCGGTGTCCGCGCCAGTGGCCGTTGTCGGTGTCGTTTTTGCGCTGCTGGTGCTGCTGCCTGAAACTCTGGCGGCTGTGCGTGCGGCGTTGCGTAACCGCATGCAGACCAGCCTCAACCTGGCCCTGGGTTCCGCCCTCGCAACCATCGGCCTGACCATTCCCGGTGTGGCGCTGCTTTCGGTACTGTTCGGGTTGCCCCTCGAGCTGGGGTTGCCGAATACCCAGAAAGCGCTGCTGATGCTGACTTTGCTGGTGGCAACCGTCACGCTTGCCAGCGGACGATCCACTGTTCTGCACGGTGCCGTGCATCTCGTGTTGTTCTTCGCCTGGCTCTTCCTCTCCTTCGTGCCCTGAGCTTCGGTGGCGGCAGCCTGTAAAACCCGGTGGGCGGGCGGAGCGCGTGGTGGTTCGCGGCAAGCGAATCGAACAGAGATCGGCTAGTGTCGCACCGGATCCGCTACTGAATTCCAGGAGTCAGAACATGCAGCCAGGTCCGCTCGCAGACGTTCGGGTGCTTGACCTCACCGATGAACGCGGTATTTACGCCGCAAAACTGCTCGCCGATCTCGGCGCTTCAGTGGTTCGGCCGGAACCTCCTGGAGGTGATCCGCTCCGGCAGCGTGGTCCGTTCCATGAGAAGACCGGTGTGTCGCTCTGGTACACGTGGTTTGCATCGAGCCGCAGTATCTTCACCTGCGATCCGGTGGATAAGGACTCGCTCTCTCAGCTCCAGCAACTGCTCGAACGGGCGGACATCCTGCTCACCTGTGACGGCGGGTTTGCACTCGATGCGCTCGACATATCAGGTGCACGTGAACGACATCCGGCGCTGGTGCACATCGCTGTGTCGTCGTTCGGCGACCAAGGGCCGTGGCGTGACTTTCTGGCGCCCGATCTCATCGCCGGTGCGCTCGGTGGTGCGGTGGCGGCAACCGGTGTTCCAGAGACCACGCCCCTCAAGACGTTTGGTGAGCTGAACTTCATGGTGTCCGGTGTCTATGCCGGCATCGCGGCACTGTCTGCCCTGTATCACGCACGCGCGACCGGCGAGGGGCAGCGCGTATCCGTGCCTGTGCACGAATGTATCGCCTCCTGCCTTGAACAGGTGCTGATGCTCAGCTGGTATGGCGGGAAGATGAATCGCGGCCGCATCCTGCCGCGTCAGGGTGGCACCCACTGGTCCATGGCGTTTACCGTGATGCCGGCGAAAGGTGGGGCGATCATGACGACACCCATGCCGGACTTCGATGCGCAGCTTGCCTGGCTGGCGGAAGAAGATGCGCAGCAGGATCTCTTCGATGAGAAGTACCACGACCCCGCCAACCTGCCGCTCTATATCGGCCGGCTCATGCAGGTGATGCGGCAATGGGTCGCTGGCCAGAATCCGGAGGAGCTGTTCCTGCGCGCCCAGGAGCGGCATGCGCCCTATGGCTGGGTGCTGCCCATTGAACGCCTTGCAGACAACCCGCAGCTGGCGGCACGCAACTGGTTCGTGCCCTTTGACGTGAGCGGCGAGCCGGTGAATGGCCCCGGAGCGCCCTATCGGTTCTCCGCCACACCCTGGAAAAACGCAGCGATGGCGCAGGTGAACGGTGACGATGTGCTCGCAGATCTCGGCTGGGAGGCATCTCGATGAGCCGGCCCCTCGAAGGTTTGCGTGTCCTCGATTTCACCCATGTCCTGGCGGGCCCCTACGCCACCCGCATCCTCGGCGATATGGGAGCGGACGTGGTCAAGGTGAATTCCCGGGAACGGGCGATCGCGGGCAATGGCCCTGAATCGCCTTACTACATCATGTGGAATCGCAATAAACGGGCATTGGCCCTCAACATGCGCAGTGACTCCGGCAAGGCGTTGTGCCGGCGTCTCTGTGATAACGCAGATGTGGTTATCGAGAACTTCGCGGTCGGTGTGCTTGACCGGTGGGGCATCGGCTACACGACGGTCAGCGAAACCAATCCGGGAGCGATCTATGTGCAGATGTCCGGGATGGGACATGGTGGCCCATGGTCATCGTTCGTCACTTATGCCCCGACGATCCACGCCATCAGCGGCCTGACGCTCCTGACGAGCGTCCCCGGGCGCGAGGACATCGGCATTGGCTATTCCTACAACGACCATCAGGCGGGCTTGCATGCGGCGTTCGCCATCCTGGCGGCACTCGAGGCACGCAGGCGTACCGGGCGCGGCCAGCAGATCGATCTTTCGCAGTTCGAGACGGGCGTGAACTTTCATGGGCCGGCTCTGCTTGACTGGTTTGCCAATGGCCGCGCCGCGCGCCCGGTGGGTAACCGATTGCCCTGGGACAGCGCAGCACCACACGGGGTATACCCGTGCATTCCCAAAGGAGAAGGCATCACCGGTGAACGGTGGATCGCCATCGCCTGCCTGACGGATGAACACTGGCGCGCACTGCGTGAAGTGATGGGGCGGCCGGCCTGGGCCATGGATCCCGCCCTCAATGCCGTCGAGGGGCGGATGAAGACCATCGAACGAATCGATACCGAGGTTGCCGCGTGGACCCGGCAACATGATGCACTGACGCTCATGCACCGTTGCCAGGCGGCAGGAGTACCGGCGGGTCTGGTGCAGGACGGAACCGATCTCACCGATCACGATCCACAAATAAGAGCGGCCCGTTTTATCCAACCGATCGACGAACCCGGCTCGCCACTCGGGCAGACCTTTGCAGACCGGCTGCCGCTGCATTTCGAGAAGACGCCGTGTGATGAATACCATCGGGCTCGACTGCTCGGTGAGGACAACGCCGCTGTGCTCAAGGACTGGCTGGGACTGTCGGCAGATGACGTTCGTGCAGGAGAAGCTGATGGAACATTGGGTTGAGCGTTGCGGATGGCTGGTTGCAACTGTCGCGCTGCTGCTGGGATGCTCCTCGGAGCCGCGCATGAAGAACCCTGACAGCTCCGCTTCACTCGAACCGGATGACGCTGCGCACCGCTATCTCGAAGAGGTAGAAGGCGAGGCAGCGCTTGCGCAGGTGCGCAGTTGGAACCAATCCTCTCTGGCTGTTCTCGAGGGACACCCTCGCTTCAAGGCTTTCTACGAAGCGGCACTTGAAATCAGTACGTCGAAAGAACGGATCCGCTACGGCACGATTCGTAGTGAGTACGTCTACAACTTCTGGCAGGACGAAGACCACGAACGTGGTCTCTGGCGACGCGCGCGGTTTGAAACCTATGCTTCGGGACAACCTGAGTGGGAAACCCTGCTCGATCTCGATCAGCTCGCCAGAACCGAAAACGCCAACTGGGTGTACAAGGGAGTGTCGTGCCTGCCGCCGGAGTACGTCGATTGCCTGGTTTCGCTGTCGGATGGCGGCAAGGACGCCGTGCGCATCCGTGAGTTCTCCATTCGTGGAGGCGGTGCGAACGTGGGTTTCGTTACGGGCGGTTTTGATATCCCCGAAGCCAAAACCACAGCGGTGTGGGAAGACCGGGACACGCTGTTGCTGGCGACGGACTGGGGCGCGGAGACGCTGACCACGAGTGGCTATCCCTTTGTGGTCAAGCGGCTCAAACGCGGCCAGTCGCTGGATGATGCCACCGAAGTCTTTCGAGGTACGAAGGAAGACGTCGTTGTTGTTCCGGCTCCCATGGAAAACGCCGAAGGCCACCGCTGGATGATTGCGGTTCGCGGCGAGACCTTCTTTACCTCGAGCCAGCATGTACTCGGCGACGATGGAACGACGCTGCAGTTCCCGACCCCGAAAAAATCAACACCACACGGGCTGTATGGTGATCAGCTCATGCTCACGCTGGAAGAAGACTGGCAACCTGCAGGTCAGGCTTTGTTCCGGCAGGGGGATCTGCTCGCATTGACGTGGAGTGAGTTGCTGGCCGGCAATCCATCGCCTCGCACCGAACTGATCTTCAGACCTTCTGCCCGCCAGGCCGTACAAGGCGTTTCGATCACACGTGAGGAGGTGCTGGTTGGCCTTGCCGACAATGTGGCCGTGAAGGTGATGGCCTGGTCCAACAAGACAGGTTCGTGGCAATCCAGGGCGTTGCCGCTGCCGTCCTCAGGGACATCAAGTGTGGCGTTCGCGAGCCAGCGTGAAGAAAAAGCACTGGTGTCGTTCGAGAGCTTCCTGTCGCCGGATTCCCTGTATCTCTGGAATGCGGTACAAGACACAGGCTCCATGCGCCTGCTGCAGCAGCTTCCTGCGTGGTTCGACGCCTCGGCGCACGTGGTGGAACAACACGAGGTCGCCTCCACTGATGGTGTGAAGGTGCCGTATTTTGTGGTGCGGCGGAAAGACCTGCGTTTCGACGGCGAAAACCCGACCTTGATGTACGGTTACGGCGGCTTTCAGCTCAGCCAGATGCCGCACTATTCGGGTGCGATCGGCAAACTCTGGCTCGATCAGGGCGGCGTGTACGTGCTGGCCAATATCCGTGGGGGCGGCGAGTTCGGGCCGGCGTGGCATCAGGCTGGCCTCAAGGTACGTCGCCAGATCATCTACGATGACTTCATAGCCGTGGCGGAAGATCTCATTAGCCGGCGCATCACCTCACCACGCAGGCTCGGAGCGATGGGAGGATCGAATGGCGGGCTGTTGATGGGCGTGATGTATACGCAGCGGCCTGATCTCTTTGCAGCCATCGTCTGTCAGGTGCCGCTGCTCGACATGCTGCGTTTCCACACGCTGCTTGCCGGTGCTTCCTGGATGGATGAATACGGCAACCCTGATGTGCCGGAAGAAGCGGCATTCCTCAGGAAAATCTCGCCGTATCACAATGTGGATCCGGCCAGGAGCTACCCCGAAATCTATTTCGAGACGTCAACCAAAGACGATCGCGTTCATCCGGGACACGCCCGCAAGATGGCAAAGCGGCTTGAAGACCTCGGCAAACCTTTCCTCTACTACGAGAACATCGACGGGGGACACGCCGCCGGTGCGAACCAGCGGGAGACGGCGCGGCGCATGGCGCTCGAGTTCACTTATCTGACACGTGCCTTGATGGGCGGTACTTGAAACCCGGTTTGATCAGCAATCCCGACGGGTTGTGCGGATTCATCCGCGGATCGCCTTGGGCGGCAGTTCCCACAGTGCCCGGCCATAGTTTTCCGCGGCCTCTTCCCAGACCAGCGACACGTGGGTGATGCCAACGTTGATGTCACGCTGGAAACGCTGGATGGGGTTGCCGAGGTACACGGATGTCGCACCAGCCATCAATGCGAGGTCGGCAGCGACCTTGCCCGTTAGTCGTGCAACGAAGGAAGCGTCGCGCTGCGAAGCATAGGCATCGACCGGCGTGGGTGGTCCGCCGGCTTCAGCCCACTTTTCCAGCTCGTTCAGCCGGTGGCGCATGATCAGTTCGGCGGAATGGATCTCCGTGAGTGCGCCGGTCAGCTTGATCTGGTTGGCGACCCGCTCCACCTGCTTTTCGCCTGAGAAGAGGGCTTTCTTGCCGATGAGCACCTGACGAACCGCTTCCGCCATGCCGCTCGCCATGCCGATGAGTGCGGCGGGAATGCCCCAGACCGCTGGCCAGCTGAAGGGCAGCCGCGCCATCGGCATGCCGTTGAATCGTCCACCTGGTGTTGTGCCGGTGGCGAGTTCGCGGATGGAGAGGATGCGGTGCTCCGGTACGAAGACATCATTCAGGATCAGGTCCTTCGAACCCGTGGCGCAGAGGCCGGAGACGAACCAGTCATCTTCGATCACGACATCCGAGCGGGGAACCAGCATCCAGTCGAAGACGGTGGCGCCCGGTTTCAGGATGATGAACCAGCTGGCGAAGTCGCAGCCGCTGGAGAACTTCCAGCGGCCGCTGAGCCGGTAGCCACCATCGACCTTCACCGCCTCACTCCGGGTCGCGAACGAAACCGTCGAGCAGATCACGTCATCGCTGTCCGCCCAGTACTCGCGTTGTGCCTGTTCGCTGAAGAGGCTCAGCTGATAGTTGTGCACGATGAAGAGGTTGGCGATCCAGCCACTTGATCCACACGCCGTGGCCAGGGTGCGAATGCACTCCGCCGCCGTGCCGATACCCAGCTCAAAGCCACCGAAACGTTTTGGTTGCAGGATGCGGTGGAACCCTGCGGCGCGCATTTGCGTGATGCTGTCATCCGGCAATCGGCGGTTTTTCTCTGCTTCAGCCGAACGTTCGCGGAAGGCGGGAACGAGTGCTTCGGCGCGCGCGATCATGGTTTCGCGTGAAGGAGTGGCTGAGTCAGTGAAGGCCTGCGAAGGTGTATTCATGTTCACCTGTCCTCATGTGCGGTTGTGGATGACGGATGCGAGGGCTGCCGGCTCGACGACGTCGCGCTCAGGACGACTCTGGAAATGCGGCACTCAACCCATCCATCGTCGCGACACGCTGGATCAGGTTTTCCACGCGGGAGGAGTAACCCCACTCGTTGTCGTACCAGCCGATGACCTTGACGAAGCCGCCGTCGATCACCTGGGTCAATTCGGCGTCGAATACGCAGCTGTGGCTGTTGCCGACGATGTCGCTCGAAACCACCGCGTCGGTACAGTACTGCAGGATACCCTTGAGTGGACCGTTGGCTGCGACCTGGAACGCCGCGTTGATCTCCGCAACCGTGGCCGGTTTCAGGAGTTCGAGCGTCAGGTCGACAACGCTGCCATCGGGCACCGGCACCCGCATGGCCAGGCCATCGAGTTTGCCTTCGAGTTCCGGTATGACGCGCCCGATCGCACTGGCCGCGCCGGTACTGGTCGGGATGATGTTGATCGCAGCATGACGTGAGCGGCGAAAGTCCTTGTGCGGCGCATCGACGAGATTCTGGTCGGCCGTATAGGCATGGATGGTGTTCATCAGGCCACGGCGGATGCCGAAGGTCTGGTGCAACACCAGCGCCATGGGTGCCGCACAATTGGTGGTGCAACTTGCATTGCTGATGATGCGTGAAGCGGGTGTCAGGACGTGGTCGTTCACGCCGAGCACGACGGTGCTGTCGAGGTCGTCCTTGGTGGGTACCGTGATCAACACGCGTCGTGCACCCTGCCGGAGATGAATATCGAGTTCCGCCAGCGTGCGGAATTTGCCGGTGCATTCGATGACATAGTCAACGCCGAGTACCTTCCAGGGCAGGCGCGCGGGATCCTTTTCATTCAGAACCCGGAACGGATCTCCGTCGATGGTCAGCACATCGCCGTCGAGCTGCACCTCGCCGGGGTAGATACCGTGCACGCTGTCGAACTTGAAGGCATAGGCAAGGGCATCGGCAGGGGCGAGATCGTTGACCGCGACCACATCGTAGTGGCGACGCAGCTTGGCGATGCGAGTGACAGTGCGGCCGATGCGGCCGAAACCGTTGATGGCGATTCTGGGAGTGGGCACGGTCTATCAGGCTCCTCGGGGTTGTCCCCGGTAATGACATCCTGCTGCTTCTGCTGAAGCCGGACCCGCAGCACCGATAACAGGGTCTGGCGCGGTCATCATATCGACCGGTAATCCGGATGGCGCGAAGGATGGATAGAGATATTCGCGTTGCGTTCGGTAACTTTTCCCGACTCAGCCCGCCTCTGGCTCTGGCTCCCTGCGACAATCTGTCGCATGTGATCCGAAACCGTGCACCCGGACAATTCGCGGCCTGTTTTGTGGGTGCGTCATGAGAAGAAAGACCATGGTGTGGCTGCGGTTCGGTGCGGTCGGGCTTCTGGCCCTGCCTGTTGCGGTTCAAGCCGTCGGGCTCGGCCAGAAGACGAAAGGGCCGATTGAAGAAGAAATTGTTGTCACCGGAACAAAGTCGTCCGGTTCGGCAACCGCGCGGGGCGCCATGGCCTCTCGCGACGAACTCGGACGTGTGCCCGGTGCCATAGGATTTGTGGACAGCGAGGAGTTCGCCGACGAGTTCGCGCAGAGTATTGGCGATACGCTGGTCTTCACGCCGGGTGTGTTTGCGGATACCTCCGCGCAGCGCGAGAACCGGATCTCGGTGCGCGGGTCCGGGCTCAACTCGTCATTCGAGCGTCGCGGAATCTCCCTGTACCGTGATGGCATACCGGTGACACGTGCCAGTGGTTCATCCGAGTTCCAGGAAGTTGATCCCGTCAGCATCCAGTACATCGAGGTTCACAAGGGTGCCAACGGACTTCGCTATGGCGGTGCGGCGCTGGGTGGTGTCATCAACATGGTCACACCTACCGGCCGAACGGCCGAAGAGGCGCTGTCAGTCCGGCTCGAAGGAGGCAGCTTCGCCAGCCGGCGCGGCGGTGTCGCTTTCGCTCAGGCCTGGGATACCGTGGATGTCTATGCCGCCTACACGCGACTCGACGCCGATGGTTATCGTGACCACGGTGCAGTCGACAGCCATTACGCCTTCGCCAACTTCGGCGTGCAGTTGGGCGACCGGGTGGAGAACCGCACCTACGTCACTTACCTGCAGGACCACTTCGACCTGTCCGGAAGCCTGTCGCTCGCGGACGCACTGAGCGATGCATCCCTGGCCGCACGGCCCGTCCGCATCGGGCCGTTCTTCCCCGGCGGCCGGGTAACCGTGCTCGACCCCGGACCGATTGCCGACGACTGGGACCGCAACCTCGACGTGGTGCGGCTGTCGAACATCACCGCCGTCGAATTCGACAGCTGGTCGCTCTCCGCTGGCGGCTGGTACAGCAACCGCAAGCTCGATCATGCCATCACCCGTTTTGCCGGCATCATTGACCAGAGTGAAGATGAAGGCGGGCTGTTTGCCCGGGCCGAAGGCGAGTTCAGTTTCGGACAGCGGCAGGCGCGATGGACGGCTGGGTTCGAAGCCAACAGGGCGTGGAACGATGCACGCACCTGGGCCAATGTAAACGGCCGCCGTGGTGCGCTGCGCACGGAAGCTGACCAGAATTCCTGGAACGTTCTGGCTTACACGCAGCTCGATCTGCCGCTTGACGATACCGTCACTGCCGTATTCGGCTTGCAGGCGGCGCGCGCCAGCCGTGACAACGAAGCGATCCTCAACGACACCAGCGGCCGGGTCACGGCAACGCAGGTCAACCCGCGCCTCGGTGTCCTGTGGACGCCAGCGGAGTCGGCCACCTTCTTTGCCAACGTCACGCGGGGTTTCGAACCGGCGAGCATGGCTGACCTCACAGCCGGTGGCGCACTCGACTTCACACCTCTCGATGCGCAGTCGGCCTGGACGTTCGAAGTCGGTGGCCGTGGCCAGCGCGGCATGTTCTCCTGGGACGTTGCCGTCTATCGCAGCGAGATCAAGGATGAACTGCTGGATTTCGGAGTGCCGAGCGGCTTCAGCTTCATCTCGTTCACGGACAACGCCGAAGATACGGTGCACCAGGGGCTCGAGCTGGGCATCGACGTCCGGCTTTTTGAATCAGCACTGGAGGCGCAAGGGCTTGATCTGTTATGGCGGCACATCTACACCTTGAATCACTTCCGGTTCGATGATGACGATACCTATGGCAACAATGATCTGGCGGGTGTGCCGGAACAGCTCTATGTCAGCGAGTTGCGGCTCGATGGCGCCCGGGGATGGTATGTCGGTGTCAATGTCCGAGTGGTGCCGGACGGGCCGTGGGTGGACTTTGCCAACACCACACAGGTTCCTGGCTACACCCTCTGGGGCATGACGGCAGGGTGGGAGGTGACTGAGCACATCAGTCTCTTTGTCTCCGGCGAGAACCTGACGGACAAGGCCTATATCTCCAACATTGGCACCAACGCCGATCAGTCACGCGAACGCGCCCGCCTGTTCACACCCGGCCAGGGACGCGCCTGGTTTGGCGGCATTTCGGTGCGCATCTGAACGGAACCGTTAGCAGTGTTTCCCGCCACAACCGAGCGTTTTCGATCATGAGCGAAGTCAACGCAGCACTGCCGCTGCCGGCATCACCTGATGTTGCGAGGCGCAGGTCACACCGCTTGCTGAAAACGGCGATCAGCCTGCATCGGCTGCTGGCCTGGTTTGCCGGAATCGGTCTTCTGGTGTGGGGATTGTCCGGGTTGCTGCATCCGCTGATGACGACCTTCGGGCCGCAGCAATTGGTCTATCGCGCACCGGCGGCGGCGCTCGCCCTTGAAGGTATGCTCGATGCGGGTGAGATCCTGCGGCGCGCCGGGATCGACAATGCCGTCGCCGTGCAGATGGTTGTCACCGGACACGGTAACGTGCTGCAGGTGACCGAATCTTCGCTGGCGCCACGCCGCTATTTCGACGTGCACAGCGGTGAGGAACTGGCTGATCACGACCGCCGGTATGCCGAGTACCTGGCACGCCACTATCTGGGGGCACAGGTCGAGCCGATGCCGGTGCAGGCGATCAGCTTGCAGGACCACTTCGACCTGGAGTATCCACAGGTCAATCGACTGCTGCCGGTGTGGCGGATCGATTTTGAGGGTGACGGCCATCTGACGGCCTATGTGCACACCGAAACCGCGAGCCTTGCCGCGGTCAATGACGACTTCAAACGAGTCATGCAGACCGGGTTCCAGTGGTTCCACACCTGGGACTGGATGCCTGACCGCACAGGCTGGTTACGAGTCGCGTTGACGACACTGCTGGTCGGCTCGATCTTCTGCCTGTGCATCAGCGGCGTGGTGATGCTGCTGCGGATCCACCGCAAGGGAACCGCGCCGGGTCTTCGCGGCTGGCACAGGATTGGCGCCTGGATGCTGGTACTGCCGGTGTTCATGCTCTCCGGGAGCGGCCTCTATCACCTCTGGCTGATGGCGATCGATCCACCACAGTCCTTCTTGCGGCACGGCGCGCCGCTTGACCTTGCCGGCGTCTCGTTGCCCCTGGGTACGCAGTGGCGCGAGGTGACCGAGGGCCTGCCGGTTGACCGATTGTCTCTGGTGCGCAATGCGGAGGGCGAACTGCTCTATCGCCTGGGACTGAGTGCACAGGGATCGGCACCTGAAGGTGAGAAGGCCATTCGCAACGCACGCTTCGACGGCGTGCCCGCAACCGGACCGGCGCTGTATCTCGATGCGATGACCGGACAACCCTGGCAGCCCGGTGACCGGGAACTCGCCCTGCAGATCGCGGAATACGCAATCGGTCTGCCTCGCAGTGCCGTGACCGAAAGTTCGCTGCTGACCCGTTTCGGCGTCGACTACGATTTTCGCAACAAGCGTGTACCCGTTTGGCGGTTGTCCTATGGTGAGCCGCACAACATCGCCTACTTCGTCGACACCGCCACCGGCGTACTTGTGGATGCGGTCGAAAGCCATGAACAGCCGGAACGGCTGAGCTTCTCACTGCTGCATAAGTGGAGTTTCCTGATGATGATCGGACGCGATGTGCAGAACGTGGCTATCAGCGTGGCTGTTGTTGCAGCCATCGGGTTTTTGGCGATCCCCGGGCTACTCATGCGCTGGCGACGCCGGGTGGGGTCAGCGCTTTAGCATTGTGTTTGGACTCGGGGTTGGAGACCATCCCGGGTTGATGAATGACCAGGATCAGGTAAGCCGCGTGACCCGCATCTTTGACGACAACTCCCAAAGCATCGGCAATACGCCGCTCGTTCGAATCAACCGCCTTGCTACGGGCTTTGATGGACGCATCCTTGCCAAGATAGAGGGTCGAAACCCGGCCTATTCGGTGAAGTGCCGACTCGGTGTGGCGCTGATCGAGGCAGCCGAGCGGGATGGCATCCTAACTCCGGGTCGCCGCGACGTCACCATCGTCGAACCGACCTCGGGCAACACCGGCATCGCGCTCGCGTTCGTTGCTGCTGCGCGGGCTTATCCCATCATCCTGACGATGCCTGAGACCATGTCCATCGAACGGCGGCGCATGTTGCAGTCATTCGGTGCGCGCCTGGTGCTCACCGAAGGCGCCAAGGGGATGCTGGGCGCAATCGCCCGGGCGGAGGAGATCGTGGCCAGCGATCCACGATCCCATTTCATGCCGCAACAGTTCAGAAATCCCGCGAATGCCGAGATTCATTTCCGCACCACAGGTCCTGAAGTCTGGAACGATACCGACGGGCAGGTGGACATCTTCGTCGCGGGAATCGGGACCGGCGGCACGATCACCGGCGTATCGCGTTATCTGAAGCATGAAAAAAAGCGTGCCATCCGGAGCATCGGTGTCGAACCGGCGCAGTCACCGGTGCTGACTCAGCTGCGTGCGGGCGAACGAATGACGCCCGCGCCACACAAGATCCAGGGCATCGGCGCCGGATTCAAACCGGAAGTGCTGGACCTGGATCTCGTCGACGAGCTGGTGACCGTCAGCAACGACGAGGCCATCGTGATGGCGCGTCGGCTGGCTGCGGAAGAGGGCATCAGCTGCGGCATTTCTTCAGGGGCGGCCATGCATGCGGCGATCCAGGTTGCCGGGCGTGAGGAAAATCGCGGCAAGACGCTGGTGGTGATCCTTCCCGATGCCGGCGAGCGTTATCTCACGAGCGCATTGTTTGAAGGCTTGCCTGTGTGATGAACCAACCTGTTGAGGTGTTGCCGGTCGATCCAGCGGCCGCGAATCAAACGCTGACAGGGCTCGGTGCGGAAGCGCGCATCGAATGGGCCGTGCACACCTTCGGTATGCAGGCGGTGTTGTTGACCAGCATGCAAAAAAGCAGCTCGGTGCTGCTGCACATGATGACCCGGGTGGCGCCTCAGAATCCGGTCCTCTTCGTTGACACCGGATATCACTTCCCTGAAACACTCGCCGTACGGGATCAGTTCGTTCGTGATCACGGTTCGAGGATCATCACCTTGCATCCGGAGCTCACTCCCGCAGAGCAGAAGGCGAAGTACGGTTATGACCTCTATGAGTATGTCGATGGTCAGCCCGACTGTTGTCAGGCACGCAAGGAAGCACCGTTTCTCCAGCATGTGCGCGGGTACGGCATACGCCTGGTGATGGTGGGGTTGCGACGTGCCGAAGGTGGCGCGCGCGGCAACCTGCAACCGCTGATCGTTGATCCGCGTTATTCAGGTTACACCCTGCACCCGTTGCTGGACTGGAGTGCAGAACAGCTGGATGACTACATCAAGGCGCATGACCTGCCCGTGAATGCACTGCATTCCCGTGGTTATCCCAGTATCGGCTGTGCGGTATGCACCACGCCGGTTGCACCGGGTGAGGACGAGCGTGCGGGACGCTGGCGACACCTCCGTGGCGAAGGTGTCCAGCCGCGGTATTGCGGACTTAATTTTTCGGATGGTGGGGGGATTTAGGGGCCTTCGCGGTCCCGTTGGGACCGCTACGGCCGCCTTTCGGCTCCCTTCGGGAGCCTCAGTACTTGTAGCTTTCGGGCTTGTAGGGGCCTTCGACTTTCACGCCGATGTACTTGGCCTGGTCCGCGCGGAGCCTGGTAACCACACCACCAAAGCCCTGCACCATGAGCTCCGCCACTTCCTCGTCGAGTTTCTTCGGCAGAACTTCCACGGTGATCGGCGCACGCTGGTTCAGCGGCTGATCGGCCCAGCGCTGTTCGTACAGGTGCATCTGCGCCAGTACCTGGTTGGCAAACGAGCCGTCCATGATTCGTGACGGGTGACCCATGGCGTTGCCGAGGTTGACCAGCCGGCCTTCCGAGAGCAGCACCAGGAAGTCGTCGTCATCTTCGTTGCTGCGGAAAATCTGGTGCACCTGGTCCTTGACCTTGTCCCAGCGCCAGTTCTTGCGCATGAAAGCGGTGTCGATCTCGTTGTCGAAGTGGCCGATGTTGCAGACGACGGCACGCCTCTTGAGTGCACGCAGCATGTTGCTGTCGCAGACGTTGGTATTGCCGGTGCAGGTGACCAGCAGATCGGTGTCCTGCAGCAGGCGCAGGTCGAGGTCTTCGTAGACGCCGGTGTTGTTGCCGTCCTTGTAGGGTGACACGACTTCGTAACCATCCATGCAGGCCTGCATTGCGCAGATCGGATCAACCTCGACCACACGCACGATCATGCCTTCCTGGCGCAAACTCTGGGCTGAACCTTTACCTACATCGCCGTAACCGATGACGAGGGCGCGCCTGCCCGCCATCAGCATGTCGGTGCCACGCTTCACGGCGTCGTTGAGGCTGTGACGGCAACCGTACTTGTTGTCGTTTTTCGACTTGGTGATGGAGTCATTCACATTGATCGCCGGCACCTTGAGCTTGTTTTCGGCCATCATCTCGTAGAGCCGGTGTACGCCGGTGGTGGTTTCTTCGGAAATGCCGTGGATCGAATCCAGCATGCCCGGATACTTGTTGTGGATGAGTTCGGTGAGGTCACCACCGTCGTCCAGCAGCATGTTCGCTTCCCATGGCTTGCCATCCTTGAGGATGGTCTGCTCGATGCACCACCAGTATTCCTCTTCGGTTTCGCCCTTCCAGGCGAACACCGGTATGCCGGCGGCTGCGATCGCGGCAGCGGCATGGTCCTGCGTCGAGAAGATGTTGCACGACGACCAGCGCACTTCGGCACCGAGTGCGATCAGCGTCTCGATGAGCACGGCAGTCTGCACAGTCATGTGGATGCAACCGATCACCCGTGCGTCGGCAAGCGGCCTGGTGGCCGAATAGCGCTTTCGCAACGCCATGAGCGCCGGCATTTCCGACTCTGCAAGACGGATTTCCTTGCGACCGAATTCGGCGAGGTTGATATCGGCGACTTCGTAGTCCCTGAAGTTGAGGTTGTGGGTCATGCTGGCTCCTTGGTGTAGGTGAGGATCTGGATGGAGAAACCGTTTTTCTGCGCCAGAAACTGGCGCGGGCCGGGTGCGAGGCCGCAACCCGCTGCCCAACGATCAAGTTCGGTGGCATCGAAGCCGAGCCACAGGTCGCCACAGGCTTCGCGCACCCATTCGTGCTCGTGACGTTCGAGTTCGGCGATGAAAAGACACCCGTTGGCGGCGAGCAGCTTTGCGCTCTGCGAGAAGAATGCGCGGGGCGACGGGAAGTGATGCAGCACCATCGCAGCGACAATGGCGTTGAAATGCTCCCGGCTGCGAAAGCGTGTGTATTCCTGCTCCACGAAGGTGATGTGCCGGTTGCGGGCAAAGTGCTGTCGCACAGGTTCCAGCATGCGGGCAACCTGGTCGATCGCAGTAACCGAACCGAAGTCGCGGGCGAGGGAACCGAGGATTTCGCCATCACCCGGGCCGACTTCAAGGGCGCGTGCCTTGCGGCCGCTCACGGACTGCCACAGCGCTTCCAGGGAAGGTGCGTAGGTCCGGGTTTCGCTGATCAGCATGCGCTGGCTCTTGAGTGCATCGGCATTCAGGCGGAAGAAACGTTCCACCTGCTGTTCACGCTCCGAGTGGATGTGTTCTATGGCTGAATCGAGTCCGCTGGGCAGCGGCGCTTCATCGAGGGCATCGAACAGCGCTTTCATGAACGGATTCGATGTGATGTCTTCACGGCGGTAGTACAACGAGTTGCCTTCGCGGCGCGACACCACAAGTCCGGCTTCACGCAGGATCCGCAGGTGATGGCTCAGGGCTGTCTGTGCCATGTCGAGCAGCTGCGAGAGTTCCGATACAGCGAACGAATCGTGACGGAGTGCACGCAGAATGGTGGCACGGCGGACATCGCCCGCAGCGAATGCGATGTCCACGACGGGGTCGTGCGAACTGGCAGTAGAGGGAGCCCGGCGGGCGGAAGAAGGCATGACTGCAGTGTGTACGAGGGGCGATCAGGAAACTGTGGGCGCAGTCTACGCTTCTGTAAAAGCTGCATCAAAAATATTTGATATTGTTTGTAAACGGGTTGTGCTAGGGTTTCGTGCCTATCTGTAGTCCGGCGCCACGGAGTCCCGATGCTGGCCAGCAAACTGCCTGATGTAGGCACCACCATCTTCACGGTGATGAGTGAACTTGCCAGGGCGAAAGGCGCGATCAACCTTTCCCAGGGTTTTCCTGACTTTGATGCGCCTCCTGAACTGCTGGACCGGGTGCAGCATTACCTCCGCACCGGTCACAACCAGTACGCACCGATGATGGGTACGCCGACGCTGCGC
>Ga0194132_10005397_pt1 | contig 20750 bp, 22 predicted proteins | sample TA2KigOf80mmetaG_FD_148612 | JGI IMG/M metagenome (GOLD analysis project Ga0194132, IMG submission 148612) | Freshwater microbial communities from Lake Tanganyika, Tanzania - TA2015054 Kigoma Offshore 80m | ecosystem: Environmental > Aquatic > Freshwater > Lake | place: Tanzania: Lake... | reverse complement strand
CAGCGCGTCAGCCATACTCGCGGGCTCGCATTTTCCTTTCTCCATCATGCGGGGCTCTTTTTTTGACAACGTCGTCACCGTATTATGCGAGACTCAATAGCCTTTTTGGGGGTGTGGGATAGGGGGTACTGGAATGAACATTCCGACACGAACTGGCAAGCTCCTCATGATCACATTCAGTGAACCGGATTCGATCCGCCAGGCCGCTGTGCGTGCGCGGCTTCTCGAGTCGCTTGAGGGACATAAGCTGACCGCTGCGGTGTCTGAGCGCGGCCGGGACGTGACGATCACAGCGGTTGGACCCGAAGACCGGGTCCGGCAGGTGTTGCCCGAGGCGAACCGTCTGGTGCAGGGCGGAATGATCGTAATGGTCGACGCCGAGTACCTGCCATTGATCGGCGCCGCGGGCTAGCTTTTCAAAGGTTTCGAGGCTTGTTGCCCGGTGATGGTCCATGTGGTACCATTGCTATGCTTAAGCACCTCCCGAATGAGTTTTACCGTTTTCCTTGGAAATCTTCCCACCTGGGTGACAGCAGACGACATCAAGTCATGGCTGGCCGGTGAAAATCTGGTGGCTGACCAGATCAAGGTCATCCGCAACCCCGAGACCCAGGAGTCCAAGGGGTTCGCGTTTATCGACGCTCCGAATCAGGAGGAGATGCAAGCCATCATCCGCCGGTTCGACCGGGCGCCTCTCGAAGACCGCCATTTGCGGGCGAATCCGGCGCAGCCACCGAAAGGGAAGCGCTTGCCGGGCAGTGCTCCGCAGCCTGGCGAGAGCCGCGGACCCATGACCGCCCCCGCGCACGGTGCGGGTCCTGTCCAGGCGGGTCAGGGACAAGGCCAGGGAGCGGCGCAAGGGCTCAGACGCCGGCGGGACCGGGGCCGGAAGGGCAAGCAGGGGCCACAGAGCGCTTTCGCCGAAGAGCTGGCAAAAGCACTTTAGCGCAGCGGCCGGATGTTATACTAGGTCGTCTTTCCCCGATCCAGGAGGCTGAGGATGAACGACCTGCTTGTGGTCCGCGCCATTTTTGTCGCCGTACTGGCGGTGTGCGCCTACTTCCTCAAGCCTTTCAACCTCCAGAACTGGGTCGCGGGAGTGATCGGCCTTGTGCTCGGCGTGGCAATCGTTCTCTTCGAGATCCGGCTGAAAGAGGTCAGCCTGAAGCGGCTGATCGGAGCCGCGTTCGGTTCGGTTCTCGGCATTCTGGGCGCCTACCTCATGTCTTTGGTGATTGGATCAGCGATGCCGAACAATCCCTCCACGGTTCCATTTCTCCAGTTGTTGATCCTGTTGATGATGACCTACGTGGGCCTGGTGGTGGGCGCCAACAAGGGCGACATGCTGAACCTGGCCGCGCTCGGAGGCCTGTTCGGTGCGGAAAAGACGTCGACGCAACAACTAAAAATTCTGGACACGTCGGTGATCATTGACGGGCGGATCGCGGATGTTGCTGAGACCGGCTTCCTGGACGGAGTCCTGGTGATCCCGCAGTTCGTGTTGCGGGAGCTGCAGTTGGTAGCCGACTCGCCCGATGCGCTGAAGCGCAATCGCGGACGCCGGGGTCTTGACATCCTGCAGACGATCCAAAAGATGCCGACGTTGAATGTCAGGCTGGTGGAGGAGGATTTTCCGCATATCCGTGAAGTCGACATGAAGCTGATTGAGCTCGGCAAGCTGTTTCAGGGCAAGATCGTCACCAACGATTTCAACCTGAACAAGGTTGCGCAATTGCACGGAGTGGAGGTGCTGAACATCAATGAACTCGCCAACGCGCTGCGGCCGATCGTGCTGCCCGGAGAGTTCATGCGTGTGTTCATCCAGCGCGAGGGCAAGGAGCATGGGCAAGGCGTTGCGTACCTGGACGACGGCACGATGGTGGTGGTGGACAACGCGCGGCGGCTCATCAACAAGACCATCGACATCAGCGTGACAAGCGTCCTGCAGACGACGGCGGGCAAGATGATTTTCGGCAAGTTCGACGACAAGCTCCATTCGGTCCACGACCAGAAGAGCGCTGCACAAGACAGGGGGGCAGGCGCGGCGCGCGAGCCGCAGGTTCAGTCATGAGAGTTGCTGTAATCATTCCCGCAGCCGGACTCGGCACGCGGATGGGACGTGGCGGCGCCGAACGGGCGGGCACCAGCCGGAAGCAGTTCATGTTGCTCAACGGCGAACCGATTCTGGTCCATACGATCCGCAAGTTCGCGTCGGTGCCTGCGGTGTCGGAGGTGGTGGTTGCGCTGAGAGCAGACGATCAAGAATGGGCGCGGAAGCAGCTCGCCGCGGCCGCAATCGCCAAGCCCGTCCGGCTGGTGACGGGAGGCGATTCGCGCCAGGAGTCGGTTCAGAACGCGCTCACCGCAATCGACCCGTCGACCGACCTGGTCGCGGTGCACGACGCCGTCCGTCCGTTCATTGAAGTGGCGACGATCGAGAAGGTGATCGCCGAAGCCTACCAGACGGGTGCGGCGATTGTAGGAATCGTGCCGGTGGACACGGTGAAGAAGGTGCATCGCAACAAGATCCGGCAGACGATTCCACGGGAGCATCTGGTGCTGGCGCAGACCCCGCAAGTGTTCCGCTATGGTTTGCTCTACCAGGCGTTTTCTCAAGCGCGGATCGACAGCTTCACCGGCACCGACGAGTCCAGTCTGGTGGAGCGGTTGGAACAGGTGGAAGTCAGTGTGGTGCCCGGCAGCGACCGCAACATCAAGATCACCAAGCCGGGGGACATGGATCTGGCGCGCCTGTTCCTGGCGCAGGAATCGGGTCAGTGACCGCACTGCCGGACATCCGGACGGGGATCGGCTGGGACACGCACCGGATTGTGGAGGGGCGTCCCCTGCTACTGGCGGGTGTGCGGATCGAATGGGACAAAGGATTGGCCGGGCATTCGGACGCCGATGTGCTCGCGCATGCGGTGACTGACGCGCTCTTAGGCGCCGCGGCCTTGGGCGATATCGGCATGCATTTCCCGGACACGGATCCGAGGTGGAAGGGCGCCGACAGCTTGCGGCTGCTGGCCCAGTCCGTGAGCCTGGTGTCGGAGGCGGGATTCGCCATTCTCAACGCGGACACGACGGTGATCCTGGAACGGCCGAAGCTCAAGGACTATCGCGTGGCGATCCGCGAGAGTCTGGCGGGCGCTCTGGGGATCGCGGTGGACCGGGTGTCGGTGAAGTTCAAGACGGCGGAAGGCTTGGGTCCGGTGGGACACGGGGAATCGGCCGAGGCGCAGGCGTCGGTACTGATCGCGCGGATGCCGCGGTAGCGCGATGGCGCGTCTGCTGGCCATCGCGCCCTATCTGGTGCTGCTCGCCGAGGTGCTGCTGTTCTACCGTCACGTGCTGTTCGACACGCAGTTCGTGATTCCGTGGGACTTCCGCGGATACCATCTTCCGCTCAACGATTACCTGGCGCAGAGCCTGCGTGCGGGAACGCTTCCGTTTTGGGAGCCGTACACGTACTGCGGCGTTCCCCAGTTCGCCAATCCGCAAGCGCAGACTTTCTATCCGCCTGCGTTGATCGCGGCTGGAATCGCGGCGTTTCGCGGGGAAGGCCGGATGCTGACCGCGCTCAACTGGCAGCAGGTGCTGCACGTGTTGCTGGCCGGCGCCGGGATGTTCGCGCTGCTGCGGCGGAGGGGCCTGGGCGCCGCCGCGTCGTTGCTGGGTGCGAGCGTGATGCAGCTTGGCGGTTTCTTCGCGGCCCACACGCAGCACGTGGGACTGGTCAACGCGGTGGCCTGGACACCGCTGGCGCTGGCGGCGATTGACTGCGTCCCAGTGGTCGCGTTCGCGCTCGGCATGGTGATCCTGGCGGGATTTACGCCGGCGGTGCCGGTGGTATTCGCGGCGGTGTTCGTGTACGGGGGAATCCGGCGCTGGCCGAAGCTCGCCGCGGCCGCGGTGTGGGCCGTGGCGCTTGCGGCGGTCCAACTGCTGCCCACCATCGAGCTGGTGGGGCACACCGAAGCCCTGCGGCGTCACCAGGTGTTCGGGTTAACGGGAGGAATGCTCTGGCAGGGTTTCGTGTCGATGATCGTGCCCAACGCATACAACGCGCGCGATGCCCACGGCTTCGCCCTGCCTCACAACGCTACATTTCACTACCTGTTCTCGAGCCTCACCGCGGTGGCGCTGGCCTTGTATGCCCGGCATGCGCGGCTGGCGCTGTTCACGGTGTTGTTCGCGGTGCTGACGCTTGGGTTCAACCTGCCGGGTGTGGCGGCGCTGTATGCGTGGATTCCGGGTGCGATCCGGTCGGCGGTCTATTTCGAGTACTTCAGCTTTCCCTTTCTTCTCGGCGTTTCGATGCTGGCGGCGCACGGCGCGGCGAAGCTGCCCGGGCGATGGGCCGGTATCGCGTGCGGAGTGGCGGTGGCGGAAATGCTATGGCTCAACTCGGGCCTCCTCTATCATGCGATGCCGCTGAAGGACTCGCCCGCCGTCACGCACAAGTCGTTTGAGGGATCCGCGGAAACGCTGCTCCGGCTACGGATGCTCACGGGACGGTCGCCTCCGCCGCAACGGATCGAGATTTACGATGACTCGATGGGCTGGGCGCACTCGGCGCCCATCATGCGCGTGTTCACGGTGAGCGGGAATGATCCGCTGGTGATTGCGCGCTATCAGGCAGTGCGCGCGCTTTACGGGGCGGCGCGATACAATCAGCCGCGGTACATGGAGCTCGACAACCTCGACTCTCCGCTGCCGGGAATGCTCAACGTGGGATTCGTCTTGTCGTGGAGTCCGGGTAAGATTTCGCATCCGGGCTGGCCCAAGGAGACCGATCTGCCGGGACACGTGGCGGTGCGGAACACGCGGGTGCTGCCGAGGTTCTATCTGGTCCCGTCGGTGAAGCGGCCCGGGTCGATGGAGGAATCGATGCGGTTGCTCGGGGATCCGGAGTTCGACCCGGCGAAATCCGCCGTGGTTGAGGGCGAGGTGACGCCGCAGGGTGGCGGCACGGTGCGCGTAGTACGGTACGGGCCAAGCGTGGCGGAGATCGATGTGGACGCCGAGGCACAGTCGTTCCTGGCTTCGTCGGAGACGCATTATCCCGGGTGGCAGGCAAAGGTGGACGGGCGGCCCGTGGAGATCCTAATGACCAACGGGGCGTTCCGGGGAATTCCGGTGCCGGCGGGACGCCATCAGGTTGTGTTTGAGTTCCTTCCCAACTGGCGCTTGGGAGCGCTGATTTCCGCGCTGGCCTTGACCTTGTTCGTGGCAAGAAGTATGATTGCCTCCTACCGGTCGTCCGGTGAAAGGAGACATTCATGAACTGGAAGCGTTGCCTGATCGCGATCATCGCGGCCGGCGTGGTGGTGAACGTGTTTGACATGGTGGTCCATGGCTGGCTGTTCCAGCAGATGTTCTACAGCAAGCTGAAAGAACTGTTCCGGCCGGAGGCGGAGATGAACCTGCCAATGATCATCTTCGGAGACTTCGTCGGCGCTGCCGTCCTCGTCTGGTTCTACAACCGCGTGCTCGCATCGTTCGGCCCGGGGGCGGTGGCGGGAGCGAAGTTCGGAGCATATGCCGGAGTGTTCGCGGGGTTCCCGACGTTCATCTTCATGCACCTGACGATTCGGGGGTATCCGTACAGTCTGGCTTGGGCGATGACAATTTACGCGGTTGTCTGGTGTACCGTCGCCGGGATCGTGGCGGGCCTGATTTACGAGAAGGTCAACTGATCCCGGCGCGGGAGAGCAATTCCCGCAGTGCTTCCTCGCCGCCCGCCCCACGCTGGGCGCCCGCGAGCTTTCCCTCGCGGTCGATCAGTACGTAGGCCGGAAATCCACCGCTGTTGTAGAACTTGGCGAGGTTGGTGTCGTTCTCCAACACCACGTGAGGCTCGCGCGGCATCTCGCGCAGGTACTGCTCGACCGTATCGCGCGATTCACCGACGTTGACCGCGAGCAGCGTCAGTCCCTTCGGCGCGAACTGGCGGACGAGTTCATCGAGGACTGGCTGCTCGCGGCGGCAGTAACCGCACCACGTGGCCCACAACTGGACCAGCACCACTTTGCCCTTCAGGCTGGCTTTGGTGAACTTCGAGCCGCTCAACGCCCGCGCGTGGTAGTCCGGCGCCTCGTCGAATCCACTCGGTGAGCAGCCGGCCAGAGGCAGCATCGAAATCGCAAGCGCGTCACGGCGTCTCATCAACTCGAGTTTATAATGGGCGGATCCCTCTATGGTCCTGACACCGATTGACTGGGCGGTGATCGCGCTCTACTTCCTGATCAACATTGGCGTCGGGCTCTACTGCCGCAGCCGCGCCGGATCGTCGCTGTCGGAGTTTTTCCTGTCCGGCCGTGATGTTCCATGGTGGCTGGCGGGGACCTCAATGGTCGCCACCACGTTTGCCGCGGACACGCCATTGGCCGTAACGGGACTGGTGGTTCGCGGCGGAATCGCGGGCAACTGGCTGTGGTGGAACTTCCTCGCGGGCGGACTGCTCACCGTCTTCTTCTACGCGCGCTTGTGGCGGCGGTCCGGCGTGATGACCGACATCGAGTTCACCGAGATCCGCTATTCCGGGCGTCCAGCGGCGTTCCTGCGCGGATTCCGCGCGCTGTACCTGAGCATCCCGATCGGCTGCATCGTGCTTGGGTGGGTGAACCTGGCGATGGTGAAGATCCTGGGGATGGTGTTGGGCGTGGACAAGGGGACGGCACTCGCTTTGGTGATGGGGTTGATCGCGCTCACCGCTCTGATCTCCGCGATTTCCGGACTGTGGGGTGTGCTGGTGACCGACGCGATCCAGTTCGTGATCAAGCAGGCGATGGTGATTGCGCTGGCCTTTGCGGCGGTGGGCGCGGCAGGCGGCATCAGCGGGATTCAGGCGAAGCTCGCGGCGGCCGGCAAGTCCGGCGCGCTGTCGTTCACGCCGGACCTCAACTCTCCGTTGACGCCGGTGCTGACGTTTCTGGTCTACATCTCGGTGCTGTGGTGGTCCACATGGTATCCGGGCGCCGAGCCGGGCGGCGGGGGGTTCGTCGCGCAACGCATGCTCTGCGCGCGGGACGAGAAGCACTCCGTGCTCGCGACGCTGTGGTTCAATCTGGCGCACTTCGCGGTCCGGCCGTGGCCGTGGATCCTGACAGCGCTGGCGGTGATGGTGCTGTATCCGGACCTGCCTGATCCGGAGTCCGGCTACGTGCGGGTGATGATTGACCACCTTCCGCCATCGTTGCGCGGACTCATGCTGGCGGGCTTCATCGCCGCCTTCATGTCCACCAATTCGACTCAATTGAATTGGGGCGCGGCCTACCTGGTGAACGACTTCTACAAGCGGTTCCTGCGGCGCGGCGCTTCGGAACGGCACTACGTGGGTGTGTCGCAGGTGGCGACGCTGCTGTTGACTCTGGTGTCGGCGGTGATCACGTTCTACATGGATTCGGTGGCCGGTGCGTGGAAGCTGCTGATGGCGACGGGTGCGGGCACAGGCGGAGTCCTGCTGGGGCGCTGGTACTGGTGGCGGGTGAACGCGTGGAGCGAGGTGACGGCGATGACGGTCGCGGCGGTGGTGTCGATCGGGTTGCAGACGGCGGCGGGGCTGGATACGGACAAGCCGGACGACTTCGCCTGGCTCATGATCATCACGACGGTTGCCGCAACGGCGGCCTGGGTGGTGGTGACGCTGGTGACCAAGCCCGAACCGGATGCGCTGCTGGTGGAGTTCTACCGGCGGACACGGTCGGCGTTTGGTTGGGGTCCGGTGGCCAGGCTGGCGCCGGAGGTCCGGGTGGAAGGGGGCGTTGGTGCGAGTCTGCTGAGCTGGGCGTCCGGCTGTATCGGGATCTACGGAGCGCTGTTTGGGGTCGGCAAGCTGCTGTTGGGTGAGACGGGCGTGGGGCTGATGATGCTTGGGGCTGGTGGTGTGGCGGGGCTGGTGATTTACCGGAATCTGTCGAAGCGGGGATGGAGTGTGGTGAGCTGAGGCCATGTACAGTAAGCGGGAACGGGAAGAATGCGAGAATCGAGTCGGAGGCGACCGCATGAGCGCAGTACAAGAGATCAGGTGGCGGATTCAGGAAGCGAACCGGCTTATCACCGAGTTTGAGGCCGTAATCGCGAGCCGGCCGCCGGGTACCCCGACACCCCTGACGGTGAATATTCGCGCGCTCGAGAAAGTTCGAGTCCGGCTGGAGGCTGCGCTTGAGGAAGCAGTGAGGGACGAACAGCCGCAATTCACGACGGTGGACTGAACGCGAGCAGGCTCGGTTCGGTGCCGGGCTACAAACCAAACACGAACAGCGCCCTTCCCACCGCCAACGCCACGAACTGCTTGCCATCCAGCATGTAAGTGACCGGAGCCGCGATCACGCCTCCGCCGCCCTTGAACCGCCACAGCAGCTTGCCAGTCGCTGCGTGCAGGGCGAACACGTCCCCCTGGCCGGTGCCGGAGAACACCAAGTCGCCCGCCGTCGAGAGGATCCCCGCCGATGCTTGGGTCTTCAGGGGGAACTCCCACCTCATGCTGCCCGAATCGGTTTCGAGCGCCCGGATCGCTCCGAACGGCTCCTCCGCCGGGTTCGCCCGCTGGCCTCCGCCGACGAACAGCGTGCCAGGCTTGAACTCGGCGGTTCCCTTGAAGTAGTACGCGCCTTCCTCGCGCACCGGGACATAGAACAGATTGTGCTTCGGGCTCCACGACGGACTGAACCAGTTGGTGCCGCCCGCAAGGCTCGGATACACCAGGTTGCCGTCGATCGTCGGTGTCGTGCCAGCAATCACCAGCGGACGCCCGTTGTCGTCGTGTCCCGTGGCCCAGGTTTGCTTGGCGTACGCGCGGGCGTGAAGGAACTTGCCCGTTGGCCGGTCGAGCACGTAGTAGAAAGCGTTGCGGTTGGCTGTGGCCACCATCTTCTTGGGCTGGCCGCGGAACGTGCCGTCGATCAGCACCGGGACCTGCGTCGCGTCCCAGTCGTGGACGTCGTGCGGCGTGAATTGGAAATACCACTTGAGCTTGCCGGTGTCCGCATCCAGCGCGATGAAGGAGTCTGAGTAGAGATTGTCGCCTTTGCGGTAGTCGCCATTCCAGTCCGGACCGGGATTTCCGGTGCCCCAGATCACCAGGTTGTTCTCGGGATCATAGGACCCCGTCACCCAGGTTGGCGCGGCGCCGATCTTCCACGAGTCGCCCTCCCAGGTCTCGTTGCCTGGCTCCCCCTTGCCGGGAATTGTGTGGGTCCGCCAAACGCGCTTGCCCGTCTTGGCGTCGTAGGCATCGAGGAATCCGCGGATGCCGTATTCGCCGCCGCCGATGCCTGTGACGATCTTGTCCTTGATCGCGAGCGGAGCGCCGCTGGATGAGTACCCGAGCTTGTAGTCGTCGATCGTGGTGTCCCAGCGCAGGCGGCCGGTCTTGGCGTCGAGGGCGATCAGGTGCGCGTCGATCGAGCCGTAGTAGACCAGGTCGTTGAGCACGGCGACGCCGCGGTTGACGCGTCCGCAGCACAGGCGCAAGTCGTCGGGAATCGTCTTGCGGTAGGACCAGATCACGGTCCCGCTGCGCGCGTCCAGCGCTTTCACCACATTCGGCGGCTCGGTAATGTACATTACGCCGTCGACGATGATGGGCGACGTCTGGGTCGACTCGGAGTGGCCGGACTGTTGCACCCACTGGACACGCAGATTCCCGACGTTCCCGGAGTTGATCTGCGACAGCGCGGAATAGCGCTGGCCGTCGTAGGTCCCGGAGTAGGTGAGCCAATTGTGCGGCTCGCTGCGGGCGTTGAGGATCCGCTCGTACGGGACCTGGGCCAGAACCGCAGCGAATGGCAAGAGGCAAAGAACGGGGATTCTCATTTCGTCTCCCTCAGCGAAACCAGGAATGCGATCAGGTTGTCGAGCTCGTCCGCGGAGAGCTTCCCCTTGTAGGAGGGCATCGGCGTCTTCTTGCGATCCTTGATGATCTCGCGTGCTGACATCCGGTCGATGACGTGATTCCTGCCCTGATAGTCGTGGATTACCAGGTAGAAGGTGTCCTCGGTCAGCCGGCGTCCGTTGATGCGCTGGCCGTTTGCAAGCACGGCGGTGGTGTCGACGAAGTAGTCGGGAATGGAGGCGCTGGGATCCACGATAGACTCGCGCAAGTGCGCCGCGCTGCGCCGTCCGCCGATGGTCGACAGGTCGGGGCCCGTGAGTCCGCCAACCAGCAGGCCATCGGCGCCGGTTGTCGTATGGCAGGCCTGGCAGCCGCCCTTGCCCAAGTAGACCGCCCGGCCCTTCGCTGGATCGCCGGGGACCTTCTCGGGGGTGAACTTGGCGAACGTTTTCACGTAGGCGGCGACCTGTGTGATCTCCTTCTTGACCATGTGATAGGCGCCCGGCATTTCGGTTCCGGGGATGCCCACTTCGATGATCCGCGCGAGATCGGAATCGGTGGCAGCCCGCGCCAGCTTGGGGACGGCAAGATTTGCGCCTTTGCCCCCATCGCCCTGTGGACCGTGGCAGAGCTGGCAGCTCCCGTCGTAGAGCTTCTTGCCTGTCGCCAAGTCCTCGGCGGAGGTGGGGAGGACAATCTCCTCTTTCTTGGTGTCTTGCGCGATAGTGAGGATCGCGGCCCCGAGCACGAACCCAAGCAGCCTCAGCATAGACGCTATCATGACACGGTGGCGGAAGCGGCGTGGGAGGGCTGGATTGCCCCGGGGACCCTTTGGGAGCAGGTGTGCAACACCGCGCCGTATTTGACGGCGAAACTCCGGCGCGCCGGCGCGCGGCGGTTGATCGCACTGGACTCGTTCCAGGCGGTGCTTCCGGGATTGGGGTCGATTCTCAATGCGGATCTCACAACCGAAGAGCAGCTCGAAGACTACTTCGCCGTGTGCCTGAGCTGCCACTACGCGACGGTGGCGGCGTTCGTGCCCACGGATGTCGACACCAAGATCCGGGGGCTGATCTGGCGCAAAACGCGTGACCGGGAGTCCCTTCGCCGGATGTGCGATTTCGCCCTTCGTGCGGCGGGCTGGAGCGTTGATGGCGTTTCGGCGCGAACCATCCATGCCGGGGAGCTCGGTGCCGTGAGCGGCCACAACGGCGAGTGGCTGAGCGTGATGTGCGGTGCGCACGGACGGTTCCTTGCGGTGGGCGATGAGGAGTACGCGGAGAAGAGCGGCGCCGCGATCGAGGCGGAACTCTGGCGGGAGGCGCGCGCGTTCGAGTGGCTGCTGAAGACTCCGGGCCGCGAGATCGACGCGCTCAAAGCCGCATCGGCGCTGACGCACAACGCGGGCGACGTGGACCAGGGGATCAGTTTTTGGGAGAGGCGCCGGGCCGAGTCACTCGCGCGGTTCGGCAGGCTCGCGCACGAGAACACAGGCGCCTACGGCGGCTGGTTTCAGGTAGCGGCGCGCTTGTACAAGGACGGGCTGTCGGCGGAAGGACACCGGCACTATCCGTTGCGCGGAGTGAAGGGGCTGCGGCAGTCCGGGGACCTGCTTTTGCCCGTGAGTCCGTTTCTCGACGACTGGGGATCACTGGTGGCGCGGCATCCGGCGTTGTCCAATGAGGACCGGGCGGAGATCGTTGATGCGCTGGCGAAGGGCTGCCGCAAGATTCCCGGACAGGCGGGCTACTATCGGGCGTTGGCGGGGTTCGCAGAGACGGTGCCGCACGTGTTCGCCCAAGTGCAGCAGCTTGTGCCGAACTCGGCGCGCAAGGAGCTGCGCGATCCCGAGTTGCGCCGCTTGATCGCAATCCCGCGCGCTTCGTTTGAATCGGCGTGGCGGAAGAAGGTGGAGGCTCAGCGGCGGTCGAACAGGTAGTGTGCGACCAACCACTCCTCGCCGCCAGCGTATCCCCAGAGCTCGGCACAGGACATCCAGAATACCCGCCAGCGTTGGAACCAGCGGGCGGCCTGATCCGCGCCGTAGGTCCGCTCCAGTACCGGGAGGATGCGGTCACGGTTGCGGTCCTGGTTGGCGAGCCACGCTTCCGCGGTTTTCTGGTAGTGGATGCCGGACCAGCGCCACTGCTGGCGGAGCGCGAAGTGATCCTGGAACTGAGGCAGCAGGTCCTCGCTGGGCATGATCCCGCCTGTGAAGAAGTACTTGCCCATCCAGTTGTCCTCGCCCTCGGGCAGGAACTCGTAGGCGATGCGCGCGTGGCAGAAGACGTGCAGGAACAGGCGTGCGCCAGGATGGGTCCAGTGGTGGATCCGGCGGAGCAGCTCCTTGTAGTTCCGCATATGCTCGAACATTTCGACGCTCACAACGCGGTGATACTGTCCGGGTGGCTCGAAGCGGTTCATGTCCGCGGTGATCACGTGCAGGTTGGGCAGGCCGCGGCGGCGTGCTTCGGATTCGATGTAGAGGCGCTGGGGAGCGGAGTTCGAGACGGCGGTGATCCGGCTGCCGGGGTAGTGTTCCGCCATCCAGAGTGACAGCGAGCCCCAGCCGCAGCCAAGTTCGAGGATATCCATGCCGTTGCCCAGATCCGCGCGGTCGCAGGTGGCGCGTAGGGCCGCCTCTTCGGCGCCGTCGAGCGTGGCGCAGCCCGGCTCCCAGAGGCAGCAACTGTACTTGCGATGCCGGCCGAGCACGTACCCGAAGAACTCAGGCGGCAGTTCATAGTGCTGCTCGTTGGCCTTGTGCGGGACTGGCGCCACGTCACCCTGCCGCATGCGCGACGCGAATCCGGCGGTGTCGTGGCCCGACTCCCGCAGCCGTTGCGCGCACAGGCGGCGGATCCCCCAGCGGATGGCGGGATCGGGCAGCCAGCCCAGTTCCATTGCTTCGATTCCGGCAGTGAGCAGCATCGTCTACCTCGCGGTTTGTTTCGGGGGCCAGGGGAAGAAAACACTCGTGGTCCGCTGATACTCACGGTAGGCGTCTCCGCGGCTGGCCAACGCATTTGCTTCGGTGGGCGGGATTCCCGTGATCTTGAACAGGAAGAAGAGCATCAGCGCGGGTCCCGCGAGTGTGAGCCATCCGTTGGGAGCGCCCCATCCTATCGCCACGTAGCTCCACCAATGGACCCATTCGAAGAAGTAGTTCGGATGGCGCGAGTAGCGCCAGAGTCCGTCACGGCACACGCGGCCCCGGTTGGCGCGGTTAGCGCGGAAGGCGGCGAGCTGCTGGTCAGCGGCGCGCTCTCCGCCGACGGCGATGATCCAGATCGCGACACCGAGCCAGTCGGTCCAGCCCAGTGGCGTGCCGGAGTTGCGGGCGGCCAGCAGCACCGGCGCGGCGAACAGGACGCTCCAAAGGGCTTGTACCTCAAAGAAAGCGAACATCCGTGCCTGCGCGCTCGCGCCCCACTGCTTCTTAAGCGTCTCGTATCGCCCGTCTTCGGCCATGCCAAGTACGCGGACGAACAGGTAGCGCGACAGCCGGAAGGACCAGACTCCGATCAGTGCGGCGATCAGCAGCCTGCGGGGAGCATAGCCATCCGCCGCCGCGGCAAACGCGACACCGAGGAGTCCGACGCCGGCCGCCCACAGGATGTCCACGATCCCGGCCTTGCCATACCGCCGCTGGACTTCCCACAGGATCGCCATCAGTACCGCCATCACGATCCAGCCAGCGGCGAGGATGGTCCAAGGATTCACGGCCGGTAGCTCCTGACCCAAGGAATCGCGGGGTGTTCCCCTCCCAGCACTTCTGAAACGACGCGCCGGTCCGCAACGTCTGTCGGGTTCGCAGCGGCGGATGCCATAGCGGCCAACGCCAAGAAGTCCCGGCGACCCGTGGTTGGAAGCTTCACTCTGGCCTCCGGAGTTGCCTGGCGGCGTATAACAACGCGGGAGTGGCCAATGCCCAGGTGAGGGCCACCGCCCACGGTCTGTTCACCTGGATCGCTCCCAGCCGCTCGCCCGCCCAGTAGGACAGAGGTCCCGCGACGGCACCCAGCAGCGCGCCGGCGGCGTACCTGCCGGAGAGCCAAGAGAGCGATTCGTTCAAAGTGGCCGCGAAGTTCACCCACAGCGCGGCCATCCATAAGGGCACGGGTGCGCCGATCCAGGTCTGCGGCGGGAACGCGGTGGAACCGGTAGAGTAGAGCGCCGTTTCAGCGGCCAGTCCTATGCCAGCGGCCGCGCAGAGAAGCTGCACGTCACGCCGGTAGAGCCATGCCCACACGAGACAGACTGCGATTCCGATCCACGGCATTCCGGCCGCGGCGGGAATCACACAACCGAACCAGACCACTTGAAATCCCGCAAAGTTGGCAAACTTCGACATTCTAAAAATCCCCAAGCAGATTCGGCCGCCGCGCCTGGGGCTTGGCGAACAGGAACTGCCCGACACGGCAGTTTCGCTCGAGGAACCCGGCTTCGCAGTAGCTGAGATAGTAGTCCCACAGGCGGATGAACCGTTCCCCGTGGCCCAGGCGGCGTACGTCATCCAGGCGCATGCGGAAGCTGTCCCGCCACATGCGGAGCGTGCGCGCGTAGTGGTCCGAGATGTCCTCCATGTGCTCGAGTGCCAGGTCTGTCTCGGACCGGACGCAGGCCATCATCTCGCTGACCGCGGGCAGGTGGCTTCCCGGAAACACGTAGCGCTGGATAAACTCCACGCGTTTCGAGTAGGCCTCGTAACGGTGATCGGTGAACGTGATCGCCTGGAGCGCCATCAGCCCGGCCGGGTCGAGGAGCTGCGAGCACTGGCGGAAATAGCCCGGCAGGTACTCGCGGCCCACGGCTTCGATCATCTCGACGGAGACGAGCTTTGAAAACTGCCCGCGCAGGTTGCGGTAGTCCTCGAGCAGGAGTGTGATCCGGCCGCTGAGCCCGGCGGCGCGGAAGCGGTCCTGCGCATGGTCATACTGTTCCCGCGAGATGGTCGTGGTGGTGACGCGGCAGCCGTAGTTGCGCGCCGCATGGATCGCAAACTCACCCCAGCCTGTGCCGATTTCAAGCAGGTGGTCAGCGGGACTGAGATCAAGCTTCCGGCACAAGCGGTCGATCTTGGCGATCGAAGCCGTGTCCAGCGAGGCATCCGGTGGATCGAACACCGCGCACGAGTAGGTCATCGAAGGATCGAGGAACAAGCGGAAGAAGTCGTTGCCCAGGTCGTAATGGGCGTGGATATTGGACCGGCTCCGAGCCAGAGTGTTCCGGTTCAGCCAGTGGATCACGCGCGCTGCCGCCGCACCGGCCCGTGCCCAGCCGGTCTCCATGCCGTCCATGACCCCGGCGTTGCGCAGGATCACGCGGCACAGCGCGGTGAGATCGTTTGCCGACCATCCGCCGTTGAGGTAGCACTCGGCCGCACCCAGTGATCCGCCCAGCAGCACGTGGCGGTAGAACCGTGGATCGTGTATCTCGACCGTCGCGTGCGGACCATCGCCGTCGCCGAAACGCCGTGCCACGCCCCCCTCGATTACCGTGATCCGTCCGCGGCGCAGACGCTCCATTTCGCTGAGCAAAACACGTCTCGCCCAGCCGGACAGGCCCGCCGCCGCCGGTACCGCTGAAACCGTGTCCCTCGTCACGGATGGCTCACCTTGGGGTGGTTGAAAAATGGCACACGCCGGATCAGCAGTTGGAGCGCCTGCCAGTAGATCGCGGCTACTACCTTCACCGTGTGCAGAGGATACGCGGCCAGCACCATGGACTGAATCGGACGCCGGGTGAGGCTCAGCGTCGCGTCGAAATGCTTTTCGCCAAGCCGGTAGTTTTCCATGTGGACCGACAGCGTGGCGCCCGGCGGTGAAAACCGCCACTGATACTGATGATCCATGGGGAAGAACGGCGAAACGTGGAATTGTTTCGCGAAGCGGAACCGCAGTCCGTCTTCCGCCGCCGGAAGCACGTACGCTTGACGCTCGTTCCAGGGCGTATTGGTGATCTCGGTGACGATGGTCTCGATGCGCGCGCCCGCTGTGTCAAAGCAGTAGTAGAAGCTCACGGGATTGAAGGTGTGGCCGAAGTAGCGCAGGTGCGTCAGCACCCGGATGGGGCCTGCCGGACGGCGTCCGGTTTCCGCTTCCACCCGGTCGCGCACGGCGGTGCTGAGTGGCACGCGCGGGTCGCCGAGGTAGTCCGCGCGGCGGAACCAGGCCACTGACGGGCGTCCGGCCGACCACAGCCAGCGTCCCTCGAACACCGCCGGAAGCTCGGCCAAGTCCAGGTAGGCCATGAAGGTCCGGTAGCGGAACTCGCGTGCGTGCGCACCCATCCTCCGGTGCCGGATCCAGCCCTCATACAGGCAGCTCACCGAGCCGTTTGCAGACCGCCACGGCGCTCCGGACTCCGTCTTCGTGGAATCCGAAGCCCCAATAGGCGCCACAGTATGATGTTCGATGATGGGCGATGAGCTCGGCATGCCGGTGCTGTGCCCGGGCCCTTCCGGGAAGGAAAACCGGGTGGTGATACGTGATACGGCGAATCACGCTCTCTGGATTGATGCCAGTCTCGTTCAAAGAGACGCAGAAAGTGTGCTTGGACGTCAATCCCTGGAGCAGGTTCATATTGTAGGTCACCGACGCGCGCTTTTCAGCCTGCGGTGACAGCCGGTAGTTCCAGCACGCCCAGGCCCGACGCTCCCGTGGAAGCACCGAGACGTCGGTGTGGAGTACGGTGGCGTTCTCCTCGTAGGGAAACGCGCGCAGCAGCTCGATTTCAACCGGAGTGGGATCGTGGAGCAGGCGCAGCGCCTGGTCCGCGTGGCACGCCAGGATCAGGTGGTCGAACCGCTCGCCGTTCACAAGCACATGGTCCGGGTGGCGGACCACTTCGCGCACTGGCGTGCCGAGGCGGATCCGGCTCCCGAACCGCGCCGTGAGGGGATCGAGGTACTGGCAGGACCCGCCCTCGACCACCCTCCAGTCCGGGCGGCCGAAGATCTGCATCATCCCGTGATTCGAAAGGAACTCGATCACGAACCGCACCGGGAACCGCCGGAATGTGGAAAACGGCGACGACCACAGCGCCGATCCCAGCGGAACGAGGAATTGGTCGCGAAACTGCGGACTAAAGCCACGCTGCTCGCAGTACCCGGCCACGGTTGTCGAATCGTCGAGGTCCGCCAGATGCGCGCACCCTTCGCGCTGGAACCGGAGCACGTCGGCGAGCATCCGCAGAAATCGCGGCCGGAACACGTTGCGCCGCTGGGCGAAGATGCCGCTGAGGGAGGCTCCGCTGTACTCGAGTCCAGTGGCGTCACAGCGGAGACTGAAGCCCATTTTCGTTGGTTTTGACCGGACGCCAAGCTCGCTGAGCAGCCGCGTGAAGTGCGGATAGTAGCGCTCGTTGTAAACGATGAAACCGGTGTCGACGTGATGGCGCTCGCCGCCGAGATCCACCGGAATCGTGTGGGTGTGGCCGCCGATCCGGTCCGCCGCCTCAAATACCGTCACCTCGTGGCGAGGACTGAGCCGGTGCGCGCAGACCAGTCCTGAGATCCCCGCACCGCCGATCGCGATCCGCATCAGGAGCGGGCGAGCAGTTCGCTGAGGATCCGCTGATACCGCGCCCGGGCCGCTTCGTCAACCCGGCAGTGCGCAGCTTGGTAGACGATTACGAGGGCGCGCCGTGGCGCCGGGCTTCGATTCGGATCACTGCGATGCATCGTCATGCAGTGATGCACGCTGGCGCTTCCGGGATCGAGAATTGCGGGGACTTCTTCGAGCGCCTCGTCTGTTTCCACCGCCATCATGCTGTTTCCCTTCACGCCCGAGGCTCCGTGGGGGAACTCGCGGAGGTGGGATCCCGGCACGAACCGGACGCAACCGTTCGAGAGAGTGCTGGCGTCGAGCGCGATCCAGAGCGAGAAGCAGTCGGGCGGAGTGAGATTAAAATAGGCGTTGTCCTGATGGAAGGGGACGACCGTGCCGACGTAGGCAGGCTTCGAGAAGGTCTCCACCTGGACCATGACCGGATCGCCGTTCACCAGCACAGCGGCCAGATCCATCAGCGGTTGCGCGCTGGCGAATTCGCGGAAGAACGGACTGTAGTCGGCCAGCCGCCACAGGTTGCGGATGCCGCGGCGCCCGTCCGGGAGCGGCTCTGGCTCCCAAACGATATCGCTGGGAGGCAGCGTGGGCGCGACTTCGCGGATGTAGCGGTCGAGCTCGGCGTCAAGGGCGGCGTGTAGGCTGGCATCGAGCAGGTTCGGGAGGGTGAAGAATCCGTCGCGTTCGTAGTCTTGCTTCCAGCCGGAGAATTGGGAGGGGTTGAGGTTCATCGATCTAAAAAGAATACAATAACGGCATCGTGATCTCGCGCCGCGCACTCATTCAATCGATCGCCGCCGCCGCGCCGGCGGCTTCCTCGCTCATCCGGAAGGAGAACTCACGGACCGGATCGCCGGATTGGCAGCTTACCCGGGTCCGCTTGGATCAGGGCACGCGGGGCTACCGCACTTCGCTGGTGGAGGGCTACTGCTCGCAACAGAGCGTGGCCGCGGGTGAAACGCTGAAGATCTTCGTGTCGACGCGGCCGGCGCGGAAGTTCACCATCGAGATTTTCAGGATGGGCTATTATCAGGGCCGGGGAGCGCGCCGGATGACGGTGCTTGGGCCGCTGCAGGGAGGGCCGCAACCCGATCCGCCCATCGAGGAGCGGCGCCTGCGCCAGTGCCGTTGGGAGCCCGCGGCGGAGCTGAAGATTCCGGAAGACTGGCCGAGCGGCGTGTACCTGGGGCGCTTGAACCGGATCCCCGGGCAGCAGCACGAGCACGCCTGGCAGAGCTTCATCATCTTCGTCGTGCGCGACCGGCGCAAGGCGGACGTGCTGTTTCAGGTGAGCGACAACACCTGGGCCGCGTACAACCGGTGGCCGGACGACTATTCGATGTACACCGACCCCCGCCATGCCTGGGCGCCCCGCGTTGCGGCGAGCTTTGACCGTCCTTATGGGAAGTACGCGCAGATCTATGATCATCCGCTGTCGATTGGGTCCGGCGAGTTCCTGCTCTGGGAGTTCCCGCTCTGCTACTGGCTTGAATCGCAGGGCTATGACGTTACCTACACGTCGAACGTAGACATGATCGATCCGGGCCAGTTCACGCGCTGCAAGGCGTTCCTGAGCATCGGCCACGACGAGTACTGGGATGTGCGTCAGTATGCGGGTGCGATGGCGTCGATCAAGTCCGGCGTGACGCATCTCTATCTGAGTGGCAACGCTGTGATGGGTGTGACGCCGTTCCAGCCGTCCCACAGCGGACAACCGAACCGCGTAATCAGCCGCGAGGGCGTGTTCGGCGGTATGTACGGCAACTTCAACCAGTTCTTCAAGGAGCCGTTCCCGATGGAGGGCCCCAAGGCGAACCTGCTCATGGGCGCACACAGTGTGTATCCGTTCAATGGAGGAGATGACTGGAAGATCACCAAGCCCAAGCACTGGATGTTCGACGGGACAGGCGTGAAGGCGGGCGACGCCATTCCGGGGCTGGTGGGCTGGGAGTTCCACGGAGATCCGGCGCCGATTGACGGGCTGGAGATTGTGGCGGAAGGCGATGCGCTCTCGGGCGGCACGCGGCCGTCGCACTGGACGGCGACCATCCATCCGGGTCCGAAGCGGAACTTTGTGTTCAATGCGTCGACGATCTGGTGGGCGCAGGGGTTGTCGTCGCCGCCCGGGCACATCCTGCCGTGGTCGCATTGGGTGCGTCCGCATGGACCGGATCCAAGAGTGCAGGGGATTACACGGAATTTGCTGAAGAGGGCACTGGGTTGATGGTCCGGCGTGAGTTCCTGCCGCTTCCTTTCGCCGCCGTTTCACGGGCCGCCCAGCGGCGTCCCAACGTGGTGTTCATCCTGGTCGACGACCTCCGGTGGGACGAGCTTGGCTGCACCGGCCATCCGTTCGCCGAGACGCCTCATGCCGACCGGCTTGCGCGGGAGGGCGCGAACTTCAAGAATGCGTTCGCCTCGACGCCATTGTGTTCGCCCTCGCGCGCGGCGTTCCTCACCGGATCCTACGCGCGGACCAACGGGATCGTCGACAATGTCGCGCGGGATGCCTTGAGCCATCGTCTGACCACCTGGCCGCGCCTTCTGCACGATTCCGGGTACCGGACGGCGTTCCTCGGCAAGTGGCACATGGGTAACGACGACTCGCCGCGTCCAGGCTTTGACCGCTGGGTCAGCTTCCGGGGCCAGGGCGCCTACATCGATCCGGAGTTGAACGTTGATGGCCGCCGCCAGCCGTCGCGCGGCTACATCACCGACATCCTGACGGACCATGCCGTGGAGTTCGTCTCGCGGGAAAGCGAAAAGCCTTTCTGCCTCTATCTGGCGCACAAGGCGATCCACCCGAACACGCAGCAGCGTAACGACGGTTCCCGGGCGACGCCCGAACTGAGCGATGCCGCCGAGGCGTTCATCCCCGCCGAACGCCACCGGGGTTCCTATGAGGGCCGGACACCGCCGCGCCGGGGCAACTATCTGAAGCCACCGCACGGCAAGCCCGCACTGGAGCGCAATCCGCCGGGGACCCAGCCGCTCGGTCCGGATTCCGCCACCAAAGACGCCGTGATCGTCGCGCGCATGCGGACCCTGAAGGCGATCGACGAGTCACTGGGCCGGATCCTTGCAGCGCTGGAGTCCCGGCGTGCGCTCGACGAGACAGTCATCATCTTCACCTCAGACCACGGCTTCTTCTACGGGGAACACGGACTCGGAGCGGAGCGCCGGCTTGCCTACGAAGAGACGATCCGGAGCATTTTCAGGTACAATAGAGAGGCTCCACGCGAATCCGCCAACTGAGAATGGCTAGGGCCTTAGGAATTGACCTGCGTAGGCGGGTGATTGCGGCGCGTCAAGATGGGGATACGGTTGAGGAGACGGCCGAGCGG
>Ga0194132_10005396_pt1 | contig 20750 bp, 20 predicted proteins | sample TA2KigOf80mmetaG_FD_148612 | JGI IMG/M metagenome (GOLD analysis project Ga0194132, IMG submission 148612) | Freshwater microbial communities from Lake Tanganyika, Tanzania - TA2015054 Kigoma Offshore 80m | ecosystem: Environmental > Aquatic > Freshwater > Lake | place: Tanzania: Lake... | reverse complement strand
AACGGTCCTTCAACGGGGGGGGATATTTAGCGAATCGCGTTCCCTGTCAGGGTCCTGTCAGGGGGGGAGGCTTGCGCGAAGCGCCGGGAGGGGGTGGCGGGGACGGTTCTTGGCTCAGCCGTACCGGGCGGCGCTTGGCGCCCCAGGTGCCGGGCGGGCCGTCGAACACGCCGGCGATCGCGTGGCCGCAATGCCGGCAGCGGCCGTCGTCGCTCAAGTGCCACGCCGTCAGCACGTACCAGTCGCGCCCGATCACCTTGGTACCGCACCCCGGGCAATAGGTGCTCGATCCCGCTTCGTCGTGCACGTTGCCGACATAAACGTAGCGCAGCCCTGCCTCGAGGCCGATGTCGCGGGCGCGGACGAGCGTGGCCGCCGGGGTCGGCCGAGTATCGCGCATGCGGAAATCGGGGTGGAAGGCGGTGAAGTGGAGCGGTACGTCGGGGCCGAGTTGATCGACGAACCAGTGCGTCATCTCGGTGACTTCGGCGGCCGAATCGTTTTCGCCCGGGATCAGCAGGGTCGTCACCTCGAACCAGACCTTGGTGCGGCGTTTGAGATAGACAAGCGTCTCCAGCACGTCGGCCAGATGCCCGCTGCACAAGCGGTGGTAAAAGTCCTCGGTGAAGCCTTTGAGGTCGACGTTCGCGGCGTTGATGTGCTGGTAGAACTCCTCGCGCGCCGCCGGGCTCATGTAGCCGGCGGTGACCGCCACCGACTTGACGCCGAGCGCGCGGCACTCGCGCGCGATGTCGATCGCGTACTCCATGAAGATGACGGGGTCGTTGTAGGTGAACGCGACCGACCGACACCCCAACTGCTGGGCGGCGCGGGCGAGCCGTTGCGGCGAGGCGGCGTCGGCCAGAGTATCGATCTCGCGCGATTTGCTGATCGACCAGTTCTGACAGAATTTGCAGGTCAGGTTGCAGCCGGCGGTTCCGAACGAGAGGATCGGCGTGCCGGGCAGGAAGTGATTGAGCGGCTTCTTCTCGACCGGGTCGATGCAAAAGCCCGACGAGCAGCCGTAGGTCGTGAGCTTGATCGCGCCCGCGTCGGCGGCGCGGACGAAGCAAAGGCCGCGCTGGCCGTCGTGGAGCTTGCACGCCCGCGGGCAGACGTCGCATTGGATGCGGCCGTCGCCGAGTGCGTGCCAATGGCGGCCGGTCACCCATCCGGTCTTGTCGGTCGTCGCGTCCACGGTCGTCGCGTCGTCTACGGTCATCCGGTTCTTGCCCCGCTTAGACCTCCCGTTCTACCTAAGATATAGTCCAAACCGACCAACGCCCAGGCGCGTGCCCACGCATCGCGCCGGGGCCGGAGATCTCGCGATGAGCTTGAGCGGCAATGCCGAAGTCCGCCCGCCCGCGGTGCGGGGACCTTCTATCCGGTCGATCGCGCCGAGCTCGGCGCCATGGTGCGTTCGCTCATCCGCGACGCCTTGAACCAGGGCCACCGTCCCCAGCAGGACATCCCCAAGGTCATCATCGCGCCGCACGCCGGCTATATCTACTCGGGGCCGATCGCGGCTTCGGTCTATGCCCGCCTCGGGCCGGCGCGCAACCGCATCAAGCGCGTCGTCCTGCTCGGGCCGACCCATCGGGTCGCGGTGCGCGGGCTCGCCGTCCCCTCGCACGCCGCGTTCCAGAACCCGCTCGGCTCGGTCCCGCTCGACCGCGCCCTGATCAACGAACTCAAGCGTTTGCCGCAGGTCCGCGAGTTCGATCAGACCCATGCCGCCGAGCACAGCCTCGAGGTCCATCTACCGTTCTTACAGCAGACCTTTGCCGATTTCCGGCTGGTGCCGATCGTGGTCGGCGACGCCGAACCGAACGAAGTCGCGACCGTGTTGCAAGCGGCGTGGGGCGGGCCGGAAACGCTGATCGTGATCAGCTCCGACTTGAGCCACTACCACGACTACGCCACCGCGCAGTCGCTCGATGCGGCGACATCGAGCGCTATTACCGAGCTGCGGTTGGAAGGCGTATCGGACGTCGGCGCCTGCAGCCGGATGCCGATCCGCGGGCTCTTGCTGCTCGCGCGCCAGATCGGCATGGCTGCGACCGCGATCGACGTTCGCAACTCCGGCGATACCGCCGGCCCGCGCGACCGCGTCGTTGGCTACGGCGCCTACATGTTTTCAGGGGGCGACGAGTGCCGGTTGCGGGCGCTCAATTTCACGTCGGCCCGCGCCACGCCGCCACCGCCGGCGGCGCCCGCGCAAACCGCAACTGCAACCGCCGCCGCGGCCGCGCCGCGGCCCGACCCGGCCATCGCGCGAAGCGAGCGCGGCCACGCCTCCGGCCTCAGCGACGATTTACGCCGTTCGCTCCTCAACGTTGCGGCACGCTCGATCATGATCGGGCTCCGCTCCCAGCAGCGGCCCAAGCTCGACCTCGAAACGTTCCACGCCGATCTCCGCAAGCCTGGCGCGTCGTTCATCACCCTCACCATGGATGGACGCCTGCGCGGTTGCATCGGCTCGCTCGAGGCGCGCCGCCCGCTGGTCGCCGACGTCGCCGCCAACGCCTACGCGTCGGCGTTCGAGGACCGCCGCTTCAAGGCGCTCTCGCACGACGAGTTCGGGCGTGTGCTGCTCTAGATCTCGGTTTTGAGCGAACCGGCCGTGCTGCGCTTCCGCGACGAAAGCGACCTTTTGGGCCAGCTCGTCCCCGGGCGCGACGGCCTCATCATCCAGGACGGAACCCACCGCGCCACCTTCCTGCCGCAGGTGTGGGAGCAAACCCAGGACCCGCGCGAATTCATGAAGCACCTGAAACTCAAGGCCGGGCTCGCCGAGAACCACTGGTCGGCAAACTTCAGGGCCTGACGCTAACATACCGAGTCGTTCACCCGCGTCCTGCAACCGGCCGCCCTCTCGGATCGTTAATGATCGCGACTCTGCCTTAATAGAAGGCTGAAAAGACTTGATTCATAAGAATAACTTGACGTGGCTGGCGAGGGAATTTTTAATGGCGGCGCGAAGCGGCAAGAGTAGGGCCCGGGGTGACGCCTCAATTACGTTCTAGAACGCCGAAGACGGACGAAAACGACAGCTTTCGCTGGCGCGACCTGATCTCGCCGAGCGGACGGGTCTACACCATGATCGGCGCCGGCGTCGGGGCGGCGGTCACGATCGCGATCGTGGCTGCGCTCGGGTTCCTGTCGGCGACCGCGCTGCCGGCAGAGCGGCGAAGCACGCAAGCGTCCGCGCCGAGCGCGGAGCCGGCGCGGCCCCCCTATCAACCGCGCAGCGAGGCGGCGACCCGTCCGCGCGAAGCGGTCCTCCCCGATGTCGAACTCGCCTCGCTGGTGCGGCTCGCGCGCGGCGGAACGCTGGCCCAGGCGCTCGATCGCGCCGGGGTCGGCGCCGCCGACGCCAACGACGTCATCGCCGCCCTCGCGACCCAGCTCAATCTGCGCCGCTTGGGCGCCGGGCAATTGGTCGAACTCAAATTCGAGCCGATCCCGGCCACCCAACAGCGCCGCCTCGCCTCCGTCATCATTCCGCTCGATGTCGATTCGACGATCATCGCCAAGCGCGCCGGCGAAGCCGGTTTCGTCGCGCGTCGTGAGGACAAGGCGCTACACGCCGGCTCGGCCCGCGTCGTCGGCACGATCGACGACAGCCTATTCGTGTCGGCGCAGGCGGCGGGGATGCCGATCCGCGTGATCATGGATTTCATCCGGCTCTACAGCTGGGACGTCGACTTCCAGCGCGAAATCCAGCCCGGCGACCGGTTCGAAGTTTTGTTCGAGCAGTTCCACACCGAGGTCGACCGTGTCACTCAGGGCGGCGCCAAGGTCGGCGAGATCCTCTACGCCAGCCTGACCATCAAAGGCGACGATGTCCGTTACTACCGCTACCGCGCGCCAGCCGGCGTCGACTATTTCAACGCCAGCGGCGAGAGCGTGCGCAAGGCGCTGCTCAAGACCCCGCTCGACGGCGCCAAGCTGACCTCGGGCTTCGGCAAGCGCACCCACCCCATCCTCGGCTATACGCGCATGCACCGCGGTGTCGATTTCGCGGCCCCGGTCGGCACGCCGATCGTCGCCGCCGGCAACGGCACCGTCGAAGTCGCCGGCAGCAACGGCGCCTACGGCAACTATGTCCGCATCCGCCACAGCGGCAACTACCAGACCGCCTACGCGCACCTCTCGCGCTTTGGCTACGGCGTACGCGCGGGTCGCACCATCAAGCAGGGCCAGATCATCGGATACGTCGGCACGACCGGGCTTTCAACCGGCCCGCACCTCCATTATGAGATCTTGGTCGGCGGCAATCAGGTCAATCCGATGACGGTCAAGTTCGCGAGCGGCAACAAGCTCAATGGCCGCGAGCTCGCCCAGTTCCGCCGCCACGTCGCCGACGTCGATGCCCGAGTCGCAGCGTTGCCGCCGCTGGTCAAGGTCGCGACCCGCGAATAGCGGCGTCAGGCCGCTTCGTCGACCGCGCGGCCGTTCACGACCAGTCCGCCTTCCCCGGCGGAGACCCGCACCTTGCTACCGTCGGCGATCGAGCCGTCGAGGATCATGGTAGCGAGCGCGTTCTGCAGGTGGCGCTGGATCACGCGCCGGAGCGGGCGGGCGCCGTAGACCGGATCGTACCCGGTGCGGGCGAGCCAAGCGCGCGCCGCCTCGTCCAGTTCGATCGCAATTTTTCGATCGCCCAGACGCTGGCGCAGATGGCCGAGCTGAATGTCGACGATCGTGTCCATGTGCGCGCGGCTTAGGCGGTGGAACAGGATGATCTCGTCGAGTCGGTTCAGGAATTCGGGCCGGAACGCCTGGCGCACGGCCTCCATCACCTTGTCCCTGACCGCGTCGGTGTCTTCGCCGTCGGGCTGGGCGGCGAGATAGTCGCTGCCCAAGTTCGACGTCAGGATGACGATGGTGTTGCGGAAGTCGACGGTGTGGCCCTGACCGTCGGTCAGGCGGCCGTCGTCCAGCACCTGCAATAGCACGTTGAAAACGTCGGGGTGCGCCTTTTCGACCTCGTCGAACAGGACCACCTGATAGGGCCGGCGCCGCACTGCCTCGGTGAGCGCGCCGCCCTCGTCGTAGCCGACATAGCCAGGCGGGGCGCCGATCAGGCGCGCGACCGCATGTTTCTCCATGTATTCGGACATATCGAGCCGGATCATGGCGGAGTCGTCGTCGAACAGGAACGCGGCCAGCGCCTTGGTGAGCTCGGTCTTGCCGACCCCGGTCGGCCCCAGGAACAGGAACGAGCCGACCGGGCGGTGCGGATCGCCCAACCCGGCGCGTGAACGGCGGACCGCGTCGGCGACCGCCGCCAGGGCATCGTCCTGGCCAACTACGCGCTTCTGCAGCTCCGCTTCCATGCGCAGCAGTTTGGCGCGCTCGCCTTCGAGCATCTTGTCGACCGGGATCCCGGTCCATCGCGAGACGACCTGGGCGATGTGGGTGTCGGTCACCGCCTCTTCGACCATGCGGCTCTTACCGCCACCTTCCGCCGCCGCGAGTTTCTTTTCGAGCGCCGGCACGATGCCGTAGCGGAGTTCGCCGGCGCGGGTCAGATTGCCTTTGCGCTGCGCCGCTTCGAGCTCGCTGCGCGCCGCATCGAGTTCTTCTTTGATTTTGACCGAGCCAGCGAGCTTCGACTTCTCGGCCTGCCACTCGGCGGTGAGGTCGGCGGATTCGCGCTCGGCCTCGCCCAGTTCGCGTTCGAGCGATTTCAGCCGCTCGCGCGAGGCGGCGTCGCTTTCTTTCTTCAGCGCCTCGCGCTCGATCTTGAGCTGGATGATGCGGCGATCGAGTTCGTCGATCTCCTCGGGTTTGGAGTCGACCTCCATGCGCAGCCGGCTCGCTGCCTCGTCGACCAGGTCGATCGCCTTGTCGGGCAGGAAACGGTCGGTGATGTATCGGTTCGAGAGCGTCGCCGCGGCGACGATCGCGCCGTCGGTGATGCGGACCTTGTGGTGAAGTTCGTACTTTTCCTTGAGCCCACGCAGGATCGAGACGGTGTCTTCGACCGTGGGCGGCGCGACGTAAACCGACTGGAACCGGCGCGCGAGCGCAGCATCCTTTTCGACGCGCTTGCGGTATTCGTCGAGCGTCGTAGCGCCGATGCAGTGGAGATCGCCGCGCGCGAGTGCGGGTTTCAACAGGTTCGAGGCATCCATCGCGCCTTCGGCCGCGCCAGCGCCGACCAGCGTGTGCAGCTCGTCGATGAACAGGATGACCTCGCCGCCGGCGGCTTGAATCTCGGCCAACACCGCCTTCAGACGCTCCTCGAACTCGCCGCGGAACTTGGCGCCGGCGACCATCGCGCCTAAATCGAGCGCCATAAGTTGCCGGTTCTTTAACGTCTCCGGCACGTCGCCGTTGACGATTCGTTGTGCCAACCCCTCGACGATCGCGGTCTTGCCGACGCCCGGCTCGCCGATCAGCACCGGGTTGTTCTTGATGCGGCGCGACAACACTTGGATGGTGCGCCGAATCTCCTCGTCGCGACCGATCACCGGGTCCAGCTTGTTTTCGCGCGCGCGCTGGGTGAGGTCGATCGCGTATTTCTTGAGCGCTTCGTAGGTATCCTCGGCGCTGGCGCTGTCGGCCTTGCGCCCCTTGCGCACGTCGTTGATGGCCGCGTTCAACCCCTGCGGGCTGACGCCGGCATCTTTGAGGATCTGCGCCGCCGGCGTGCCGGTTGCGAGGGCGAGGGCGAGCAGGAGCCGCTCGGCAGTGACGAAGCCATCGCCGGCTCCCTGCGCCAGCTCCTCGGCGGCCTCGAACAGGCGGGCGATTTCCGGCGCCAGGTAGACTTGGCCGGCGCCGCCGCCTTCGACCTTGGGCAGCTTGTCGAGCGCAGCACGGACCCGCGCCTGCACCTGATCGACACGGCCGCCGGCGGCGCCGATCAGCGCGGCCGCCAGCCCGTCCTTGTCGTCGACCAGGACGTTGAGAAGGTGTTCGGGGGCGAAGAGCTGATGGCCCGAGCGAAGCGCCAAGCCCTGCGCCGACTGAATGAACCCCCGCAATCGCTCGGTGTAGCGATTGATGTCCATCGATCCGCTCCTTGCGCCCTGTTTGCCAGGCACGCGTCGACGCACCGCCCGTCAACGAGCCGGTACGTTCTTCGTATATAGTGTTGCCGCTTTACAACACAAGGGCCGCACAACGGCGGCCCTTGGCATTTTTCGAGCGGCGCGCCGCGTTCAGTGCGGTTGCGTTTCCGGTGCGGCGTTGTGCTGCGGCTGAACGTTGTAGTCGCCGCCCGAACCGTCGCGCGCATGGTCGGCTTGAATCGGCCCCGGCTGCGTCGGCGGCATCGACGGGTCGTTCGGCGGCGGAATCGAGGGATCGTTGCTGCGCGGGCCTTGCTGACGCGGCCCATCGATCGTGCCGATGAACATGCGGTAATAGTGCTCGGCGTGCTGGTAGTAGGCCTCGGCTGAGATGCGGTCGCCGGCCGCGGTGGCATCGCGCGCGAGCGCGAGATACTTGTCGAAAATCTGATTGGCAGTACCGCGAACCTTGACGTCCGGACCGTTGCTCTCGTAGCTCCGGTTGTTGCTCGGACCGAACGAGCGCTTGCCGTTGTTGCGCCCGTTGCGATGGCGACGCGGGTTCATCCCATGCTTCATATCGAACTTGTTCACGCGGCCCCCATTTTAGGACTCCCGAACGCAACACGCCGGTCCCGACGGAGTGCCCAGCGATATTCTCGTGGAAGGATTCCTCTTGGACTTCTCCGCCCCCCGGCGGTGTCCTTAGGTCACCCGCAAAAGCTAGACCGGCGGCGCGCCAAATCCAATCCTTTTTTTCGCCTTTCGGGGCGTCTCGGCGCCGACGACCAGACAACGGTCGATCCCGGCGAGATCGGCATGCACGGCGACGACACGGGCGCCGGCGGCCGCGAACAGCGCCGCCACTGCGTCGCGCTGGCCGAATCCGAGTTCGACGAACGCGGCCGCGCCCCGGGCGAGCAGCGCCGGCGTCGCCGGCGCGAGCTGGCGATAGCCGTCGAGGCCGTCGCAGCCGCCGTCGAGCGCCCGGCGCGGGTCGTACCCGACTTCGGGTGCGAGCCGGTCGAGGTCGGGCTGCGCGACATAGGGCGGGTTACAGACGACGACGTCGAACCGCGCGGCGAGCGCCGCGCCCCAGTCGCCGACGACGAAGCGGGCGCGGGGCGCAACCCCGGCCGCCGCGGCGTTCGCCGCCGCGATCGCGACCGCTGCGGCCTCGATGTCGATGCCGACGCCAGTCGCGCGCGGTCGTTCCGCGAGCAGACTCACCAAGAGCGCGCCCGAGCCGGTGCCGAGATCGAGGATCCGGTAGGAGCGGCCCGCATCCGTCATATGCGCCAGCGCAGCTTCGACCAGCGTCTCGGTTTCCGGCCGCGGGTCGAGGACCGCCGGGCTCAACGCGAAGCGGTGCGCCCAGAAGTCGCGGCTGCCGAGAATGCGCGCGACCGGCTCGCGCCGGAGGCGGCGTTCGACCAGCGCGGCGATCGCGGTTCGGGTTTCGGCCGCGAGCGGCTCGCGCCGGCGCCACGCGAGTTCGGCCCGCGCGCAGCCGCGCGCGTGGGCGATCAAAAGCTCGGCATCGAGCCGCGGCGTCGGCAGACCGGCCGCGGCGAATGCGCGCTGGGCGGCAGCGATCGCGTCGGCGACCGCGATCGTCGCGCCGGCCGCGGACGCCGCCGCCTCAGCCATCGGCATTGAGCTGCGCCAGGCGTTGCGCATGGTCGTCGGTGATGAGCGGCTCGATCAGTTGATCGAGCGCCTCGCCGGCCAGGAATTTTTCGATGTCGTGCACGGTCACGTTGACGCGGTGATCGGTGACGCGGTTCTGCGGAAAATTGTAGGTCCGGACCCGCTCGGAACGATCACCGGTGCCGACCTGGCTCTTGCGCAGCGCCGCACGCTCTTGGTCGCGCTGTTGACGCTCGCGCTCGTAGAGCCGCGCGCGCAGGATCTTGAGCCCCTTGGCCTTGTTCTTGTGCTGCGACTTTTCGTCCTGCTGGCTGACGACGAGCCCGGTCGGAATGTGGGTGATGCGAACGGCACTGTCGGTGGTGTTGACCGACTGCCCGCCCGGTCCGCGAGCGCGGAACACGTCGATGCGCAGATCTTTGTCGTCGATCTTGATGTCGACCTCCTCGGCCTCGGGCAGCACCGCCACCGTCGCCGCCGAGGTATGGATGCGGCCGCTCGCCTCGGTCACCGGCACCCGCTGCACACGGTGCACGCCCGACTCGAATTTGAGGCGCGCGAACACGCCGCGGCCCGAGATCGAGGCGGTCGCCTCGCGAAATCCGTGCAGGTCGGTCGGCGCCGTATCGAGGACTTCGAACTTCCAGCCCTTGGCCTCGGCGTAGCGCTGGTACATGCGGAAGAGATCGCCGGCGAACAGCGCTGCTTCATCGCCCCCGGTCCCAGCCCGCACTTCGAGGATCGCGCTCTTTTCGTCAGCCTCGTCCTTGGGGATCAACAGCATCAGGAGCTTGCGTTCGGCCTCGGGCAGGCGGGTCTTGAGGCCCTGCAGCTCGTCCTGCGCCATGCCCTTCATCTCGGCATCGGCGGCGGGATCGGCGACGATCTCCTCGAGCCCGGCGATCTCGGCCTGCAGTTTCTGCAGCGCGTCGATCTCGGCGACGATCGGCGTCAGGTCCGAGAGCTCGCGGGCGGCGCGGACGAACTCCTCGCGCGGCAGCATGGCCGCATTGGCGAGCTGCGCCTGGAGCGACCAGAACCGGGTGCGGACCGCGTCGAGCTTGGCCGCGGCAATCATCGCGCCGAAGCCGGCCCGGGCTTCAGCGCCGCCGGCAGCTCGGCGAGCGGCACCTCGCGCTGCGCGCCGGTGTGGAGATCGCGCACGGTGGCGATGCCGCGCGCGAGTTCGGTGTCGCCGACGATCACGGCCGTTCGCGCGTTGATCTTATTGGCCCGCTTCATGCGCCGCGACAGGTTGCCGCTATAGCCGATGTCGACGGCGAGGCCGACGCGCCGGAGCTGTTGCCCGAGCTTGGCCACCGCCGCTTCGGCCGCGGCGCCGATTGGAATCAAGGCGAGCGGTCGCGGCGCCGGCGGATAAGCCTGGCACAAGAGCGCCAGGCGCTCGACCCCGCCGGCCCAGCCGATGCCCGGCGTCGCCGGCCCGCCCATGGTCTCGATCAGGCCGTCGTAGCGGCCGCCGGCGATCACCGCGCCCTGGGCACCGAGCGCGGTCGTGGTGAACTCGAACGCAGTGTGGGTGTAGTAGTCGAGGCCGCGTACCAGGCGATGGTTGACCCGATAAGCGATGCCCAGGGTGTCGAGGCCGGCGCGCACGGCGGCGAAGAACGCGGCCGCCGCCGGGGTCAGATGGGCGAGGATGTCGGGCGCTTGCGCGACGATCGCGCGGTCGCCATCGTCCTTGGAATCCAAGATGCGGAGCGGGTTGCGATCGAGCCGCGCCTGGCTGTCGGCCGAAAGGCGCGCGCGGCGGGGCGCGAGGTAGCCGACCAGCGCCTCGCGGTAGGCGGCGCGGCTGTCGGGATCGCCCAACGAGTTGAGCTCGAGCGTGCAGTGCCCGATCACGCCCAACTCGGCCAGGATATCGGCGGCGAGCGCGATCACTTCGATGTCGCCCGCCGGCTCGGCGACGCCCAATAGCTCGACGTCGATCTGATGGAACTGGCGCAGCCGCCCCTTCTGGGGCCGTTCGTAGCGGAACATCGGCCCGGCGCCGAAAAACTTGAGCGGCAGGTGCTGCTTCAAGCCGCCCGAGATGAAGGCGCGCGCGATCCCGGCGGTGTATTCGGGCCGGAGCGTCACCTCTTCGCCGCCGCGATCGACGAACGTGTACATCTCCTTGGTGACGACGTCGGAGGTCTCGCCGAGGGTGCGGCGAAACACCTCGGAAAATTCGAAGATCGGCGTCGCGATCTCGGCGTAACCGTAGCGTTCGGCGATCGTGCGCGCGCGCTCGACTACGTGGCGGTGGCGGCGGCTATCCTCCGGTAATAGGTCGTGCGTCCCACGCACCGGCTGCAGCGAGGTCACAGGCAAACTCCGTGGCTAAGAGACGCGGGCGGCGAGCGCGGAGCCGGCTTCGAGTTCGGCCGCTTTCTTTTCGACCAGATCGACTAGGTGATCGACCAGCTGGGCGTCGGTGATCTTGTGATCGGCGAAGCCGCTCAAGTAGACGAGATGGGTGCCCTGGCCCCCGCCGGTCAAGCCGATATCGGTCTCGCGCGCTTCGCCGGGGCCGTTGACGACGCAGCCGATCACCGACAGCGTGAGCGGAGTCGTGATGTGCGCTAGGCGCTTTTCGAGCGTCTCGACGGTCTTGATCACCGGAAACGCCTGGCGAGCGCACGACGGGCACGCGACCACGGTGACGCCGCGGCGGCGGAGTCCGAGCGCCTTCAGGATCTCGTAGCCGACCTTGATCTCTTCGACCGGGTCGGCCGAGAGCGACACCCGGATCGTGTCGCCGATCCCGGCCCACAGGAGCGAGCCGATCCCGATCGCCGACTTGACCGAACCGGTGATGAAGCCGCCCGCTTCGGTGACGCCCAAGTGGAGCGGATAGTCGCAGGCGGCGGCGAGCTCCTGGTAGGCGGCGACCGCCAGGAACACGTCGGACGCCTTGACGCTGATCTTGAACTGGACGAAGTCGTGGTCCTCGAGGATGCGGGCGTGGTTCAAGGCGCTCTCGACCATCGCCGCCGGGCACGGCTCGCCGTATTTTTCCAGGAGGTCGCGCTCGAGCGAGCCGGCGTTGACGCCTATCCGCATACTGACGCCATGGTCCTTGGCAGCTTGCACGACCTCGCGGACGCGCGCGGCCGCGCCGATATTGCCGGGGTTGATGCGCAAGCACGCGGCGCCGGCCTCGGCCGCCTCGATCGCGCGCTTATAGTGGAAGTGGATGTCGGCGACGATCGGCACCGTCGCCGCCTTGACGATGGCCGCGAGTGCCGCGGTCGATTCGACGTCCGGGCACGAGACGCGGACGATGTCGGCGCCGGCCGCCTCGAGGGCGCGGACCTGGGCGATGGTCGCGGCCGCGTCGGCGGTCGGGGTATTGGTCATCGACTGGACCGTGATCGGCGCATCGCCGCCGACGAGGACGGAACCGACGCGAATCTGGCGCGACTTCCGTCGCTGGATGTCGCGGTAGGGGCGAACGCTCATGGCGCGCGATCGGGCTCGTCGCAGATCGAAAACGAAGACGCCCGGGCTCGCGGGCGTCGTACCACCTTCCATAACACGGGCGGCGCGCGCAAGGAAATTGCGGCTAAAGCGCTTTTCCGGATGCTAAGCCGCTACCCTCTTCGACGTCATGGCCGGGGCGGCCGCAGGCCGAGTCCTGGCCATCTACAGCGAACAAGAAAAGGTGTCGATGGCTGTCCTTCGCCGGCCATGACGAGCTAGTTAGCAGCGGCGCCCTTCAAGAGCTCGTCGGGATCGAGCGAGACGTCGCGACGGACCTCGCCGACGGGGCCGAGCGGCGGCAGCGACTTGCCATCGACCGCGACCTCGATCGCGCCGGCATTGCCGGTCATGAGAATCAGTCCGGTGCGGTTGGGGACATGGTACCTGTCGCCGGCGCGGAGCACGCGGGTGAGGAGGAGCTCACTGTTGGTACCGCGGATTTGCACCCAGCTGTCGACTTTGGCGATGAGGGTGACGCGCGAGGCGCCGACCGCACCCAAGACGTGCGGGGCATAGCCGCCGCTCGCCGGCGTGCGCGATTCGGGCACAGTCGGAACGGCTGCGAGCCGATCGTGCCCGCCCTCGTCGGACCGGACCAGCGCCGCACCGGAGCGGCGCGCCGCGATCCCCGCCTCATCGCCCGACGCGGGCGGCTTGGCACCAGCTGTCACCACTGGGCGCGATGCCGTCGGGTCGACCGGTTTTCTGGTCGCCGTTTCAATCGGTCTGTTGACCGTCGCCGCTTCGACCGGTTTGTTGATGGTCGTCTCGATCGATTTGGTCGCGCCAGCATCGGTCGGCTTCACGGCTGGGGGCACGGTCGGCTTGACCGGTTCCGCGGGTTTGAGCGCGGCGGTCTCCGTCGGCTTGGCCGCGGTCGCGCTGCCGATCGCCGCCTCGCTGCGTGCCGACGCGGCCGCCTCGCTACGTGCCTGCGCGGCCGCCTCGCTGCGTGCCGGCGCGGCCGACTTGCCCTCGGTCGACGTTTCAGCGGTTCCCGCCATCAGGCGCTCGGGAACCGCCGGCACACCTTCGACGCGGACGCGGTCGGCGTTCGAGCCGTAGTACCACGCCGCGTAGAGACCGATAGCGATCGCCAGCGAGACCGCTAGCAACTCGCGGCCGGGCAGGCGGCTCTCGTTGGAAGGGATCGGAAAATTGAGCTTGGTCGTGCGTTCGCTCGCACTGTCTTCGCGCTTTAACTGAGTGACGCAATCGTCGCCGTTGAAGCCGATAAACTCACCGTAGGTGCGGACGAACCCAGTCGCGTACACCGGACCCGGCAGGTCGACGAACCGGCCTTCTTCGATCGCCGCGAGATAGACCTCGCGGATGCGCAGCTTGGCGGCGACATCGCTCAAACGCAGGTTGTGCCGAAGCCGCACCGCTTTGAGTTCGGCGCCGATGCCCTCGTATGACGATCGCAGATCGGTGCCGCCGGCCGCGCACAAATGGAGACGACGACGCTCGCGCGCCGATCGCGGCTGGTTCGTCGCCTCTGGCAAACGCTCGGCCATGTGACTACCCCCCTTCGTTCAACGGCGCTGCTCGATCGCCCCCCCCCCCGTACAGCTGAGCAGATCACGACAAAATCAATCTCGAGCCTTACCTTCCGAGATCGCTTTCAGACGTCAATGCGTCAAAAAAGTTTCCCACAACCCCCGCAAATTTCATCATGTATTTAACTATATTAGGTTGAGCTATCGCCAGAGTCACTCAACCTAATGAACGCCCACAATAAAACGCGACCCCTTGCGGCTCTCGCTACGCCCGTGCCCGACGCGGCCGTGGCGCGGCGGCGGTCAGGGGCTCGGCGAACTGCCGGCCGAGCGTCGTCACCGCCTGGTCGATTAGTTCGGCGATGATAGCCGCAACCGGCTGCTCGTGCGTCACCATCCCGACGCTTTGGCCCGCCATCAACGATCCGTTCTCGACATCGCCCTCGACCACGGCGCGGCGCAGCGCCCCGGCCCAATAATGTTCGATCGCGAGCTGCGCTTCGTTTTGGGAGAGTTCGCCGCGGCGGAACCTGGCGATCACCTCGAGCTGGGTCTCGATGAAGCGTTTGGTCGCGGCATTGGTGAGCGCGCGCACCGGAATGACCGGAAAGTCGGGATCGATCTGCACCGAAGGGACCGCGTCGCGTGCGGCCGCACGGATAAAGGCCTTCTTGAACGCCGGATGCGCGATCGATTCGGTCGCACACACGAACCGGGTCCCGAGCTGGCAGCCGGCGGCGCCCATCTCGAGGTAAAGCGCGATGGCATCGCCCCGGCCGATGCCGCCGGCGACGAATACCGGCACCTCATCGATCGCCGGCAGGATTTCCTGAGCCAGCACGCCGGTCGCGACCGGGCCGATGTGTCCGCCGGCTTCCATGCCTTCGATCACCAGGGCGTCGATCCCGTTGCGGATCAGCTTTTTGGCGATGACCGGCGCCGGCGCGAATCCGATCGCCTTGGCGCCGTGGTCCTTGATGCGGGCGATCGCCGCTTGGGTCGGAACCCCGCCGGCCAAGACGACGTGCGAAACCCGGTGCCGGCCACAGACGTCGATCAACTCGGACAGCTGGGGGTGAAGCGTGATGATGTTGACGCCGAACGGCTTCGCGGTGCGGGCGAAGGTCGCTTCGATCTCGGCCTCGAGCTCGGCCGGCTTCATCGCACCCGAGGCCAGGACGCCGAACCCGTCGGCGTTCGAGATCGCGGCGACCAGGGTGCGCTCCGACACCCAGGTCATGGCGCCGCCCATGATGGCGTAGCGCACGCCCAGGAACTCGCGGCCGCGCTGCCACAGCCGGTCGAGGCGGGCGCGGGCGGCGTCGGCGCCCGGTTTAGGCGGCATCCAGTCCATAGGCGGTATGGAGCGCGCGCAGCGCGAGCTCGGTGTAGTCCTCGGCGATCAGGACGCTCACCTTGATCTCCGAGGTCGAGATCACCTGGATATTGATGCCCTTGTCGGAGAGCGTCTTGAACATGCGTGCGGCGACGCCCGCGTGGCTGCGCATGCCGACGCCGATCACCGATACCTTGACCACGTTCTTGTCGGCCAAGACGCTCTTGAACCCGAGCGCCGGTTTGAGCCCATTGAGCAGTTTCAGCGCGCGCTCGAGGTCGGTGCGCGGCAGCGTGAAGGTGACGTCGGTGGTGCCGTCGTCGGCCGCGCTCTGCACGATCATGTCGACATTGACCGCGGCTTCGGCGAGCGGGCCGAAGATGCCGGCGGCGACGCCCGGCCGATCAGCCACTTGCGTCAGCGTGATCTTGGCCTCGTTGCGCGAATAGGTAACGCCGCTCACCAGCGCTTGTTCCACGATCTCATCCTCATCGACGACGAACGTTCCCGGCGTGTCGGTAAAACTCGACAGCACCTGCAGACGGACGCGATATTTCATCGCCAGCTCGACCGAGCGCGTCTGCAGGACCTTGGCGCCAAGCGACGCCATTTCCAGCATTTCTTCGTAGGTGATCTTATCAAGCTTGCGCGCCTTCGCAACGATGCGCGGATCGCAGGTGTAGACGCCGTCGACGTCGGTGTAGATATCGCACTGATCGGCCTCGAGCGCCGCCGCCAGCGCCACCGCGGTGAGATCGGAGCCGCCGCGGCCGAGCGTGGTGAGGCGCCGGCGCGGGCTCAAGCCTTGGAAGCCGGCCACCACCGGGATCTCGCCCGCAGCCATCCGTTTAACCAGCTCCGCATCGGCGATGCGGGTAATGCGGGCGGCGGCGTGGACATCGTCGGTCTCGATCGGAATTTGCCAGCCGAGCCACGAGCGGGCGGCGAGACCGAGCGATTGCAGCGCGAGCGCGGTCAGGCCGACCGTCACCTGCTCGCCCGACGCGATCACGACGTCGTACTCGCGGGCGTCTTGGAGCGTCGCGACCTCGCGGGTCCACTGGATCAGCTGGTCGGTGGCACCCGACATCGCCGAGACCACCACCGCGACCTCGTGGCCCTGGTCGGCGATTTTCTTGACCCGGGCCGCGACCGCGGCGATGCGCTCGGTGGTCGCAACCGAGGTACCGCCGAACTTGCAGACGATGCGAGCCATGGGATCTCGTCGAGGGGCCGAAACATCGGCGTTTACGGGCGCTTGTGGCGCAGCCGGCGCGTATACATACTCGTTCGTCCGAGGTCGTCAAGCGAAGCCATGCAGTCGTCGAGCGAAGCCATGGGCGAACGGATCCGACACCCAAAAGCGCCGCCGCGGCGCCGGCAGCCGGCGGCCGCGCCCTCGGCCGATCCGGCCGAACTCGCCCGCTTCGACGCGCTTGCCGCCGAGTGGTGGAACGCGAGCGGGCCGATGCGCGCGTTGCATCGGCTGAACCCGACCCGCATCGCCTTCGTTCGCGACCGCTTGGCCGCCCGCGCCGGCCGCGACCCCTTGAAACCGCAGCCGCTGCGCGGCATGCGGATCCTCGACATGGGCTGCGGCGCCGGCTTGCTCGCCGAGCCGCTGGCCCGCTTGGGCGCGAGCGTGATCGGGGCCGACGCCGCCGCCGAGAGCATCGCCGTCGCCAAGGCTCACGCCGAGGCCGGCGGGCTCGCGATCGACTACCGCGCGACGACCGCCGAGCATCTCGCCCGCGCCGGCGAAACCTTCGACGCGGTGCTCGCGATGGAGATCATCGAGCACGTGCGCGACCCGCAGGCGTTCGTTGCGACGCTGGCGGCGCTGACCAAGCCCGGCGGCCTCCTCTTGATGGCAACGCTCAATCGAACGCCCAAGTCGTTCGCGTTCGCCATCGTCGGCGCCGAGTACGTGCTCGGCTGGGTGCCGCGCGGCACCCACGATTGGCGGAAGTTCGTGCGGCCGAGCGAGCTCGCGCGCGCGCTGCGCGGCGCCGGTTTTGCGCTCACCGAAGTGGTCGGCGTCGGCTACGATCTCGTTACCGACAGCTGGCGGCTGACCGACGATCCCAGCGTCAACTACATGGCGGCGGCGGAACGGGCCTGACGGTCGCCGGCGGTCGTTTTACGAGTCGCTACGCTTGATCCAGGGGATCGCGCCGAACTCGACGCCTTCGTCCTTGAGCGCGCGCGTTTCGTCCGGCGAGGCCTCGCCGTAAATATTGCGTTTGTCGGTTTCGCCATAGTGGATCTTGCGCGCTTCGTCGGCGAATTTTTCGCCGACATAGTCGCAGTTCTTTTCGACGTGCTCGCGCATCGTCTTCAGGAACTTCACGTACTTCGCGGTCTCGCGCTTCGCGCGGTCGAGGGCGACCGGCGGCGCGGCGGTGTCGGCAGCAGCATCGGGTACGGTGGGCGCCGTCGGTGTCTCGGTCGCGGCGCGCGACTTCTTCTTCGGCGACGCGATATTGGGCGCCATCATCGCCTTGTCGACCTTGGTCGAGCCGCACGCCGGGCACGCCAGGTGCTTGCGCTTGACCTGCTTGTCGAACGCCATGCTGTCGGGGAACCACCCCTCGAACACGTGGCCTTTGGCGCAACGAAGGTCGTAAACGATCATCGGTTATCCGACACGAGTAAGCTTGGGCGCGGCGCGATATAGATAGGCGGTTTTGTTGCCGCCGACAACCGACCGAGCCTGTCCGCCATGGATCCGCACGCACTCGAGCGCCCTTCATCTTGGGTTGAGCGATTTCTGCCGCTGATCCCGCGCCGCACGGCCGGCGGGACGCTCGACCTCGCCTGCGGCCGCGGCCGCCATGTCCGCGCCCTGCGCGCGCACGGGCTCGGCGTGGTCGCGCTCGATCGCGATCCGGCGGCGCTCGCCGCGATCGCCGACCCCGCGGTCGAGAAAGTCGCGGCCGACCTCGAAGCCGGCGGTTGGCCGTTCGGGGAGCGCCGGTTCGACGGCATCGTCGTGACGAACTATCTCCACCGGCCGCTCTTCCCGGCGCTGGCCCGAGCGCTCAACCCGGGCGGGATCCTGATCTACGAGACGTTCGCCCGCGGCAACGAACGCTTCGGCCGCCCGCGCAACCCCGATCACCTGCTGAAACCGGGCGAGCTGCTGGCAGCGTTCGCCCAGCTCCACGTCATCGCTTACGGGTGCGGCGCCATCGGCGACGAGCGCCCGCGCGTCGTAGCACGGCTGTGCGCGGCGCGAGCCGAAACGCCGGTCGATGCCGCCGCCTTCGCGCTCGAAGCCGGTTAGGACCGGATCACGTCTGACGACGCTTGGCCGCCGCTAGCATCGCCTCGAGCCGCCGCGTCACGCGCATCAGCGGTTCGATGCTGCGGCGTGCGCGGCACAGGATCAGGGCGCCTTCGACCGCGGCGAGAATGAACTCGGCCAGGTCGCGGCTTTCCTTCTTGTCGAACCCGGCCTGCTCGATCAACTGCGCGATCGTTCTCTCCCACGCCGCGAAAACGTCGCTGCAGGCGTCGCGAATCGCGGGCGACCCGGCGGCCGCGTCGGTCACCGCGTTACCGATCGGGCACGCCTGCTGAAAATCCGATTCGCGCATCTCGGCCGCATAGGTCTCGGCGAACGCGCGCAGAGGTCCGACCGAGCCCTTGGCGCCGGTCGCGGCGCCGCGGATTTTAGCCGCGGTGAGTTCGCCCGCCGCGTGCAGCGCCTCGACCGCGAGCTGTTCTTTGCCGCCGGGGAAGTGATGATAGATCGAACCCCGCGGCGCCCCGCTCTCGGTGATGAGTTGGTTGAGCCCGGTCGCGCGCAAACCTTGCGCGCGCAGGAGCTTGAGCATGGTCTGGGTCAGGCGCTGGCGCGAATCCATAGGCCGCACCGTAGCGTGCATTGACGAAAGGGTCGAAAAAAATGTAGACTGGTCTACATAATTTCGGGGGGCGCCGATGACGCCCGTGCAGATTTTCAGCCTACAGTTCGTGCTGAGCTTGACGGTGTATGCCGTGATCGCCGCGTGGTACGTCGTGCCGCGCCTCAATCGCCTGGCCGTGCACGACGCCTTGATTCCGTTGCTGCTGCTGCAGGCCTTCAGACACATGGGGCTGGTGTTCCTGCTGCCGGCGTTCGTCGGGTCGACGCTTCCGGCCGAATTCGCGGTGCCGACCGCCTACGGCGACCTCGCGACCGGCCTACTCGCGATCGTCGCCGCGATCGCGCTCCGCTATCGGTGGCCGCGCGCGATCGCGCTGGCGTGGCTGGTCAACGTTCTCGGCACCGCCGATTTTCTCTACGGAACCTACCAGGGCGTGCGGCTCCAGGTTCCGCTCGGCCCCGCCTATTACATCCCGACCGTCGTCAACCCGGCGATGTGGGTCGCGCACTTCCTGATGTTCGCGATGCTGGTACGGCACTGGCGGCGATCGGCGAACGCGCCGGCCGCAACACCGATCGCCGGTCGGCCGGCCGGCGGCTAACTCGCGGCGCGCGAGCGCGCGGTGCCCGACCCCGGTGGCCTCTCGATCGTAAAAGCGCGGTCGTGATCGAGCGCCGGCACCATCGCCCGTGCCTCCGCGCATTTGGCCGGGTCGACGGTCGCCGCCACCCAGCCGGGCTCGGCGCCGCCATCGGCCAGGACTTCGCCCCACGGCGCGACGATCAGCGAGTGGCCGTAAGTCACGCGGTTGCCGGGGTGGGTCCCGGTCTGCGCCGGCGCCACCACGAACGCCGCGTTCTCGATCGCCCGCGCCCGCAAGAGGACGTGCCAGTGCGCCTCGCCGGTCACTCTGGTGAAGGCCGACGGCACGGTCAGGATGGTGGCGCCCTGGTGCGCGAGCACGCGATAGAGGTGCGGAAACCGCAGATCGTAGCAGACCGTGAGCCCGATCCGGCCGAACGGGCTGTCGGCGACGACCGCGGCGCCGCCGGGGCGGTAGTTCTTCGACTCGCGATAGCTTTCGCCGTTGGCGAGATCGACGTCGAACATGTGGATCTTGTCGTAGCGGGCGACGATCGCACCGGACCCGTCGATCAGAAACGAGCGATTGGCGACCGGGCCCTCGGGCGCGTCCTCGAGCGTGACCGAGAGTGATCCAATCAGAATCCAGGCGCCGGTTTCGGCGGCGAGCGCGCGAAAGTCGGCGAGCGCGGGGTGCTCGGCCTCGCGCCGCGCGAAGCCGCGGATCTCGCGCGAACCGTTTGCCATCATCGATACGTTTTCGGGGAGCGCGATCAGCGCCGCGCCGGCGGCGCGCGCCGCTCGCACCGAACGGCTGGCCGCCGCGACGTTGGCCGCCATATCGTTCGTGGCGTTCGTCTGAACGCAGGCGAGCACGAACGGGGCGGCCGCGGTCATGCCGAATTCGCGAGCAGCGGGTCCAGCTTGCCGGCGCGGTCGAGCGCGTAGAGATCGTCGCAGCCGCCGACATGGGTCGCGCCGACGAAAATCTGCGGCACCGTCATGCGCCCGCCCGCCCGCTTCGACATCGCCGCCCGCTGATCGGGATCGTAGGAAACGTCGATCTCGGTGAACGCGACGCCCTTGTCGGACAGGAGTTTTTTCGCCCGCGCGCAATAGGGGCAAAGGAAAGTCGTGTAAACGGTGACGTCGGCCATCGCTCGTTCCTGAAACGCCCGGTTCGCAAGACCTATATAGCCTCGCCGCCATCCCTGACAACTCGCGCCACCGTGAGCGCGTCGACCTCCGCCGCGCCGGCACGGCGCAGCGCCCGGGCGCACGCCTCGAGCGTAGCCCA
>Ga0194132_10005395_pt1 | contig 20755 bp, 15 predicted proteins | sample TA2KigOf80mmetaG_FD_148612 | JGI IMG/M metagenome (GOLD analysis project Ga0194132, IMG submission 148612) | Freshwater microbial communities from Lake Tanganyika, Tanzania - TA2015054 Kigoma Offshore 80m | ecosystem: Environmental > Aquatic > Freshwater > Lake | place: Tanzania: Lake... | reverse complement strand
GAATAAGCCACTCGGTCGCGCCGCTCTAAGGACGCTACAATCACGACTGCTTTCCCGTGCCACGGATGCCACGGATAGCAGATTTCCTGAACCTCGTTGTTACGGGTTTTAGATTGTCGAGTTGTACCACCAACACCGGCACCATCAATAACACCGCCGGCAACGGGGGCAATGGCGGGCCCGGCGGTCAGGGCGGCAACGGCGGCAACGCGACCGTGATTGTCGGCGACAACAACACGGTCATCAACGGCAACATCACCATCAACGCCGGTTCTCGAAAGGGAGCTCGCGGACGGTCGGCAAGCGGTGGCGGGTCCGGAGGCGGGTTCGGAGGCAGCGGCGGGGGTTCAGGCGGTGGCTACGCCGTGGATGGCGCGCCCGGCATTGCCGTCGCCAGCAATGGCGCCGATGGTACCGTGATCGGCAGCAATGGCTCTCCAGCAGTGGCGGTCGGCAAGGACGGCAAGGACGGCAAAGACGCAAAGGACGCCAAGGAGAGTAAGACCGCCGATCAGCCCGTAGTGCAAACCCAGCGCTATCTGAAGCTGCAAAATGATAGCGGCAGCAAGCTCAAGGTGTGGGTGCAGTATCGCACCCTGAGCGAGCAGAAGGTGTGGGTCTGGGTCCCGGCCGCTCCGGAAGATTCGGACAAGGCCTTGACCTATGACCTCGAACCTGGCCAGTCGTTGCATGTGGCGCAGCAGGGAGAGAAGATCGCTGCCAGCCGTGTCCGCCTCTGGGCGCAGTCCGAGATCGGGAAGTGGCTGGAGTACAAGGACGCGGACCTGTGGCTGGTGCCGGAGGAGGACCAGAACGGCCAGCACAACTACATGGCCAACGAGATCAAGACCTTCACTTTCGTCTTCCCACGCAAGGAGGTGGCCAAGTAGCAAGAACGTCGAACGACCCTGGTCTCTATTGCGCCGCGAGCCTCGGCAGGCTCGCGGCGTTTTTCTTTCCTGCCGCTAATTGCCGTCGCCTTGCGAGCTTCCATACGAAGGATGTTCATCCTCGATCGCAATCGGCCCGCTCCGGAGCAGGTCCATTGACGTTTCAAGACGACCGCGCCGTATTCTGTCATTATCGGAGGGCAAGCCAACGCTTTCGCCCAAAAAATACCCTTCTTGCGTAACACTCTGGCACCTTTTCGCATATCTCTCGCATGGGAATGCTACTCGACTGCCGACCAACGGTCAGAATTCTATCCGAATGGGTACGGGGCGCACTCATGCCGATGACACAATCGGTGTAGGACCGCCTCCGCGCGACCTGGTGGTCTTTGCCGTAAACGATGTGATCGTCACGTATTACGACCAAACCGATATCCGCCTCAAGAGCCTGCGCGACCTTCCAGGCAACGATGCGAAACAAAGGGCGGATCACATCCACGCCGACGCCGAAAAGCTCAAAGGCCAGGCAGCGGAGGTTCGGGTCGAACTTTTTGCGCAACTCAACCTATTTCGCGCCGAACTGCAAAAGGTTCGCGCCGAGCAAGGCCTAATCGAAGCGGAAGATGATTTCCTCAAACGCCTGGTCAGTTTGTTTGCTGATGAAAAAGCAGGCGTTGCCCAGCACGCGATGCTGCTTCGGGAGCTTCAGCGGAAACTGCCGAAGAGTCCGCGTGCGATTCAGGTGGAATCGGTGCTGAAAGACCGGCCCCTTTGGGAAGCTTTGCTGGCGTGGTCGGCTCGCAGCGACCTGTGGCGGAAGGAGACTCGAAGTGGTCTCTCGGTGAATCTTTCGCCTGGACGGATGCGGTGTTCCGCCGTAAGAATTTCGCGCACGCTGAAACCTCGCTGGATTACGACGTGCGACATAGATTGGGCAGGAAGACCGCGGAAACCACGTTACTCGCCTGGTGCGTTGGGTGGGCATTTTTGCGCGCGGCAGTCGGGAAGACGCAGGATTCTCAATCCTTCACTGCGGACGCGTTGTTCGGGGGTATCCGGATTCCTGGCGACCGGAGTCGCTGTACGCTGCCTCACGCAGTCGGTTCAACGACATGACTTTCCCAAGGGAAAACGATCCCATCATCGCTGAAGGGGAAAGGAGCCATCGCCTCAAGTTTCGCACCAATGACTCGTGCGGCTGGGCAAAGCCAATCCCCGTTGATCACGGCGCGCGCAATGGGGTAAGCGGCAAGGTCGGCAAGTTCCAGCCCACTCTCGGCGTCCCTCTTGCTCCGAAACTGGATCCGCGGCAGAAAAAGCCGGCGGACAGTCTCCGCTCTACGGTTCTGAATCCGGCCCTCTCCGTAATTCCAGAGGCCCGCACTGTGGAACTTGACGTATTCCGCCTGCAGCATTTTGTCAGGAGATTTTCCACGGGCTTCGGCCAGGATAGCGGTGAGTCTTGGTCGACAAGGGCCTGGTAATCGGGGGGGGCCGCACACCAGGCTTTAGCAGATGAGCTATCGAGACCTCGTATGGATTCACCAAACTAATGAAGCGATTACGCAAGCGCCGCTTATCGATTACGCTCGCGAAGAGGCGCATACGCAGGCCGGCAACCAGCTCGTTAATTGCCTCGTAGAAGCTCTGCCGCCTGCTGCGAGATTCTTGCAGGAACGCAAAGTCGCCAGTTTGGCGCCGAACGTCTCTGGAATGAAGCAATGCGTTAGGGTTCGGACAGTGACGTTGCTTGAATGTCCTCACGCGCGAAATCAGGGTCTTGGAATAGTATTTCTCTCCGACAAGAACGCCTACCAGCACGAAGACGGGAAAATCTGGGTCCACGTATTCCATATCGTGGGTGCCGCACTCGTCAAGACAGAGCACGTAGCCCGTTCGCGAACGCACGATCAAACTCCTTGGTGTAGAACCGCCCCCGCCCCCTGTAATTATCGCGGTGTCCGCCGGCCGTGCAAGGCCGTCATGGCATGTGTGATACCGAGCGAGAAGAGAGAGCCACTGGTGAGCGTTTTGAGAGCACCGGTGGGGTCGTGTTCTTTATCGTTTCCTTGGTTGCGCCTTTCTCAAACTGTTTCCTTCGCTGTCTAAGTTCCCGTCTGATTGGCTCGTCTTCTTGGCGTGCCCTTCTCAAGCCATTTTCTTCGCTGTCTGGTTTCTGCACAAACCCCGCATCCAGCCGCGGCTTCGTCTCCCGCCGTGAATGATTACTTGATGACACGATAGAGCCGATACGCGCCTTTCTCGTCCGCGAAGAGCTTTTCCAGCCCCTTGACGCGAGCCGTTTCCGGCCCCGGCAAGACAACGTGGGTGACGCCGAATCGCTTGAGCGTCTCACCGACTGCGGGTGAGATCCAGTCGCCGTCCCGGTACAGCTTGCGGCACGTCAGCAGCCGATCATGCCAGTCGAGCACTTCGACGTCCTTGTAGGGAATGGACTTGAAATCGACGACGATGGGCGCGCCGGTGTACAGGCGAAAGCGCTGCAGATCGATGGCGATGAGGTGCTGGTCCTTGTCGCGCAGCGGCGGCCGCGTGAAGCTTGTCGATCGGGCGCCGCGCTTCCCGGTGTCCAGTCGTGGCACATCGACCGGCAGCAGGTAGACTTCGCCATGGCGGGCGTGCGCCCGCACGAAATGCAGCAAGGGAACCTCATCCGGGTTCGAGCGATAAGCCATTCCTTCGCCGGTGATGGCGACGCCGGCGGCAACCAGCAGGGCGAGCAAGATCGAGCACGTCCAGCGGATCCCGCGTCCAGCCCCTTGGGCGCCCTCTGCCGGGGAAGCGCCTGGTCTGGCGAAGCGCAGCACCAATCGCGCCAGCACGATGGCCGTCGCCAGCGGCACCAGCACGGCCGATAGCCGCCACGGAAACAGCAGGGCCAGCGTATCGCTGTCCGTCGCCACCTGCAGCATCGACAGCGCCAGCGACAGGAAAAACGGGATGAGCAGGACGGGAAACAGGACGGTGCCGCGCGTCAGCCAGATGGCCAGCACGACCCACGCAAGCTGCGCCGCTGCGACGCCGTCGAACCAGACTTCCGGCACGGCATGGTGCGGGATGCGGAAATGCACGAGCAGCCGCTGTGCCTCGGCGAACGCGCGTGGCGATGACGGTGCGAACTCGATGATGCTGCGCAAGACCAGCGGCAGCACCAGCACGAGCGCCCAGCCGCCGAGCAACACGCCCTTGCGCCAGGACCCCTGCTGCCTCCAGACAACCAGCACATAGGCGAGCACGAGAAACGCTGCCGGCAACAGATAGGTCGCATGGACAATGCCCGCGCCCGCCGCGGCCGTCGCCGCCACGAAGCCACGCCCACGCACGAATAGGAAGATCGACCACACCAGCAGCACGCCGAACACGGATGGCTGCAGACCGAAGCCGAGAATGTACTGTCCGGCCACGCCCGCCTGAAAATACCAGGGATAGTCGACGTCGAATAGCTGCACCGAAGCCCAGCGCGCCGCCCCGGAGTGAATGAGCGCCAGCAGCGTGATGAACAGCAGCCGTGCGTTGCCATTCGCCTCGCCGCCGGCAAGAAACGTGAAGATTCCGGCGAGGCTGTACAGGTAGATTCCAAGCAAGAGTCCGAAATAAGCGTAGTAGAGCCACTCGTGCGCAAACCGGTAGGTCCACGCCACCAGTGCGCTGAAAACGGGAGTTGGGTCGCCGGTGCCGGCCAGCCAGTCGCCGTCGAGGAAGCCGAATCCGCCACGCGCCAGGCCGTGCAAGAAGTACTGATTCTGATTGGAATAATAGAGGGGCGCCTGCGTGCAGATGAGCGTGAAGACGACGGCCCAGAACAGGAACGACGCCGGCGGCGCGAAGCGGTGGCGAATCCCGCAATGAGGAGAGCTGGCCGACGACATCGCATTTTTCCTCTCGGCATTCGTGGGGATCGGCTCGCCGGTTGCCAGTCTTGCCTGTTGCCTGTCTTGCCTGTTGCCTGGCTTGCCGGACCGGTGCAAACTTGCCAGCCGTTGCAACCGGCGCGTCTGGTTCATTCGTTAGCGTATCTTGCCCATTCCGTCCACATGTCGGCATTCCTTGATCCTGAAACCCGGCATTTTCCGAATATACAGACGGCTTGTCGTCCAGACTCCTTGTATCAAGGAGCCACCCCCAATGAAGCGAATCGTCAACTGGGTGACGGTGACGGGTTTCTTGCCGGTGCTGGCTTTCTCGAGCGTCAGCAGCCGCGTCGAGGCCCTCGAACCGCTGGTCAGCCACTACGGGTTGGGACACCTGCTCCATCCGATTCAGCAGCCAGAGCTGCCGGCGGCCTGCGCCTCGTGCGATTGTGCCAGGGACCATGTCTACATTTTCGGCGTCAATGGCCTGAACCCGCTGTGCACCGGCAACTTCAACGGCCTGTGCGATTTCCTGCGCAGCCAGGGTTACAAGAACACGTACTTCGGCCAGCTTTACACCAGCCACTGGTTCGGGGCCAAGATTCGCGAAATCCAGGGGCAGGATCCCAAAGCCCGCATCGTGCTGATCGGCTTCAGCCTGGGAACCAATTACGTGCGAGCCATTGCCAATGGTCTGCGCAGCGAAGGCATCCGGGTGGACTTGCTTGTCTACCTCGCGGGCGACATGATCTGGAACTCGCCGCGAAGCTGTCCGGACAATGCCTCGCGCATCCTGAACGTCAATGCCCATGGCCTGATCTTGCTCGGCGGCGACCTCTTCTTCAAGGGCGCCGACCTCGACAAGGCCCGCAACGAGCGCCTCGACGCCCGGCACATCCTCATCCCCAGCCGCAAGGCAACCTTGACGATGCTGCTGGAGGAGCTGAACGCCATCTCGTGCCGTCCAGTTCAGGATCGGGTTGAACTCGGCGAACCCACGGACTCGCCGCCCAAAGAGCTTCCGGTAGGCTTCGCCAACCAGCCGGCGGCCAGGGAACCGTCGCTGAGCCCATCGGCGCCGCCGACAGTGCCGTCGGCCGCCACGCCGCAGTCTCGTCCCCCGCAGCCGCCGCGGTCGCGCATCCCCTTCGCCGGAACACGCCGTTAGGACGCGTGCTCGTTTGGCCCCCAGGATTCGTTGCGTTGCTACCCCCCCTCTCGGCACCCCGGCAACGAAAATCGTGGTTCCTATCCGTCCGGCAGCCTGGCTTGTCGATGCCGTCCGGGCCCAGCACAATCAACAAGGGCCAGCATCCCTGTTGCCAGCGCCGTAAACCAGTACTCTCGACGCGGATCGACACCAAGGAGCATTCATGTCCAAGCCTCTCAACATCGGCATGATCGGGTACGGCTTCATGGGCCGGGCCCATTCCAATGCCTATCGCAAGGTGAACAACTTCTTTGACCTCGCCTATCATCCGGTCCTGAAGGCGGCCTGTGCCCGCTCGGCGGACAAGGCCAGGGCCTTCGCCGACCAGTGGGGCTACGAGTCCGTCGAGACCGACTGGCGGAAGCTTCTGGAGCGCAAGGACATCGACGCCGTCGATATCTGCGTGCCGAACAATCTGCATTCGGAGATCGCGCACGCGGCGGCCGCCGCAGGCAAGATGATCCTGTGCGAGAAGCCGCTGGCGATGAACGGGCCGGAAGGGCTCAAGATGGTGCAGGCAGTCGAGAAGGCCAAGGTTGCGAACATGGTCTGGTACAACTACCGCCGCGTGCCGGCCGTCACCTTCGCCAAGAAACTCATCGACGACGGCAAGCTGGGGCGCGTCTTTCACTACCGCGCCAACTTCCTGCAGGACTGGACGATCAGTCCGGAGTTGCCGCAGGGCGGCACCGGCCTGTGGCGGCTGGACGCGGCGGCGGCCGGCAGCGGCGTCACCGGCGATCTGCTGGCCCATTGCATCGACACGGCCATCTGGCTCAACGGCCACATCGCCAATGTGAACGCCATGACCGAGACGTTCGTCAAGGAACGCAAGCACACCGGCACCGGCAAGGTGGAGAAGGTCGGCATCGACGACGCCTGTGCCTTCCTGTGCCGCTTTGCCAATGGCTCGCTGGGGCTCTTCGAGTCGACGCGCTACGCTCGCGGCCACAAGGCGCTGTACACCTTCGAGGTCAACGGCGAACACGCGTCGCTCAAGTGGGATCTGCACGACCTGCACCGGTTGCAGTATTTCGACAACCGCGATGAGGGGCCGCTGCGCGGCTGGCGCTCCATTCACGTCACCGACGGCGACCATCCATACATGGGCAAGTGGTGGGTTCCCGGACTGCAAATCGGCTACGAGCATTCCTTCGTCCACCAGGTCGCCGACTTCATCGAAGGGATCACGAAGGACAAGCCCGCCATGCCGGACTTCCGCGACGCGCTGCGGACGCAGCACGTCTGCGACGCCGTGCTGGATTCGGCGAAGAGCGGCAAGTGGCTGGATGTGCCGAAGGCGTGATTTCTGGCGACCCGGGAGCGTCAGCGACCGGAGATTCACATCGCCGGGCCGCTGCGCGGCGGCGCGGGCACATGCCAGACGCGTGCCGTGCGGTCGGCGCTGGCCGACGCCAGGAGCCGGCCATCCGGACTGAAGGCAAGAGCGGCGACCTTGCCGTGATGCTCTTCCAGAACGCACGGTTCATCACTGAGGTCGAGCCGCCAGAGAAGAATGCGGTTGTCACTGCCGCAGGCCAGCGCATCGCCGGCGGGACTGTAAGCGAGACAGGATACTCGGCCGCCGAAAGCAGACAGCTGTCGCGAGCGCTCGGCGCCGTCCAGTTCAAGCAGATGCACCGGCCCGCTCGCGACCGCCAGCAAGCGTCCGCTCGGATGCAAGCACATCGCGGAAACACCTTTCGAGAAGCCGCGCAGCACGCGTAGCTGGCGCTGAGCAGCGAAGTCCCAGATGATCACGGTCCGGTCCCGGCTCGCGGACGCCAGCCGCCGGCCATCGCGGCTGAAGCTCAGCGCGTGCACGCGCTCGCTGTGGCCGCCCAGGGCAGTGATCAGGTCGCCGTCGCCGGCATCCCAGATATGGATCCAGCCGTCGTCGCCGCTCGACGCCAGCGTCTGGCCGTCCGCATGAAAGGCAACGGCCCGGACCGGCCCCTTGTGGGCCCTGAGCGAAATTCGCTTGCGGCGTCGGGTGACGTTCCACAACCGGACCTTGCCATCGGCGGCCGCGGTCGCCAGGGTTTGTCCATCCGGGCTGAAGGCGACGCTGCGCACCGCGCCGGTGTGCCGCGACAGATCGGCGATGTCCTGACCGGCATTCACATCCCACAGGAGCGCGGAATGATCGTGGCTGCCGGTGGCCAGCATGAAACCGTACGGGTTGAACGCCACGCTAGTGACGCGGTCGGCATGCCCCATCAACACGCGGCACGACTCGTGCGTGCCAGGCGAGTCCGTGACGGGTGCGAACGGCGTCAGGGCCTCGACCAGTTCCGCCGGCGTCTGCAGGCGTTGCTCCGGGTGCTTGGCCATCAGGCGTAAGACCAGACGGGCCAGCTCGCGGGGCACGTCGCCGCGCACGTCGCTGAGCAGGCGCGGTGCTTGCTCCAGATGAGCCGCCACCTTGCCGGCGTTGTCCAGTCCCGGAAACGGCACCTCGCCGGCCAGGAGATAAAACAGCGTGCAGCCCAGGCCATACAGGTCCGCGCGGATATCCACAGCCCGCGCATGCTTCACCTGTTCCGGAGCAATGTAATCGGGCGAGCCCATGAGAACGCCCGCCTCCGCCGGCCAGCCGGTCGAGAGCCGCGCGCTTGCCAGGTGAGCCAGGCCAAAGTCGAGAATCTTGACCTGTCCGGAGGGAGTCCGCATCAAGTTGTGCGGTTTGATGTCGCGATGGACCATGCCCATTTCATGGGCGTGTTGCAGACCGCGGGCGGCCTGCCGACACACGTCGCAGGCATCGGCGATCGTCAGGCGGCCTTGCCGGGCCAGGTATTCGGCCAGGTTGGCGCCTGCCACGAACTCCATGATGAAGAAGTGCAGGTCGTCTGCCTGATCGGCGTCGAGGGCCGTGACGATGTTCGGGTGAGACAGTCTGGCGGCGGCCTCGACTTCGAGCCGAAAGTGCTCGACCGCCAGCGGGTTGGCCAGCAGCCGCGGCCGGATCACCTTCAACGCCACCAGCCGGTTCAGAAAGCGATGCTCGGCCTTGAAGACCAGTCCCATGCCGCCGCGGCCAACCATCTCCAGCACGCGGTAGCGCGGATGCTGGGCCAGCGCCGGCGGAATCTCGTCCACCTGGTCCCAGCGACCTTCGCGGTCCGCGTCACCCAGCGATCCGGTCCAGGTCGGCACCGACGAGACATGATCCGCCTCGGGCAATTGCAGGGCGGCCGTCAGTGGATCGGTCGGCAGCTCCTCGAGCACGCCGCGGCACAGCTCGCACTGGAGAAGGTGCTCCTCGATGGACCGTGCCGCCCCCTCTTCCATCAGTCCGGAAGCAAACGCGGCCAGGTCCTCGGGGTGCGGATGCCGATTCATGGAGGGTCACGAGAGTTGCTCGAAGAGTTCACGCATCTTGTCACGCAGCCGGCGCATGACACGCGACTTGGCGATGAACACGGCGTTGACCGAGATGCCGAGATCGCCGGCCACCGCGGCCGGCTTGTCGCCGTCGTAGGCGACGCGGCGAAACGCTTGCCACGTGGTCGGCTCGAATTCCCCTTCGATGGCTGCCAGCAGCCGCCGGGCCACGAAGCGGTCGTGCTCCTGATCCCATTGCTGGCTCAGCTGGCTGGCCGGGTCTTCCAGATCGCTGGCGATTCGCGTCCAGTCCGTCTCGGCGAGCGACACAGGCCGGGCGCGATGCTTGCGGCGAAAATTCCGCAGGCGGTTGGCGGTGATGGTCCGCAGCCAGCCGCGAAACGTGCCGCGGTTGCGGTCGTAGCGAAAGCGCGGCAACTCGCGCATCAGGACATGCAGGACGTCCTGGCCGAGATCCTCGGCATCGTCGTGCTGCAAGCCGCGCTGCCGCAGCCAGCCATAGACGAGCGGCCAGTAGACATCCATCAAGCGCCGCCACGAGCGCGGGTCCGAGCGCTCGCGCAGATCCTCCAGCAAGCTTGCCGACGTCTCTGACATGGTAATCCTCCCCGATGCCACTGTCGATTATCGCCGCCGCCCGGCCGCAATGCAAGTTTGTGGCGCGACGGCTGCGCGGAATCGATGGCAGGAGGCATGCTCAGTTTGGCAAGGTCCGGCACGGCCGTTGCCGCGCATCGTGTTTCGTGCGAACCTTGCCCGTCGCCGCGATGCGTGCGAGGAAGGAGAACGCGTCGGCCTTGGGACTGGCTTTCTTGAGTTCCTGCCAGCTCTGCCGGATGCGAGCCAGGTCGCATTCCACGGACGGATTGGCATGGTTGAATTGAATGGGAGTCATGGAGGGTCCTCCTCTCGTCACGAGGGGTCGCATCCATGCATGGAACCAACTCCGCGCATCGTCTCGCGGAGACTTGCCTGCCAGGACATCATAACGCACCAACCGGACCGGACAAGTGAACAAACGGCAGGCAATATCAAGAAAAACGCCGAAAACAAACAGCGCCGCTTGTGCAGGTTCTCTATCCTTTCGCGGCGCGGACATGCCGACGACAACGAGCCTCGATCGTTACGTTGCCCGGCGACCTTTGTCGTGCGTGACACCGACCGCGCTTCACGCCTCCAGGCCGGCAATCTCGGTGGCGAGATTAAGCCGCGCCGATTTCTCCAGATGGCTCAGAAAGTGATAGATCGCCGGTCGCGTCAGGAAGCGCTCGAGCACTTGTCGCCTGCCCGAACGGTAGGTCGCGTCTGGCACCCAGGCGTATTCTCGGCGGATATTGGCGGCGTACTCCTGGTACACGATTGCGCTCGCTCCCAGCACGGCCAGATCGGCGTCAAGGAGGACCTTGGCGTCGGAATAGCCGCCGGCATCGTGCGCCTTCGTCCTCTGGATGAGAGCAGCCACGCGCGGTCCATCCAGGATTCCGAGTTGCTCGCAAAGCCGCTCGGCGTAGGCCGCACTGCGTTCTTCGTTGTCGGACGCCTTGCTATCGTAGATCACGTCGTGCAGCCAGACGGCCAGCTTGATCGCGTTCAAGTTCTGCGCATGCACGGCCAGGCTCTGGACAGTCATGAGCATGTCCTGAATGTGATCGAGCGTGTGATAGTACCGCCCCGGTTCGGCGTAACGCCGGCAAACGTCCGCGAAGGCCTGCTCGGCCGGCGACTCCGCAACTGCCCAGGTACGCAACAAGTCGTGCCAGGCACGCCGCATTGGATTGTTCATGTCCTTGCCACCTAACTCGTTCCCGGCCAGAACTGGCTGAGCCTGGGATAGCGTCTACCATGCCGCCTCGATTCCCGGCGAGAACGCCTCCAGTTCACTCAGTTCACGGGCCAGGTGGGCAGCGTGCGCTTCCAGTTCTTCGATGGCGAAGCGCAGCGTCTGCACGAGCGGGAAGTGGAGCATGGCCAGATGCACGCGGATCGTGTCATCGACGAGAACGTGCTGACCCGCGCGATACAGGGCGAGTGCATACAGACACATCTGCGGTCGATGGCGGTCGGCGATGACCTTCGCCGATGGATCGGCATCGCTTTTCCAGTCCACGATCTCGAAGCCGCCGCGGCAGCGGAGCAGCTTGTCGTACCGGCCGGAGATGTGCCAGCGTTCGACTTGCAGGGCAAAATCAACCTCGGCCTCGCCATCGGCCTCCAGCAATTCGCGGACATGCGCGGCCCCCGCTTCGCGCGACGCTTGCAGCTTTTTCAAGATACCCTCCACGCCGGCAACGACGCGCTCGACTGCGGCCGGCGTCGCCTCGGCCTCATTCTCGAAGCCCACCTCGCCGCTGCCGCCGGCAAGCAGATTGGCTGCCATGGCGTGCAAGAAGTCGCTCCGCTCGCGAGGCGACTCGCGCAGAATCTCACGCATCTCAAACAGGCGATGCACCAGCGTGCCGATGCTTGTGGAAATCCGTTCTTGCAGCCGGTCCGGTGCATCGTCAGGAAAGTGCTCCGGCAGCGCGGGCAGATGCGGCACGACCTGCACGCGATGCGCCATCCACGCATCGCGCGGCTTGTCGCGCCAGGCTTGCAGGATCTTCTCCAGTGACGTCGTGGCCAGCATCGGCTCCTTGGGAGCTTCGCGGATCGGCGCCAAGGACACGTCGTCCGTCAACGCCGCGAGCGGCGGGGGCGGCAGAGGCGGCATGTTGTCCGGCCGCGTGATGATCGTGATGTGCTGGCCGGCCTCCTGCCACAGCCCCTGTTCCTTGTGACGAGGTTCGATGCCCAGCGCCTCGTCGAACCAGGTCTGCCAGCTCTCGAAGTTCCTTCCTTGCACGCCGGCGAGTATGAGCCGCTCCTGGGCGCGCGTGGCGGCGACGTAGAAGAGCCGTCGGCTTTCCGCGAGATCCTGGGCACATTCCAGCCGTCGCAGCGCCTTGAGCAAACGGCTGGGATGAGTTTCGCGCGGCCTGTCCGGGTGCCGCACCGCCAGTGCAAGCGTGCCCGCGGCAACGGCAAATTCCTCGGCGTCCCCCGGCAACAGCTGATCGAGCGGACTCTTGACCAGCAGCCGCGAGTTATTGCTGCCGCGCACCTTGCGCTCCATCTTCATGACGGCCACCACGGGAAACTCGAGCCCCTTGGCCGCGTGGATCGTCATGATCCGCACCGCGTCCCGTTCTTCCGGCAACGCGGCTTGCTCCTCGCGAAACGAGACTTCCACTTGCGCGCGCAGCCAGCGCGCCAGCCGGACCAGGCTGGGCGATTGACGATTCTCCTCGTCGCGGACCAGCTGGAAGAGCTTGCGCAGGTTCGCGACGATTTGCTCGCCGCCCGGTTCCGAAGCGTAGACGGCGAGGGCGTCGGACTCTTCCAGGCAGCGTTGCAGCAGGTCGGAATGCGCCATGCGATCGACGCGCCGCCACCAGCCGCCAAGTTGAGCGTACACCTGCCGCAAACGCTGGCGGCGCCCGCCCAGGCTCTGCCAGGCGTCGCGCAGAGCGACGATCATGTCGTCTGGATGCTGGCGCCAGGGGTCGTTGGCTCCGTCTTCGTTTTCGGAAGAGACTTCTTCGTCGCATTCAGACGCGCCATCCGTGTCGCTCGCTTGCGGCACGCCGAGGTCGTCGCCGGCGCTGGCTGCCAGGCGTAAGCCGCGGTGGAGTTTGCCGCGGCCGAGCTGGGACAGAAAAAGAATCTCCGTGTCGGTGAGCCGGCCAATGGGACCGCGCAGCACGGCGAACAGCGACATGCCATCGCCCCGGTCGGCCAGTACCGACGCGAGACTCACCATGTCGCGCACTTCCTGACGCTGCCAGAAGCCGACGCCCGTGGTCACGATGAATGGGACGTTGCGCCTTGTAAGCTCCTTTTCCAGCTCGGCCAGGACGACGTCGCGGCTGGGCAACAGGATGGCCATGTCGCGGAACCTGAGCGTGCTCGATTCTTTCTCGCCGGGGCGCCAGCGCGGCTGTCCGTGCAGGCGGACGAGTTCGTCGACGACGCATTGCACCTGGAGCAGGCTGAGGGGAATGTCGCGCGGGACATTGCCGTTATCGCCGGCATCGTCGCCGGCCTCGACGATTTCCGCCTGGCCGCCCGGCGCGACATAGCGAATCTCGCCACCCGCCGTGGTGGTGCCGTCCGACTCGAGATTCTGGTACGACACCTCGAACGGCAAGGGATCTGCCCGGGCAAAGGCGTCTTGCATCACGCGATCCACAAGTTGCAACGGCATCGGGCTCAGCGTGCGATAGTTGACCGGTAGCTTCATGAAGCCCAGGCGCTGCTCCGCATCGGCCACGTGACCCGCGTGTTCTTCATAGTCCGTCGGCTGGGCCGCGCTTCCGTGCGCTGCGTTCGCGGCCATGATGAGATCTTGCAGCCTCTGAAAGACGCTGACATCGGCCTGGCGAAAGCGGTAGATCGACTGCTGCGGATCGCCGACGATGAACAGCCGGTCGCGGTCGAGCGGGCCTTGCGGGCCGGCGCCCACCAGATACGACAGCACCTCCCATTGCAGCTGGTTGGTGTCCTGAAACTCATCCACGAGGACATGGCGAAAGCGTCGTCTCAGTTCGGCGCGTGCGTTGGCATCGGCGGCCAGCAGGTCGCGGGCGCGGCGTGCGACCGTGACAAAATCGTACTGTCCTGTCTCGCGGCACAGCGCCAGGTACTCCGCGTGCGCCGGCTCCAGCAGGCGCGCCAGTCGATCCGCCGCCTCCAGCGCCCGCGCCTCGCCGGCACCATCGAAATCAATAGCGTGCAGCAAGGGAACCCAGGCCTTCTGGATCGGACTCACGAAATCGATGATGGGAGCCATCCCCAGTTTCCTGGCAGTCTTGCCATCGGAAACAGTGAATTGCTCCACGAGCCAAACCAACACGCGTTCGTCGCTTTCGACCGATGCCTCCTGGAGATCTTCCAGGATGGAAGGCAGCGTATCGGCAAACGTCTTCAGTGTCTTGCTAGAACTGTTTCGCTCCGCGACGGCTGTCTGCAGCGCGAGCAGCTGCGCCCGCAACTCGGCCCGGTCCCGCTGCAACTTTGCCCGGTGCGGCAGGCGACGCTGAGCTTCCTCGACGCGCTCCTGGATCGGGCGCGTGTCTTGATGGGCGGCCACGATCATTGCCGGTTCCACGCCATGAGCGAGTAGCTCGACAAGGTGTGATGTCAGCGTGAAATAGCCTTCCTCGCGGGCCCACCAGAGCATGTCGTCCCGATGTTGTCGATCCCGCGCGTTCGCCTGCTCCACGGGCAGAGCGCCCAGGCGATTGATGAGACGATCGACGGCCTGCCGTCGTAGCGCGGCGTGCTCATGATCGGATAGTAGCTCGAAGCCGGGGTCGATAAGGTCTTGGTTGCCCAGGCCATGCTCGCGCAGGATGCGCGCGCAAAGGCTATCGATGGTGCCGATGCTTGCCCGCGGCAGCAATTCGCTTTGCCGGCGCCAGAACTCATGCTCGGCTGGAGACTCGGCCTGGCCTGCCAGCTTGGCGGTCGCTTCCGCCAGCTTCTCGCGGAGCTGTGCCGCAGCCTTGCGCGTGAAGGTGACGGCCGCCAGGCCGTCGATCGACACGCTCCCACTCGCCAGGAGCTGGATGATGCGCTCCAGCAGCACGCTGGTCTTGCCGCTGCCGGCATTGGCCCGCACCACCAGGTTCCGCTTCGCGTCCAGCGCGTGCGCCTGGTGGGAATTGAATCGCAAGAGATTCTTGGTCGGCTTCATGCTTGGCGGACATCCATTCCGATGGTGGATACGTGTGCAGACATTATAACCATTGCCGGGCCGGCAACGTTATCGTTGACGCCGAAGCTCTGCGATCTGCATCGGTCCGTGACGGAATTCCCGGGTCACGCAACTTGCTCGGCTTGAAAATCAGTCAGGCCCCTCGGTGGCCAGGCCGCGCGCAGGGCATTCACGACGGCCAGGACATCGATGACTTCTTGCGTGATGGCGCCGGCTACCGGCGGCAAGTAGCCGAACGCAGCCAGCACCATGCCGATGACGCTGAGGGCCATGCCGCCGATGGCGCTTTGCAGCGCAATCGTCCGCATTCGCCGGCTCACGTGCAGGAATTCATCCACTTTCTGCAACGAGCTGTCGAGAATGACGGCGCCGGCCGCCTCGGTGGTGATGTCGCTATTCTGGCCGAAGGCGATGCCGACAGTCGCTGCCGTCAGCGCCGGCGCGTCGTTGATGCCGTCGCCCAGGAAGACCGTGTTGGCTTTCTGCGTTTCCAGGCGCACAAGTTCCAGTTTCTGTTCCGGGCTCTGGCCTGCGAAGATCTCGCTGATGCCCACGCGTTCGGCCAGGTAGCGAACCTCCGATTCGCGATCTCCCGAAACCAGCATGACGCGGCGGATGGCGTGCTTTGGACCCAGATGGGTGATGAACGACGGGCCTTCGTGGCGTGGCTCGTCGCGGAAGCGACCGGCGCCCGCGTACCGGCCATCCATGATGATGAGACATTCCATCCCGGGACCGGCGGCCGGCAGTTCGTCCCTCGCTTGCGGCCGGTGAGCGAGCCATGTCTTGCGATTGGTCAGCCAGATGTCCTTGCCCCCACCGTGCCGCGCATGCCCTGACCGGCCGGTTCACTGATGTGCGACGCTTCCTGCAGCTGCAAGCCTTGCCGCTGGGCCTCGGCAAGAACCGCCCTGGAAAGTGGATGCTTGGAGTAGCGTTCCAGGCTCGCCGCCAGGCTCAAGATTTCTTCCGTGGAGACCCCTGGTGGCGCGATCACTTCGGTCAGCCTCGGCTCACCGTACGTGAGGGTGCCGGTCTTGTCGAAGATGGCGACGCGGCAGGTATCGATTCTCTCCAGCACGGCGGGATCCTTGATGATGATGCCGCGCCGCGCAGCCAGCGAGATCGAGCCAATGATGGCCACCGGAATGGCGATCAGCAACGGACACGGAGTGGCCACCACCAGCACGGCTAGAAAGCGATTGGCCTCGCCGCTGACCAGCCAGGATACCAGCGCCAGCCCCACGGCCAGCGGCGTGTAGAAGGCGCCGAGCTGATCGCCCAGCCGTCGCAGCCGCGGCCGACGCTGCTCCGAGGTCCGCATCACTTGCATGATCCGGGCATAACGCGAGTCGATGGCCCGCTTGTCGGCGCGGATGGTCAAGGCCGAGTCCCCGTTGATCGAACCGGACAGCACCGTGGAGCCGGGGACTTTCGACATCATGTATGGCTCGCCGGTGCGATAGGACTCATCCATGACGCCGTGGCCGTCGAGGACGGTGCCATCGACCGGACAGATCTCGTGAGGAAACACGACGAGACTGTCGCCGACATTCACGCTGTCGAGAGAAACTTCCTCGATCAGGCCCTTGGTCTTGCGCTGGGCACGCGTGGGCATGCGCCGCGCCAGGGCCTCGAGAACCGCAGAGGCGTTGCGCACGGCATACGCCTCGAGTGTCTCACCGCCAGACAGCATCAGGACGACGAGCGCACCCGCCAGGTACTCACCGAGGATTACCGATGTCACAATGGACATGCCCGCCAGCAAATCGGAACCAAACTCGAGACGGCATAGCTTGAGCAACAGATCGAGTACCAGTGGAATACCGCCGAGGATGAGCACGACGAGCAGCGGCACATCCTGGGACGGCAAGTTTGCAATCTCCCAGGGGACCGGCAGGACGAACCTCAGCAAGAGATGCAGCGTCAGACCAGCCACTGCCAGCAAGGCGATGATGGATTGTCTTGCGAAAAGAGAATTCTCGGGCATTGTGCGTTCCCGGAGTTGATCGCATTCTATTCCGCCCGGCGCGCGCGTGAAAACCAGGCACCTGTGCCAGATCCGCACAGAGACGGCGGCTAACGCACATCTTGAGAGCAAAACGCGCCTGGATATTTCGCGTGCGGCCATGAAAAAGGCGGCGGTACGTCGTTTGCTCACTCTCTTGCGGCCAGTGATCTTCGTCCAGCAAGAAAGAGGGGAATCTCATGAAAAAGATCATTCTCGCGAGCCTTTTCGCAATCCTGGTTATCGGCCGTCCGTGCCCGAGTCCGGCCCAGCAACGAGCCGACCTCGACAAGCTGATGTACGGGAAACTCGCCAGTTCCAAGGCGGTGTTCGAGGGAATCGCTCTGGCGGACTTCAACAAGATCAGCGGCAGCGCTGAAAAGCTCATTCAGATCAGCAAGATGGCCGAGTGGGCTGTTTTCAAGACGCCTCAGTACGAGCTGTACACCAATGAGTTTCGCCGCGCTGCCGGAGTGATCGGGCAGAAGGCCCGGAACAAGAATCTGGACGGCGTGGCTCTCGCCTATTTCGACATGACCATGAGCTGCATCCGCTGCCATCAGTATGTCCGCGAAGTCCGTGAGGCACGCTTGCCGCACGAGCCCGCCGCCGTAGCGAAACTCGCAAGAATTCCGGCGACCCGATGACTCGCCTCGCCCACCCGGAATTCGCCCGGTTACCGTGGGACGGGTCATAGCGTGGACTTGCCGCCGTGGCGCAAGCCGGTATGGAAAGAGTGGGCTCGGACTGCGAGATTGCGCGGGGATTGACTGTAATCATCATGAGCGCGATTCAAGCACGTTACCTGCCGCTGCCGTACCAGGACTCTGCGGAGTCGGGGCGGCTGATTCTGCGTGACGGCAGCACGGCCCATGTGCGGCTGGCCACGCCGGCAGATCGCCCGGCACTCGCAGCATTCTTCGAGCGGTTGTCGCCTGAATCGCGGCGACGGCGGTTCTGGTCGGAATCGCCCCCAGGCCAGGAACTCATTGGAACGCTGTGCGACAGCTCGCAGCCACATTCCGCGCTGACGCTGGTGGTGACGCGTACCGTGGATGGCGCGGAGCGCATCATCGCCACCGGTTCCTATCTTGCGAGCAAGGGCGCGCGTCGGGCCGAGGTCGCTTTCGCCGTGGACGACGCCTTTCAGGGCAAAGGGCTGGGGACGCTGCTGCTGGAGCGACTGGCGCTGCTCGCGGTGCGGCACGGCTTCACGCGCTTCTGGGCGGTGACGCATGCCGATAATCGGGCCATGCTCCAGGTGTTCCGCGAATCCGGGTTTGATGTCGATGAGAATGCCGAGTCGGGCGAGATTGACTTGGACCTGTCAGTGATTCCCACGGCCGCCAGCGTATCCCGTCTGGAGATGCGCGATCGGATTGCCACTGCCGCCTCGCTGCGGCCCTTCTTCCATCCCGAGGCCGTTGCCGTGATCGGCGCCTCGCGCGATCCGGCGAGCATCGGCTATCGCATCCTCGAAGCGCTGACCATGAATCGCTTCCAGGGTCCGGTTTATCCGGTCAATCCCAGGGCCAGCGTCGTCGGCTGCATGCGCGCCTATCCATCGATGCGCGATCTGCCGGACAAGGTGGACCTGGCGATCATCGCCGTGCCGCGCCAGTTCGTTCTCGGCGTGGTGGACGACTGCGCGGCCGCCGGCGTGCGTGCCCTCGTCGTCATCACCGCCGGGTTTGCCGAAGTCGATGAGGAGGGCCGTGCCCTGCAGCAGCAGCTGGTGGCCAAGGTGCGCGGCTCGGGCATGCGCATGGTCGGCCCCAATTGCATGGGACTGCTCAACACCGATCCGGCGGTGCGGCTGAACGCATCGTTCTCGCCGGTCTTCCCGCCGCCGGGACGCGTCGCCATGTCGTCGCAGAGCGGCGCTCTGGGGCTGGCCATCCTGCAGGCGGCGCGGCGGCTGGACCTCGGCCTGTCGACGTTTGTCAGCGTCGGCAACAAGGCCGACGTGTCCGGCAATGACCTGCTGCAATACTGGGAAGAAGATCCCAGCACCGATGTGATCCTGCTCTATCTCGAATCATTCGGTAATCCGCGGCGTTTCGCCCGGCTGGCGCGGCGCGTCAGCCAGCGCAAGCCGATCATCGCACTCAAGAGCGGTCGTACCTCGGCCGGCGGGCGGGCGGCCGGTTCGCATACCGCGGCGCTGGCAGCCAAGGAGGTGGCCGTCGATGCTCTGTTTCAACAGACAGGCATCATTCGCGCCGACACTCTGGAGGAGATGTTCGACCTGGCCGCCTGCATGGGAAACCAACCGTTGCCCGGCGGCAAACGCGTGGCCATCGTGACCAATGCCGGCGGCCCGGCGATCCTCTGCGCCGACGCCTGCGAGACAGCCGGGCTGGTGATTCCTGAATTCTCGGCGGCCACGAAAGAGCGGCTGCGCTCATTTCTCCCGGCCGCGGCCGGCCTCGGCAATCCCGTGGACATGATTGCTTCAGCCGGCGCGGAACTCTATCGGCAAGCGGTCGAGACCGTGCTCGACTCTGGCGAGGCCGATGCCTTGATCGTCATTTACATTCCAGTCGATCCGTCACGGAATGTTGACATCACCGCCGCCATCGTGAGCGCGGTCGCCGCTGCCCGTTCGTCGAAGTCACTGCCACTCCCCGTGCTTGCCTGCATGATGGCTGAAGAGGGGCGCGCGACCGCGCTGTCCGGACACGGCGAAAGAATCCCAACCTACGCGTTTCCCGAAGCGGCCGCGCGGGTGCTTGGCAAGGCGGCTGCCTATGCCGATTGGCGCTCTCAACCCGTGGGCGTCGTTCCCGATTTCGGCGACCTGGACTTGCGCGCCGCACGCGCCGCCTGTGCCGAGGCCTTGCGAACGCGCGGCCAAGGCTGGCTCACCTTGTCCGAGACCCGGAAAGTTCTGGCGGCAATGCGCCTGCCCATGGCGCCGGGCGGGTTTGCTGTCACGGCCGATGAAGCGGCTGCCATCGCCACGCGCATCGGCTTTCCCGTCGCTGTCAAGCTGGCTTCCGCGTCCCTGGTGCACAAGACCGAGGTGGGCGGCGTCCAGCTAAACCTGACCAATGTCGACGCAGTGCATCAGGCTTTCGCCGAGATTCACCGCACGCTCGATAAGACCGGCCAGCTTTCGGCCATGGATGGCGTCTCGGTGCAGGCGATGGTCCATGGTGGCGTTGAAGCGATGATTGGCGTGACACACGATCGGCTCTTCGGCCCGCTGATCGCCTTCGGCCTGGGCGGCATTCATGTGGAGATTCTTGCCGATGTTTGTTTTCGCGTCACCCCGTTGACCGATCGCGACGCTGCCGCGATGGTGCGGTCCATTCGCGGCTACCGTCTGCTGCAGGGCTATCGCGGTCATCCACCCGGCGACGTGGCGGCCATCGAAGAAGTTCTGCTGCGCGTCTCGCGACTTGTCGAAGAGCTGCCGGAGATCAGCGAGCTCGATCTGAATCCGATCTTCGTCTTGCCTCCGGGACAAGGCTGCCGGATCGTGGATGCGCGGATTCGCGTGGGCAATTGATGATTGAAGAGAGGGTGAGGGTCCTGCCGAGCCGCGTACGCTCGAGTATCTCTTGGTCCAAGCGGTTCGTCAGGAACTCGCCCCCTCGCCCCCTCGCCCCCTCGCCCCCTCGCCCCCTCGCCCCCTCGCCCTCCCGCTGCAGGAGCACGCCGATGAGT
>Ga0194132_10005392_pt1 | contig 20759 bp, 20 predicted proteins | sample TA2KigOf80mmetaG_FD_148612 | JGI IMG/M metagenome (GOLD analysis project Ga0194132, IMG submission 148612) | Freshwater microbial communities from Lake Tanganyika, Tanzania - TA2015054 Kigoma Offshore 80m | ecosystem: Environmental > Aquatic > Freshwater > Lake | place: Tanzania: Lake... | reverse complement strand
ACCTGCCACCAGCGGAGTATGAGGCCACCAACGGTGCTATACTGGCCCCGGCAAGAGCCGGGACTCAATAAACGAGCCCTCCATCAAACCCGGGGCGGTTCACCCCTCACAACGGTCCCACTAGGGATACCCTCTCTTCTCTCGTCCCCCTCGGGAGAGGAGAGGGTTCTTTTTTGCCTGGCGTCAGTTCGCCTTGGCCGCCAGCGTCGCCACGTAGTCGCCCTGGGCGATGGGCTGCGTGGAGCGCGGCGCGGGCTTGAGCTCCAGCGCAGTAAAGCTATAGCCATAGGCCGAGCCTGCGGCCGCGGCGGGATGCTCGCCGCCCACCACTAACTTCAGAAGGACCACGGGCGCCTTTATCGCCGGGTTGCTGGAGGAGATGCTGAGGACCACCGTGGCCTCTCCCGCACGTATGCAGGTCACGTCCACCGGGCAGCGCGAATCGTTGACCACTTCATTGAAGGCGATGAGGACCTGCGCCCCGGCAAGCTCGGCGTAGCCGCCCACCTTCAAGGTGAAGGGCGCGTTCACCGCCACTTGCGTGTAGCCGCTGCCGGGAACCGGCGAGGCTGTGGGCCGTGGCGTTGTTGTGGGGGGCTTCTCATCGCCCGTGGAGCAGGCGGCGAGGGTGAGCGTCGCTAGAAGGGCTATCGCAAGCAGGCTGAACCGGCGCATCGGCGTCTCCTTTGCTCGTCTATAGAAGAGACGTCTGTGACACTTCGGAAGTTCCCTCTCGCCTAGTCCCGCCTTCGCCCTCGCTATAATGCCCCCCATGAAGTTCGCCTTCTCCTTCCCGTACCGTCGCGTCACGCGCTACACAGCCTACCGCAGGCAGGAGACCTTTATCGAGATGCTCAGCAAGGCGGAGGCCCTGGGTTTTGACGCCATCGCCGCAGGAGACCACCTGGTGATGCCCAAGTACCACCAGCATGTGGCGACGGAGGTTTGGTTCGACCCCTTCAGTCTCTTAGCCTTCGCCGCGGGCATGACCAAGCTGCGCGTCATCACGGACATCGTCGTCGTCCCCTACCGCTCGCCCTTCCAGACGGCCAAGTCCATCGCCACGCTGGACTTCATGAGCGGCGGGCGCGTCATCGTCGGCGCCGGCGCGGGTTACCTGGAGGGCGAGTTTGCCGCCCTGGGCATCCCCTTCCGTGAGCGCGGGGCCATCACGGACGAGTACCTGGAGGTGATGAAGCTCCTGTGGACGCAGGAGAGCCCGCGCTTCCAGGGGAAGTACGCCGCCTTCCGCGACATCGTCTTTTGGCCCAAGCCGGTGCAGAAGCCGCACCCGCCCATCTGGATCGGCGGGGAGACGCTGCCTTCCATGAAGCGCGCGGTGCGCCACGGCAACGGCTGGATCCCCTTCACTATCGAGGTGGAGGGCCTGAAGCGCGCCATGCAGACCTTCGAAGGGCTCTGGGCCGAAGCGGGCGGCCGCAAGCCCGGCTTCGATATCGTGATGCGCGCCGATAGGGTCCACCTGACGCCGCAGCCGATCCTCAGCCCCGATCGCCAGCCCTTCTGGGGCTCCGCGGAGCAGGTGGCGGGCGATATCCAAGCCTGCATGGAGGCTGGCGCCACCTACTGCATCGCCAATTTCCAGGGCTTTGAGCTGGGGGAGCACATGGAGAACATGGAGCGCTTCGCCCAGGAAGTCATGGGACGGTTCACGGGAAAGGCGGCATAACCACGGACACCATCATCTCCAGCGATTCCCATATCTTCGGGCCGCCGGCAGCAGCTGCGCGTGGTGTCCGCGCACTTCGAGGCCGGGTGGGCGCCGCGCAGGGGCTCACTCGCCCTTGAACTTCGGGTCGCGCTTCTCCAGGTAGGCGCGGTAGCCTTCCTTGAAGTCCTTGGTGGTCATCAGGCGCTCCTGGCCGAAGCTGCCGAACTCGAGATCAGTCTCCAGAGAGACGGACTCAGCGCGGTAGACGTGGCGCTTGATAAGGGCGACGGCAACGGAGGGCTTGTTCGCGAACTTCTCCCCGATCGCCACGGCGGCGGCAATCAGTTCCGCCTGCGGGACCACACGGCTGACCAGGCCGAGCCGCAGGCACTCATCCGGCGGGAGCGCATCGCCTGTCCAGAGGATCTCTAGCGCCTTCTGCGTGCCGACGATCTTTTGCAGGAGATAGTTGCCGCCCATATCCGGCATCAGGCCGCGCTTGATGAAGAGCGGCACCATGCGCGATTGATCGGACATGATGCGGATGTCCGTGGAGAGGGCGATGCTCATGCCGGCGCCCGCCGCGACGCCGTTGATGGCGCCGATGACGGGCATATTGAGGCCGCGCAGGAGCGTGGCGGGCTGGAGATCGTACCGCGGGCGCGGCCAGACGAGGTGGCTTTTCGGGCGGTCGGCGTTGCCCATATCGCCGATGTCCATGCCGGAGCAGAAGCCTTTACCCGCGCCGGTGAGGACCACGGCCTTCACCGAGGGATCGCCCTCCAGCGAGCGAACGATGGCGATGAACTCGGCCACCAGCGCGGAGCTGAGGGCGTTCAGCGTCTCCGGGCGGTTAAGGGTCACGAGGGCGACGGCGCCTCTCCGTTCCAGCAGGACTGCGGGGTCAGGCATGGGCGGCTCCAGGCGTGGGATGCAGGAGGAATGTAGAGGAAGACGAGCGTGGAAGTCAACCACGGAGGAGGAGGTTCTCCTACGGCCTGTAATCGTAGCTCCAGGAAGCTCCGAAGGCAAAGACTGTGAGCAGACAGCTATCCCCGCTTACGGTCGCGAAGGTCGTAGTTACCGGAAACTCGAATCCTCCACTTTGATTGACGAGGACTGACGACCCAAGCACCTGGGATCTGCCTCCTGGGCAGGTCAACGTGATTGACGTCACGGTGCTGCCCGGGAGGAACTTGGTTCCGGTAACCATGTTGGTGATACCTTGGTTGAAGGGAAAGCTCGTGAGACGAACGCTCATCGGGACTGAGAGAACGTAGGGGACGGCAGCTGTGGCGGTCCTGCCTGCCGAATCGGTGGCTGTGCAGTAATACCGAAGGGTATTCACCACTCCCGGAAGGGGTACTTGGAACCCGAGAGCGAACGTTCCGCTCTGGTCGATAGAAATCGGCGCAGTGTTGACCGGAGCGCCTTCGCAACGCAGGTTGCCTGAAGGTATGTTTCCGCCAGGCGTGAAGTTATAGCCTGTCATATAGACGGTCGCTGGGCCATTCCCGATGTTCACGTCGAACCCGTTTCCGGTGTAGAGAGATGCCGGTGGTTGCGGCGTTGCAGTTGGCCCCGCCGTCGGCGTGCGTGTCGGTGTCGCCGTCGGTAGAGGCGTCGGTGTGGGAGTTGGGATAGGCGAGGGTGTCGGCGTCGACAGCGGCGTCGGTGTTGCTGTCGGCGCCGATGTAGGTGTGAGTGTTGGTGAGGGTGTGGGCGTCGGCAGCGGCGTCGGTGTTGCCGTCGGTGTCGGTGCAGGCGTCACTGTGGGCGCTGCGGTTGGTGTCGATGTCGGCGCGAGGGTGACGGTATACGTTACCGAGGCGGTGATCCCGGCGGTATCCCTCGATCGGATCAAAATGGGCCCGAGCGGGGTCTCTTGCCGCAGCGCGACGTTGAATATGAAAGAGCCGGTGTTCTCAAGAGAAAGTGGGCTTGTGTTGAGCGGCGCATCGTTGGCAGTGAGCGCTCCCGTGTTGATGGCGCCGAAGGGCGTGAAGTTGACGCCTTCGATGCGGAAGGAGCTTCCCGGCGGTCCGGCGCTCGGAACGAGCGTTAGACGCGGCGGCACGATGATCTCGATGGATGCCGTAGCCGTGCGCCCGGCGGCGTCTATAACGGTGATGGCATTTCTGGTACGCGTGTTGATGCTCGGGAAGCTGACGCTTACAGAGAAGCTGCCTGTCTCGTCTATCGGGACAACGGCGGGATACGGCCCTCCCGGCATCCGGAAATCGCCCTGGCGGATGCTGCCGAAGGGCGTGAAGTTCCGCCCCGTGATGACGAAGGCGCCTGTGTGAAGCCCTGATGCAAGTGTCACCGAGAGCGTCGGTGGGCTTGGGGTGGGCGTGACCGTGGGCGTCGCTGTCGCGGTCGGCTGCGGCGTCGCGGTCGGTGTGCGCGGCACGGGGGTCGAGAGGACCGCGCCGGCCTTGAGCGCGGCGAGCCGAGGCGTGATTGTGCGCTCCATGACGGCAAGGCCGATGCCTTGGACGGGCACACCGCTCCTGGAGAAGCGGATGACGGCCGTGTTGATGCCGACGATCTCGCCGTTCATGGAGAGGAGCGGCCCACCGCTGTTCCCTGAGTTGATGGCCGCGTCCGTCTGGATGAGCCATGTGTCATCGCCATCCGGCGCGAGAAAGCGGGAGATGATGCCTCGCGTGACGGAGGCGGAGCCGCGCACGTCCAGGGGATAGCCCATCGCGACGACATCCATGCCCTGGTTGATGCCGTTTTGCGGCGCAAAGGCAAGGGCCTGGAAGCGCGCGCTGCAACAGATGCGCACGATGGCAAGGTCTCGGACGGCGTCATAGCCGAGCAGTCGCGCTTCGTAGCAGGTCGCATCGTTCACCGTTACTTCGATGAGCCCCGCCCCTTCAACGACGTGGAAGTTCGTGAGCGCAAGCCCGGCGCCGCTACTACTGTCCACTTCGATGATGACGCCGGAGCCGGAGGAAAGACTCGTCTCGACGAGGACGACGCCCGACCGCACTTGCGCGACCATCGCCTGCAGGGAGGGAGCAGGCGTCGGCGTGATGGTCGGCGTAGCCGAGGGTCGCGGCGTCGGCGTCTCTGTGGGTAGGGGTGTGGGCGTGCGTGTTGCAGTCGGCTCGGGGGTAGGCGTCGGCTCTCGAGTTGGTGAGTTCGCCGTGACCGTCGCGCGTACTGCGGCGGCGATCGTCGCTTGTCGGCGTTGGAAGGGGCGTCGGGGTTGGCCTGGGCGCCTCGGTGGGGCGGAGCGTGGGTGATGGAGCAGGCGAGGGTGTTGCGGATGGCGGAAGAGCGCGGATGGTCGCCTGCACGCCCGCCGCAAGAGTGGCTGGCAGGTCCGGGGTCGGCGCCGGTGTGGGCAGGGAGGATCGCACGAGGGACTGGACCGTCGCCGCGAGGTCATCCGGAATGGGCTGAGGAGATTGCGACGGGTCTTGGGTCTGGTTCGCCCTCGGCGTGGAGGCCTCCTGCAGATCGCAGGCGGAGAGAATAAGTGCGCCCAGGACGATCAAGGCGCACGGGAGCATCCTCCACCACAAAAGGCGCTTGTTCCACACGGCATCACCCCGACCCGGGGGCAGTATAGCAAGCCCGGGGAAAGACGCAAGGCGCGCAGGTTATTGTACAAGCGGCTGTGCGAACAACCCTGGCTGAGCAGCGCGTATCCGTCGCAAGGCGTAGAATTGCGGCGAGGTTAGTGGTGCACCAAACAGAAAACGCGCCCCGGCGGTCCTACGCCATCTTCGCCGTCGTGGCCATCGGGCTCTTCGTCGTCTCCGTTGACACAGCGATGATCGTCATCGGCATGCCGGCGTTGACGGAAGACCTGGATACGACTCTCGGCTGGGCGGGGTGGACCATCACCGGCTATCAGCTGAGCCAGACCGTGATCATGCCCATCGCGGGCAAGCTGAGCGATACCTTCGGACGCAAGCGCCTCTTTCTGATCGCGGTCCTTTTCTACATCACGTGCTCCGTTGTCGCCACAACGGCCCCCAGCGTCTATGTGCTGATCAGCGCGAGGACGCTCCAGGGCTTGGCGGGCGGTGTCTTTCTTCCCTCGGCCACGGGTATCGTGGGCGATGCCTTCGGCGGCGCGCGCCGGGGGACGATGATCGGCCTCTTCTCCAGCGTCCTGCCCATCGGCGGCATGATCGGCCCGAACATCGGCGGCGTCCTGGTGGACCTTGCCTCCTGGCGGTGGATCTTCGCCTTCAGCATCCCATTTTGCGCCGCCTTGTTTACTCTGGGGGTGCTGGTGATCCCCAATAAGCCTGGACTTCCCGGCAAGCACAAGGTTGATGTGGCGGGCGCGGCGCTCCTCGCGGCGGCCGTCATCTCTTTCATGTACGGCATGACCTCCTGGGCGAACCACCCCGACCGGATTGACAGCCCGTCCGTTTGGGCGTTTTTCATCATCGCCGCAGTCTTCTTCGCCTTGTTGATGCGCCAGGAGTACCGGACGGCGGATCCGATGGTTGACCCGAGGTTGCTTTGGAAGAAGTCGTTCGTTGCGGTCAATGTCTACACGTTTATCCATTCAGCCGTTCTCTTCGGCACATTCACCTTCATCCCCCTGTATATGAAGGACGCCTATGGGCTTTCGGGCACCCAGAGCGGCGCGATCCTGACGCCGCGCTTCGTGGCTGCGGCTATCTTCTCCGCCATCGCGAGTTTCCACCTCAGCCGCACCGGCTACCGGGCGCCCATACGCATCGGCGTCATCGTCATCGTCCTCAGCGTGGCGCTCATGTCCTTGGGGAAGATCGAAGCGGCGCCCATCGCCGTCCTGACGGTGCTGGTCACGCTCACGGGCGTCGGCGGAGGCATCACGAACCCGGCCACGAACAATGCGGCCCTGGACCTGGAGCCGACGCGCCTTGCGGCCGTGACAGGCCTGCGCGGCATGTTCAGGTCCATGGGCGGCGTGGTGGGTATTACGGTCACCATCGTCGTCCTCAGCAACTTCGATGACAAGGTGCGCGGCATGGAGATCATCTTCCTCAGCATGGGCATTTCCCTGGCCGCGACCCTTATCCTCATCGGCTGGATCCCGGAGTCGCTCAAGGTGCGACAAAAGCGACAGTAAGGTCACCGTCGCCTCTGGGCGGGATGGTATACTGCCCTCGCAATCACCCGTCAGGAGCGCCTTATGTACCTCGTTCGACGCACCTATAGAGTGAGGCCCGGCAAGCACCGGGAGGCCGCTGAGCTTATGGTGAAGATATGTCGGATCTATGAGAAGGCGGGCCAGCGCGGCCCGACGCGGGTCTACTGGAGCGGGCAGACGGTCCCGGGGCTTGCGAACCATATATACATGGACTGGATCGCGGAGAAGCTCGAGTCGCCGTACCGGGAGGGCAACGTGGCTCCCCCGGAGGTGGGGCCGATAGCGCGGCAGCTTGCCGAGCTGCGCGAAGAGTCCTGGATCGAGTTCTTTGAGATGTGCCCCCCGGTGAAGTAGGCGCCGTGAATTGGCGGACGCAGGAGAACCTGGTCGAAGCCTTCAGCGGACTTGGGCGGCTGCCCGATGAGAAGATTGACCTGGCCGCTTCGGCCTTGCTCGTCGCCGCCGGCGAATACACTGACCTCGATATCCAGCGCGAGCTTGGGCATCTTGATGGCCTGGCATCGGCGGCGAAGCGGCGCTTAACCGGAGAGCGCGACGCCCTGGCGGACGCCAACTCCCTGAGCCGCTACCTCTTCGATGAAGTGGGCTTTCGCGGCAACCGCGACGCCTATTACGAGCCGCAGAACAGCTACCTGAACGACGTCCTTGCCCGTCGGCTCGGCTTGCCCCTCACGCTTTCGCTACTATACATAGAGGTCGGCAAGCGGCTGGGGCTGGGCTTTGAGGGCGTCGGCATGCCGGGGCATTATCTGGTGCGTCACTGCGAGGAGACGCGCCTTTGCATTGACCCCTTCAACGGCGGCGTGCTCCTCTCCGAAGACGAATGCGCCGCGCGCTTGCGTGAGACGATGGGCCGCACCGATCTTGTCTGGGACCCCAATTACCTGCGCCCCATAGGCAACAGGGATACCCTCGTGCGCATGCTGCGCAACATCAAGCAGGCCTACCTACGGCTGGACGACGCGATGCGCATGATCCGCACCATAGACTACCTGCTGGCGCTGCAGCCGTCCCTGGCGGAAGAGCGCCGCGACCGCGGTCTCCTTCGCTACCGCCTCGGCGATCACGCCGCCGCCCTGGATGACCTCTCCGCCTACCTGCGCGATGCGCCGGACAACCAGGACGCGCCCGCCGTGGCGAACTTGGTGGAGCGGATGCGGAGAGGGTAGGGGGAGGGTGATTTCTTCTTCTCTTTATCTCTTACCCCAATCTCTTATCTCAACTCATAGCGTCTCTTGCCCACTAGACAGTGGTAGTTATTATATAGGTAGACGGTGAAGCATGGAGGAGGTGGCGGATGGCGTTGGCGATGGGCGGAGCGGTTGCGCGGAAGAGTGGTGGGGCTCGGGTACCAGATTTGCTTGATGGCGAGTTTCTTGGCTTTGGACAGGCAAAAGTCGGCTGGGATACCAAGGACGCGGACGCTAATGCTCTGAAGGTTGACCTGCCAACCGGTGGGTCGGTGAATGTCCCTGTGGTAGGTTTCGGCATTGGCGTCAAGGATGTTGATCTTGGGTTCTGGAATGGGCGTATAGAGTCGCTAGTCGCAGTGGTAGACGCAGACCGCGACTCTTGGGTGGGCATAGGATTCTCGTCTGACGACCAGCCGATATTGTCTGCAGCTGGTGCCGCTGCTTCGGCAGGTAAGGTCATTCAGCTAGGCCGGCCGATCGGAGGCACGGGCAACAACAATTTCTTCTATGACACTAATGGCTTCGGCATTCACAATGGTTCAATGGGGCTATATGAGCAAGTACTCTGGGATAGCTCTCAAGGTGCTTTCTACACCAGCAATGCCTCCTCAATTATTGGGGGTGCTTTGCGCTTTTACAGTGGTGCGATGGGAGCGAGCGCCATAGACCTTGTGGTGCTCCGGGATGCTGCAGGCACACTCGCCCAACGAAATGGCGGGAATCCCCAAGCATTTAGGGTTTACAACACATACACCGACTCGAACAACTACGAGCGCGGCTTCTTGCGCTGGAACAGTAACGTGTTGGAGGTTGGCAACGAGAGTGCTGGTACTGGGTCAGCTCGCAAGCTGCGCCTGATTTCAGCGGGTGGACAGATCCACACTGTCTCCTCCTTGTACATAGGCGATGACTTCCCCACGAGTGGAGTGAATGTTAGCCGTTACTCAATGAACGGAATCGATTTCAACGGAGGCCCGTCTGGAAATCAGGGCCCCTTCTTTATCGGCGCTGCTCGAACCACCAGCGCTCCTTCTCAAGGCGGCAGCCTGACGCTCTACGCCCAGGACAGCAATGGGACTGATGTTAGTGGCTCGGCTCTTGTCCTCAACCCCGGGCTGGCAACAGGGACTGCGGCAACGGGTGACGTAACCATCAGCGGCGCCAACCCTCTTGGGTCGGGCAATACACTACAGACGCGCGTGACGCGGTGGGCCTTCCAAGGCTCCACCGGCCACATCCTCCCGGGCGCAGACAACGCCTATGATATTGGCGCCAACACGCTCCGTCTCCGCAAAGTCCACGTTGGCACCGAACTGCATTTCATCACCAACGGCGCCTTCGACCACTACTTCGCCCACGGCGCTAACCTGACCCTCCAATACGCCAACAGCTTCATCCTGAACCCCGGCGGCGCAGGCACTGCTATCTCCTTCACATCCTCCGGGCATCTGCAGTTTGCCGATGGCAAAAACATCATCGTGGACTCCACCACCGGCACCAAGATCGGCACCGCGACCACACAGAAGCTCGGCTTCTATAACGCAACGCCGGTGACCCAGCGCACCAAGGCGGGCCACAACAACTGGGCCGCCTTGTCCGATGTGGTGAGCGCCCTCGTGGAACTGGGCCTCTTCGATCAGGCGTAGCGCAAGGATCGTGGTATCACTATCAGCATCTTCGCGGGCGGGATGCCTGCGACAAAGGAGTTGCATGTCGAGCAGCAGTCAGGTGGTGGAGGAGATCGGCAAGATGGATAAGTTGGACGTGGAAGGGACGGACCTTTCGCTGCCGCGCGAGATCGAGGCGGCCATCGCGGCGCGCCAGCGCCAGGTGCTCCGCAACTCGGCGGTGCTGGCGCAGATGAATCTGCGCCTGGCACGCCGCCGCGAGGCCCAGGACGAGGTGAAGGCCTATAGCAAGACCTTCGACCAGCACGTGCGCGATATCGCCGAGATCGACCGGATGTACCCGGAGGCCAAGGCGATGATGGCGGAGATGGACAAGCAGGCCGTCGTGCAGAACAAGGAGTCGCGCGAAGAGAAGTAGCCTCGGCGGTTCGGTCACAATCGCATAGCACAGCCTTCGCCAGGACAGAGAGCCGGGAAGGCGCAAGCCTCACACGCTGGGGCGGCGCCTTCCCATTTTGTTTGCTCGAAGGCACAGACCAGGCTGGGACTCTCCCGGCGTTATACGAAATGCTCAGGAGGCGCAATGGGCGTCACGCAGGAAATGGAAAAGATGTCAGTGGAGGATGTGGTTGATCTGAAGCGTTCGCTGGAGGCCGACCACGCCGACGCGCACGAGGCGTTCGACCGCGATGAGCGCTACTACGCGCTCGACTTCAAGAACGAGCTGCGCCTGCCCGACCGCCTCATCTCCCACGCGGCCATCGTGCCCACCGCCCGCTTGAAGCACCTTGCCCCCAGGAACGTCAACATTGATACGGGCGGCGGGCGGCTCTTCATGGAGGGCAAGCTCTGGCCCCAGCCGGGCGGCAAGGGGCGCGGCTCCGGCCCGCTCCCGCCGGGCGCAGGGGGCCGCATGCGCCAGGGCGGCGTGGACCCCATCGAGCGCATCAAGGACATGGACATCGAAGAGTGCGATATCTTTGTCAATTACGGCGCCGTCATCGGCGTCGGCGTCTCAGGCCTGGAGAACGCCGAGCTCGCCGCCGCCCTGGCGCGCATCTACAACGAGTGGCTCGCCCGCTATTGCAGTCACAACCCCAAGTGCCTCAAAGGCATTGCCGCCGTGCCGTTGCAGAACGTCCCCATGGCCATCGCCGAAGCGCGCCACGCCGTCCAACAGCTCGGGATGATCGGCGTCAGCGTGCCCTCCAACGTCCACGGCAAGCCCATCAGCGACCCGGATTTCCATCCCTTCTTTGAAGCCCTGGAAGGCCTGGATGTTCCCCTGGGCATCCACGTCGGCCCGGCGTCCACGGCGTCCGCCATGCCGGCACGGAGCGGTTCGATAACTTCCTCATCATCCATCCCATCTCGCACCCCATCGAGCAGATGATCGCCCTTGCGGGCATCGTCATGGGCGGCGTGCTGGAGCGCTTCAAGAAGCTCCGTGTCGCCTTCCTGGAATCGGGCGCCGGCTGGGCGCCCTTCCTCATGGAGCGCATGGATGAGGATTATGGGAAGCTCAGCCACCTTGGCCCCTATATGAAGGCCAAGCCCAGCGACTACATGCGCTCGGGGAGATGCTTCTTCGCCTGCGAGCCTGAGGAGAAGACCCTGCCTATGGTGTTGAAGCTCGTGGGGGAAGACCAGGTCGTCTACGCCTCTGACTATCCCCACTGGGACTGCCTCTTTCCCGATTCCGCCCGCATCATCTACAAGCGGGATGACCTCTCACAAGCGGCCAAGGCGAAGGTTCTAGGAGAGAACACGCGGCGGCTCTACCGCTTGGCGTAGGGCCGCTTACCGGAGCTTGGGCAGCGCGTCTTTCGCGAACCGCGCCATGGCCTCGCACAGCTCCGTGTGCGTCAGGCCCCGGAAGCGCAGGGTGATGTAGGAGACGCCCAGCTCCTTCAGCCGCGCCACCTGCTCCCGCGCCTCGCCAATGTCCGTGCTGAGGGAGGAAGCCTCTTCTCCCCCGGCGAGCGAGGTGTGGCGCTGGGTCTGTCCCGCCGCGCCGGAGTAGTAGAGCGTATAGCCCATACGGAAGCCTTCCATGCTGCGCCCGCGCGCCGCCAGCAGGCGCTTCAGCTCCGCCACGTCCTTGGTCAGCGTGCTCCAGGTGCGTCCCAGCGGGTGCCAGCCATCGCCTAGGGCCGCGGCGCGCTCCAGGGTCTTCTGCGTCCCGCCGCCGATGATGATGGGCAGGGGCCTTTGCAGCGGCCTCGGCTGAAATGCGATGTTGTCGAAGGAGATGTACTGCCCCTGGAAGGCGGGCTTCTCTTCGTTCCACAGGGTGCGCATCACCTTGATGTATTCGTCCGTCAGCGCCCCGCGCTCGTTGAACGGCACGCCCAGGGCCTCGAACTCTTCCTTGATCCAGCCCACGCCCACGCCCACGGTGACCCGCCCGCCGGAGAAGACGTCCAGCGTCGCCAGGGACTTGGCCAGGATCACCGGGTGGTGGTACGGCAGGACAAAGACGTTGTAGAGGATGCCCAGCCGCTTGGTGCCGGTGGCGATGACCGTCCCCGTGACGATGGGATCGTGCCAGAACGGGCTCACCGTCTTGGCGTGGGAATAGGGCATCACCGCGTGGTCGCCGATGCTTGCGGCGTCCAGGCCCATCTCCTCGGCCAGGCGCAGCGTCTGCTGGAGCGCCGCCAGGTCCGGGTAGCGCTGGAACGGGCTGAGGCCGAAGCCGAGTCGCATCGCGCGCCCGCTAGTTGCTCGTGACGCTCAGCGTGTAGGTCCCGGTGCTGGCATCGTCCGGGTTCGTGACCACCACGTAGATGGTCCCGGTCTTGGTGGCCGCGTACTGGATGCGCGAAGCCTTGGTGTTGCCGAAGTCGTCGTTCGCCGTGATGATGGTGCGGCCGTCGCTGTCCACGAGCACCAGGTAGGAGTCCGCCAGGGTGCCGAGGCTGACTGCGATGATGTAGGTGGCGCCCTGCCGGATGGAGAGGGTGAAGATGTCGCTGTCATCGGCGGCGTTCAGCGCGCCCTGCACCGGCTGGCCCGAGGTCACCGCCGCGGCGGAGCAGGGCTCGTTCCCGTAATCGTCGGTCACCGGGTCGTTCGTCGTTGAAACGGTGATCGTGTAGGTGCCGTTCTCGCCGCCGCTGGAGCGCCGCATGGCCAGAAAGAGGGGCCCGCTGGTCTGGGCCGTCCAGACGATGCGGGAGGCGAGGGTTTGGCCGATGTCGTCATTCTGCGTGATGCCGCAGTCGCTGGGCCCCTCCAGCCGGAGGTTGGAGTCCTCCAGGGTGATAAGCCTCACCTCAGCCTTGTAGCGCGTCCCTTGGGTCGCTTGGAAGCTGAAATAGTCCACATCGCTATCGCTGTTCGTGACGCCGTTCATGGCGGCGCCGAGGGTGAGGGCGGTGGCCTTTGCCTGGGTGTCTCCGTGATCGTCCGCGGCCGGCGGCAGCGGCGCGATGGGCGGGAAGGTCTGGAAAGAAGAGAGCATGCTCTGCACGATGGGCCCGTGCAGGGAGGCCAGGCTCTCCCGCACGTTGCTCTGGGCCACCACCGCAAAGTCGCCGTTCGTGGTGATCACCAGAAGCAATCTGATGGGAACGCCGTTCGTCGTCGCTCGCGCTTCGATGGATATCCCCTGGGGAGCCACGGTGCGGATCCGCTGGACCTCCTGGTAATCGCGCAGGCCTCTTCGCAGCTGGTCCGTGAAGAGGGCGGCATATTCATCGGGCGTGATCTTGGGGGCGCGCTCGTACGAGATCTGGACGTTGGTGCCCAGCGGATGGGTGAAGCGCGCCACCTGCGCATTGGCGAAGATGGTCCAGTTCTCCGGGTAGGCGATGGAGACGCCGATGCGGCTGTTCTTATAGGTGTACTGGAGGGGCACTGGCGTCGGGCGCGGCGTCGGCGTGGGCGTTGGGGTTGCCGTCGGGGTCGGCGTCGGCAGGGGCGTTGGGGTAGGCGTTGGGCGTGGTGTCGGAGTGGGAGTCGGCGTCGGGGTCGGCGTGGGCGTTGGAGTCGGCGTGGGCGTCGGGGTCGGTGTCGCCGTCGGCACCGCGATGGCGTCCTTGCTGGGCTTGCCCGGCTTAGCGGGCTGCTCCATGCGGAAGGTGCGCGAAGCGGTCACCGGCGGCGAGAGGGGCGTGTGGTCCACCGCCAGAACCTCGATGGCCACCGTATGCTCCCCATTTTCCAGAGTCGTCAGCTTCACTTGCGTCTTCGTCGTCCGCGTCACCGGGACGCCGTCAACGGTCACGGCATAGACCGCCCCCTTGGGCTGGTTCTTGGCGCTGTACTTGACCGTGACTTCCACCGCTTTGACCGATTGCCCCTCTTTGGGCGAGGTGATGCTTAGGGTGACGGGCTTGCTCTGGGCGAAGACCGTCGCGGCGCCGGCAAAGAGGGCGATAAGGAGCGCGGGAAGGAGCAGCCAGCGCAGTCGCAAGGGGAAGGCCTGCATCAGGACCTCGTTTCAGGGCAGGGAGGGCATTGGACGCTAGGCGCGATTATAGGCGGAGGGTCTGTGGCGGTCAAAAGGGAGAATGGTGGCCGGAGGCACGTGCGACTGCTTGAATCCAGGGGGAGACCTGAGATTCAACGCCGCTGGGGGGTCAGCCAACCTTTGCAGGTACGTGCCTCCGGCCACAGGTACTACGTGTAGCGTCCTGGAACGGATGCACGTGCAGCGTCAGCCGTTCAGCGCGATGCGTAGTGGCTAACCCTCGTCATTATAGCCAACCGGACAATTCCCGTCACGCCGCAAAAGGGGCGCTCCCTAGGTATGGCGGGAGGCGCGCGGAGCCGTCCGAGGGGGAGGAACTCCAGAGTCTCTGCGGCGACGTCCTGCACGGCTTCAGATTTGCGGCCATTCCCGCTACAGTGGGAGGGGTGCATGTCGCCTTCTACTCGCCGGGAGCCTGTGCCGTGTCCACCCAAGAAACCGTCCCCGCCCCGCCAAGGAAGAGCGCACAGGAGGGATTCTCCTCGCGCTGGGGCTTTGTTCTTGCCACTGCGGGCTCCGCTATCGGCCTTGGCAACATCTGGCGATTCCCGTACATCGCCGGAGAGAATGGCGGCGGCGCCTTCCTGGTGCCCTACCTCCTCGCGCTGATCGTCATCGGCATGCCGGTGATGGTCCTGGAGCTCAGCGCCGGGCGCGCCGGAGGCGCCGGGGTGGTGGGGACCTTCGCTTGGACAAGGGAGCGGGCCGGATTCCTCGGGCTCTTGATCACGGCGGGCGTCATCTTCCTGCTCGCCTACTACCTTGTAGTGACCGGGTGGGCCATCGGCTATTTCATCCAGGCACTGGCAGACCGGCATCCCTCCTTCGGCGATTTCACGGACGGCTACACAACGCTCGTCTACTTCGCCATCGCGGCCGCCGTCACCATCGCTGTCGTCGCGGGGGGCGTCAGCAAAGGGATCGAGCGCTTCAACATGGTGCTCGTTCCCCTGCTCTTTGCGGTGATCATCGGGCTGGCGGTCTACGCCTTCACCCTTTCCGGCCGGCGTGAGGCGATGGAGTTCTACATCTCGCCCCGCGCCGAGGCGTTGGGCGAGGCCGAAGTGTGGATACGCGCATTGGGGCAGTGCTTCTTCTCGGTAGGCGTGGGGATGGGCGTGCTCATCACGTATGGCGCGTATGGAAGGAGGGATGTCGGGACGCCCGGCCTTGCCGCCACCGTCGGCCTGGCCGATTCAGGCATCGCGCTCATCGCGGGCTTTGCCATCTTCCCGATGATTTTCACCTTCGGCGGCTCGCCTGCGGCGGGGCCGGGCTTGGCCTTTGAGGCGCTGCCCAGGGCATTCGAGCAGTTTTCGCCCCTCGTCGGCTATCTCGTCGCCGTGACCTTAGAGGTGGCTCCGTTTGTCTGAACAGCCGGGCCCGTTGTGATAAGTGGAATCATGCTGCGGTGTTTTGGGCTGCCTCGGGCGCAGGCAGCGACTTCGCATAGAACTCGTCTGGGGTCATCCCGCCGAGACTCGAATGGGGCCGCCGGCTATTGTAGAACACGAAGTACCGGCCTAGCCCAACCCGCGCCTCGGACACCGAATCATACGCCCTCAGGTACACCTCCTCATATTTGACGCTCTTCCACAGCCGCTCGACGAACACGTTGTCCTTCCAGCTTCCCCGCCCGTCCATGCTCACGGCGATGCCGTTCTCCTGGAGAAGGCTGATGAATGCCTCGCTGGTGAACTGGCTTCCCTGGTCCGTATTGCAGATCTCCGGCGTGCCATGGCGCGCGATGGCCTCGTCGACCGCCTCGCGACAGAAGCTCACATCCATCGTGATCGATAGCTTCCACGCCAGCACCCTGCGACTGTACCAGTCCACCACCGCCGCCAGGAAGACGTACCCCCTGGCCATCGGCACATAGGTGATGTCCATCGCCCAGACCTGGTTCGGCCGGGTCACGGCCAGTCCTCTGAGCAGGTAGGGATGGACAGGATGGTTGGGGTGCCGCCGGCTGGAAGCGGGCCTCCGATAGAGCGCCTCGATGCCCATGCGGCGCATCAGTGAGGCAACATGTCGCCGCCCAGGGCACAGGCCCTCCCGTCGCAGCATGTCGCGCAGCATCCTGCTGCCCGCAAATGGGTGTTCCAGGTGCAGCGCGTCCATGCGGCGCATGAGGCCGAGATCAGCATCGCTCACCGCCCGGGGCCGGTAGTAGACGCTGGCGCGGCTGATGCCGAGGGATCTCGCCTGGCGGACGACGGGCAGGGCGTGGGTGCGGTCGATCATCGCCGCACGTCCAGCAGGCCGGCCTTGCTGAGCGCAGCTCCTAAAAAATCGTTCTCCAGCGCCAGCTCACCGATCTTGGCGTGCAGCGCCTTCAGGTCCACGGGCTTCTCCGTTGGCCCCGGCCCTGGGCCGAAGACCTCTGCCGCCCGCTCCAGCACCTGCGCCTTCCACTGGGTGATCTGGTTCGGGTGCACGTCGAACTGGGTTGCCAGCTCCGCCAGGGTCTTCTCGCCGCGGACCGCCGCCAGCGCCACCCTCGCCTTGAACTCTGCCGAATGATTCCTGCGGGGACGTCTGCTCATCGCTCGCTCCTTTTTTCGATGGCGCTATCATGCCATCTTCAGGCAGCGATTCCACTTATCCCCACTGTCCAGTTTTCCGGAGCCACCTCTCTTCTATGTGGCCCTTTCGGCGGCGGCGCTCACCTCGGCTGTCTCCTTATTGGAGACGGCGCGTGTGGGCGCGAGCGACTTCTTCAAGATTTCCAGGGCGCGGGCGCTTCTTTGCGTCAGCTTGCTGGTTGTGGTGATCGGGCTTGCGCCCGCCTTGAGTCACACGCCGCTGGAGTGGCGGGTCTTTGACCGGCCGGTCTTGGATTGGATGGACACGCTCTTTGGGGATTGGCTGCTCCCGCTGGGCGTCCTGATAACCGTGGGGGTCATCGGTTGGGTGGGCGGCGGCGCACTTCTCAAGAGTGAAGAGCGGCCCTGACTTCTCTACAGGGGCGCGATCCTGCTCTGCCGGTGGCTGGTGCCGCCGATGATCGCGCTGCTGCTGGTCTACCGGCTCTTCGATTAGGGCGATACGAGGCTGGTGCCGAAGGTCGGGGTCGAACCGACACGGGCTTTTGGCCCAACGGTTTTTGAGACCGTCGCGTCTGCCATTCCGCCACTTCGGCTTATCTGCTCGCCGATGCTGAGGAGAAAGCCTGCATTAAAGGCTGGGGTGATTGTGAAGATGGTGCCGAGGGCCAGAATCGAACTGGCGACACCGCGATTTTCAGTCGCGTGCTCTACCGACTGAGCTACCTCGGCCCACGAAGAGATATGGTACGGGCGCGCTTACCGGGGTGTCAAGGAAAGGCAGGAGCCGTTTCCTCTTATGGAATGGGGGAGAAATAACCTTTTTCGACAGCCTGCGTTTTACCTAATGTACGCCCCATCGGCGCTCTCTTCTTCTTGTCCGCCTCCCCCCGCGAAGCGGCGGTCTGGTCTTCCCCCGGGCCGCCGCTTCAACATTACTTAAGCGAGGCGCGAGGCTAACGAGAGGGCTTCTTGACCTTGGGGATGCCGCCGAAGCGCAGTCGCATGAGGCCCTTGATGTCCCGCCACGCCGTCTGGACGACCTTCACCCGGGTATCCGGGTCGTCCACCCAGTGAACGGGGATGTCCTTGATCTTGAAGCCGCGCTTCTCCCCGATGATGAGGATCTCCGAGTCAAGGAACCACCCGGTGTCCTTCGTCACGGGAAGGATGGCATCGGCGGCGGCGCGGTTGAGGGCCTTGAAGCCGCACTGGGCGTCTGAGAAGCGGGTGAAGAAGGTGAGCTTGATGAGGATGTTATAGCCCCGGGAGGTGATTTCCCGCTTGAGGGGGCGCTTCTCCACCTTTGAGCCCTTGGCAAGGCGCGACCCGATGGCGATGTCGTACCCGCCTGTGGTGACGGCCTCTATCAGGGGCGGGAGGGCCTCCAGCCCGGTGGAGAGGTCAACGTCCATGTAGCAGACGGCGTCCGCCTTGCTCTCCAGCCAGGCCCTGCGGAGGGCGCGCCCGCGCCCGCGCTGGTCCAGGCGGATGGCGTGGACGCGGCCCCCTGTTTTGGGGCCGTACTCCTGGGCGATGGCGAAGGTCTTATCCGTGGAGCCGTTATCGGCGACGACGATGCGCCACTGGTAGCCGCCCATGCGCTCTTGGCAAAAGGCAAGCAGCTTGTCTAGGGAGAGGGGAAGCTGTTTCTCTTCGTTCAGGCAGGGGATGACGATATCGAGGGTTGACATGCCGCCGGTCATTATAGCGTCTGCCCGGGGCCTGCTTCGGCGGGTTGTCCCGTAGGGTGTGCCCTCGATACAAAAGCCGCGATTGTGCTAAGATTCTCAGGTCAGAATATGCGCCGTTCCGCATCACGATATTCAGCTGAGCGACCCTGGGCGGTCGCTTGAGGGTGGCATATGGTAGTACCTGGCGATCTCTTCGGTGTCATCCCCCTGTGGGTTGCGGTCTACATCGCCGCCTTCATCGGTGGGAATGCGGCCAACTATGCGCTCTACGTTCGTTTCATCAAGCCCATCCTGCTGGGGCATAAGAATGAGAAGCGGTTCGATCAGCCGCTGAAGCGCCTGTGGGGGGTCGTCCTGGTTGTCTTCGGCCAGCGGCGCGTCTTGATGAGCCTTTCGTGGAAGTGGCGCGACCTGGCGGGGATCGGCCACGCGATCATCTTCTACGGCTTCATCTCGATGGTCTTCAGCTATGCGCTCTTCATCTTCCTTGATTCCATCAATCCCAAGATCTCCGGCTATGTGCTGGGCCCTGCCGGGCTGAAGGTCTTTTTCTGGTGGCTGGACATCCTGTCCGTGGCGGTGCTGGCTTCGCTGATCTGGGCGGCCTACCGCCGGTGGGGCAGGACGCCCAAACGCCTTTCCACGTTAAAGTCTCGGGAGGCGGCGATCATCCTGTTGGCCATCGGCTCGCTGATGCTGCTGCACCAGCTGACGGAGATATCGAGCGTGGCGGCGGACCTTCGCGGGCATGAGCAGGGTATCGTGATCGAGCACCTGGAAGGGGCGCGGACGCCGGCGATCTCCGCTTCTACGCCTGTGGCGGGGAACATCGGCCAGGCGCTGGCCTCGGCGGGCATCTCCTTCGATGCCGCGAACACGCTGCACGGCTTCTTCTACTGGCTGCATCTACTCTTGGTGCTGGGCTTCGGCGTTTACATCGCCTTTTCGAAGCATATGCACATCATGGCCTCGCCGCTGAACACCTTTTTCCGGTCGCTCACGCCGCGCGGCAGGCTCATCCCCATCGCCAATCTCACCGAGGCGGAGAGCTGGGGCGCGACGAAGCCGTACGAGTTCAGCTGGAAGGAGCTGCTGGACGGCTACGCCTGCGCCGTCTGCGGACGCTGCACCTTCAACTGTCCCGCCAACATCAGCGGCAAGCCCCTTTCTCCCATGAACCTCATCGAGCACATGAAGGAGAACCTGCTGGAGCAGGCGCCGGCCCTGGTGAAGGTCCAGGCATCCAAGACGAGCGACGCGAAGGCGAAGGCCGAGGCAATGCAGAAGGTGGCGGAGAAGCATCCGATCTTCAACGAGCACTTCACGGAGGAGTGGGTGTGGAACTGCGTGACCTGCTCCGCCTGCGAGCAGGAGTGCCCGGTGATGGTGGAGCACATTGACAGCATCGTGGACATGCGGCGGTACCTGGTGATGACAGAGGCGAAGATGCCGCCCCAGGTGCAGCAGACGCTCCAGAGCATCGAGACGCGCGGGCACCCCTGGCGGGGCACCCAGGCGACGCGGACGGACTGGGCGAAGGGCCTGCCGGTGAAGACGATCGCGGAGGCGGGCGACGCCTCCAAGATCGAGGTGCTGTTCTGGGTGGGCTGCACGCCCGCGCTGGAGCAGCGGAGCCAGGCGACGGCGAGGGCGATGGCCCGGGTGATGGAGCGCGCCGGAGTGAAGTACGCCATCCTGGGGGTGGAGGAGTCCTGCAACGGCGATCCCGCGCGGCGCCTGGGGCACGAGTACCTGTACGACATGCTGGCGCGGCAAAACATCGAGACGATGACCAAGTACCAGGTGAAGAAGATCGTGACGACGTGCCCGCACTGCTTCAACACGCTGCGGAACGAGTACCCGGACTTCGGCGGGACGTTCGAGGTGGAACATTACGCGACGTTCGTGAACCGGCTAATCAGCGAAGGGAAGCTGAAGCTGGCGAAGCCGATCAACGCCTCGCTGACGTACCACGATTCGTGCTACCTGGGGCGCTACAACAACGTGTACGACGAGCCGCGGCAGCTGATCCAGGCGATCCCCGGGGTGAAGCTGGAGGAAGTGCCGCTGCGCAACCGGGAGCGGGGCTTCTGCTGCGGCGCGGGCGGCGGGCATATGTGGGTGGAGGACAGCTCCGGCCACCATATCAACCACCTGCGCACGGAGCAGGCGCTGGCGAATAAGAGCGGCATCATCGGCGTCTCCTGTCCGTTCTGCCTGCAGATGTTCAAGGAAGGGATCGAGTCCAAGGGCAAGAAGGACGAGGTGAAGGCGATGGATGTGATCGAGCTGGTGGCGGAGAGCATGGGGGAGTAGGGGACCTCTCCCGGTCCTTGTCGTGTCCCTTGTTCCAGTTGTGGGTGGTTTGTGTTTTTCTCCTTTTCGTTTGTTGATTCGTTTCGAGGTGTCGCGGTGGGA
>Ga0194132_10005391_pt1 | contig 20761 bp, 23 predicted proteins | sample TA2KigOf80mmetaG_FD_148612 | JGI IMG/M metagenome (GOLD analysis project Ga0194132, IMG submission 148612) | Freshwater microbial communities from Lake Tanganyika, Tanzania - TA2015054 Kigoma Offshore 80m | ecosystem: Environmental > Aquatic > Freshwater > Lake | place: Tanzania: Lake... | reverse complement strand
GGCCGGCTGATTCCGGCGCGGCGACCCGCGGGGCTTCGATCGCCCCCGCGCCGACCGCGTCGCGTCCGTTGACGTGACCTCCCGTCGAACCGACTCGATCGACGGTCGTGCTCATCTTGAGAGTATAGGTATCACTCGGATAGGCGGTTCCCGCGATCGCTCGCTTTTTCGCGAGGGAAGGAGCGGTGCGGGCGACGACGTTCAGGCTCTCAGATAGGCGTACATCCGCAGTACGTACCGGGGCGCGATCTCCGGCAGCATCTTCGGCATCATCCCCGGCAGGAGGATCGGGAAGAGTCGCGGCATCAGCGGCTTCATCGCCGTGAAGAGCGGCTCGCGGATCGGTGCGGGTGCGCGGCCGATGAGCCGCATCATCGCGCCCGTGCGGAGCGGCATCGCGTCGAGCAGTCGCGGCGTCAGGAAAGCGGTAGCAGTCCATGCACGTGCTCGGGGCGATGATCGGCGACGAGATCGACACCGAGCGTGCTTCGGGGCAGCCCGAGCGCGATCTACCGCACGTTGAGTCTGCTACGGGTGGGCTGCCGACGGCGCTCCGGACCCACTGCCGACACCTGGGCGTGTCCAATCCCGGGGAAGCACCGAACCGGTCATACTGACCGCCAGCAATCCCGAGGAGGCTACACGCCATGCCCGGTCCCGTGAAGGTCGGCATCGTCGGTACTGGATTCGTCGGCGATATCCACGCCCATTCGATGCGGCAGTTCGTGCCCGAGGCGGAGGTCGTCGCGGTCGCGTCGCGGACGCCGGGGCGGGCCGCTGCGTTCGCCCGCGAACGGGGAATCGCGCGCGCGTTCACGAGCTACCAGGACCTCCTGGCGATGGATGAGGTCGAGCTCGTCCTCATCGCCGTGCCGAACGATTTGCACGCCGAGGTCGCGATCGCCGCGGCGCGCGCGGGGAAGCACATCGTCTGCGAGAAGCCGCTCTGCCGGACGATGGCCCAGGCCGACGCAATGATCACCGCCGCACGGCAGGCGAGCGTCCACCTCCTCTACGCCGAGGAACTGCTCTTCGCGCCGAAATACGTCCGGGCGAAGACGCTGGTCGACGAGGGCGCGCTCGGCCGACCATTCATGGTCCGGCAGATGGAGGAGCACCCGGGCCCCCATGAGCCGTGGTTCTGGGACGTCGATCGCTCTGGCGGCGGGGTCATGCTGGATATGGGCTGCCATTCGATCGAGTTCGCACGCTGGGTCTTCGGACGGCCGCCGGTGAAGTCGGTCTCGGCAACGATGGGCACGTTCGTCCACCGGGAGAGGACCCGCGGCGAAGACCATTCGATCCTCATCGTCGAGTACGAGGGCGATCGCATCAGCCTGGCCGAGAACTCCTGGGCGAAGGGGGGCGGTGTGGACGATCGGGCCGAGATCTATGGCTCGCTGGGCCACACCAGCGCCGATCTGCTCCGCGGCAGTTCGCTCACCACCTACTCCGACGTCGGCTACGGCTACGCCGTCGAGAAGGCCGCGAGTACGCGCGGATGGACGTTCACGATGTTCGAGGAGGCGTGGAACTACGGATTTCCCCAGGAGATGCAGCACTTCGCGCGCTGCGTACGCGGGCAGGAAAAACCGACCGTAACCGGCGAGGATGGCCGCGAAGTGCTGAAGATCATGCTCGCGGCATATCAGTCGGCCGGCGAGGGGCGGAAGATCGCCTGGCCCTACGAGCCGCCAGCCGTGGAGAAGCCGATCGACCTCTGGCTCGGGAAGGGGTAGCCAGCCGCGAACAACGTCCAAGACGGAACTCGACCGCTCCTGGTACGCTGCGACGATCGTGACGACGCGACGCCGGACCAGCGCCAGCGCGCCGGCCGAGCCGCTGCCGCCCGGCGTCTACGAGCTGCTCGTCACGATGCCGCTCGCGGAGCGGATCGCCGCCTCAGAAGAAATCGCTCGATTCGCGCAGTTCGCGTCGCTGAGGCAGCAGGACGCGGCCTATTACCTGGCGCGCCACGTCGGCGAGGTCATCGAGCGCGTGCTCCGTCACTCTCGCTTCGCCGACGATGTCCCCGCGCAGATCCGGTTCTGCAACGACCTGATCGCCCATCTCCAGTTGCGAGAGGACACGATCGGGCGACCGGACATACTGACTGAGATCCGACGTCCCGCGTCCGCTCTCGCGGAGCCCGGGATGATCGAGCGCCCGACCGTCGCGGTATCGCAGAGCGCTCTTTTCGATAACGGACCGCACGACCCGGTCCTCTCCACCGAACTGCGGCGAGAGATCGCGTCGGCGGACCGGATCGACCTCCTATGCGCCTTCGTCGTCTGGAGCGGGGTACGGGTGCTCTTCGAGGCGATTGAGGCGGCGGTCGCGCGCGGAGTGCCGCTGCGCGTCCTGACAACCACGTACGGCGGCGTGACCCAGGCCAAGGCGTTGGATGCCCTCATCGCGCGGGGTGCGACCGTCAGGGTCTCGTACGAGCAAGGCAGCACCCGGCTCCACGCCAAGGCCTGGCTCTTCGAGCGAGAGTCCGGCTTCTCGACCGCGTACGTCGGTTCGTCGAACCTCTCCCACACCGCGCTCCACGATGGGCGAGAGTGGAATGTGCGCCTCTCCGCAGTCGAAGCAGGGCGACTCATCGAGCGCTTCCGGGCAACGTTCGAGAGTTACTGGGACGATCCGCACTTCGTCCCGTACGAGCGCGCGACCTTCGTGAAGGCTATCGACTCCGTGACCAAGGAGATCGAGAGAGGCATCCCGCTCGTCGATGTGCGCCCCTACCCGTTTCAGGAACAGATCCTCGAGCGTCTCGCTGGCGAACGGGACCGACACGGGCGGCCGGCGCAACCTCGTCGTCGCGGCGACCGGCACGGGCAAGACGATGATCGCGGCGTTCGACTTTGCCCGCCTCCAGCGCGACCGGCCGAACGCCCGCCTCCTGTTCGTGGCTCACCGGAAGGAGATCTTCGCGCGGAGCCGCCGTCTCTTCCGGCTCGTCCTCCGGAGCCCCCAATTCGGTGGGTTGCTGGTCGCGGGAGGGCGACCGACAGACGACCGCCATGTGTTCGCCTCGATCCAATCGCTCAGCCAAATCGACCTCAGCGCCGAATTGGCCCCCGAGCACTACGACGTCGTGATCGTCGACGAGTTCCACCATGCCGAGGCACCGACTTATCAGCGCCTCCTCGATCACCTGCGTCCGTGGACGCTGCTCGGCCTCACCGCGACGCCAGAGAGATCCGATGGACAGGACATCCTCCATTGGTTCGACGGCAGGATCGCGGCTGAACTACGCCTGTGGGATGCGCTCGAGCAGGGGCATCTTTGCCCGTTTCAGTACTTCGGCGTCGGGGACAATGTCGACCTTGTGGGGGTGCAGTGGAGGCGCGGTGGCTACGCCGTCGCCGAGATCGACAATCTCTACACCGGCAACGACCGGCGCGTGCAGACGATTCTTCTTGCGATCGAACGTCTGATTCGCGACCCGGAGCACATGCGCGCCCTCGGATTCTGCGTCAGCGTCGCGCACGCTGACTTCATGGCGAAACGCTTCTCCGAGAAGGGTATCGCCGCCACGGCAGTGACCGGCTCGACGCCCCCCGAGGAACGGAGCGTCGCGCTGGAGCGACTCCGGAACGGCCAGATCCAGGTCATCTTCTCGGTCGATGTGCTTAACGAAGGCCTCGATATTCCCGATATCGACACCGTCCTGTTCCTGCGGCCGACTGAGAGCGCGACCGTCTTCCTCCAGCAACTGGGTCGCGGCCTTCGGAAGGCGTCGGGCAAGTCCGGCCTGACCGTCCTCGACTTTGTCGGTCGCCAGCATGCTCAATTCCGCTTCGAACCGAGGTTCGCGGCTCTGACCAATACCACCGGCCGACGGCTCGAACGCGCAATCGAGCACGATTTCCCGTTCTTGCCGAGCGGATGCGCGATCCACCTCGACCCCGTTGCGCGCGAGATCGTCCTCACGAACGTGAAACGGAGCATCGCCGCGCGATCGTTCAACGCGCTGGCCAGCGATCTGAAGCGGCACGGCGATATCAGTCTCCGCGCGTTCCTGAGCGCCGAAGAGATCGCCCTCGACGATATTTATCGATCGAAGGCGGGATGGTCGCGTTTGCGTGAGCAGGCCGGGTTCATCGGCGACCTCGGGCCAAGCGGCAGTGGCCTCGCGAACGCGGTCGGGCGCATGCGGCACATCCACGATAGCCTGCGTCTGGAGACCTATCGGCGGTGGCTGGTCGAACCACATCCGCCAAGGGTCGACCGCCTCGGCAAAGCCGACCGACGCCTGCTCCACATGCTGGTGGCCAGTCTCTACGGGTCACAGCCGTTCGCGGACGAGGCCGCCGCTCTGGCACATCTCTGGCCGCACGAAGCGATCCGCCGGGAACTGTGCGATCTCTTCGACGTGCTCGACGACCAATCGGAACTGCTGGACGTACCGTACGACGATCCCGAGGTTCCCCTGTGCGTCCACGGCACCTACAGTCGGCCGGAAATCCTCGCCGCGTTCGGGGATTGGCGAGTCGCGAAGCCGCCTTCGGTGCGAGAAGGCGTTCGTTATCTCGCCGAGTCCGCGAGTGATCTCTTCTGGATCACGCTGAACAAAGATCCCGAGAGGTACATCCCATCGACGATGTACCGAGACTACCCGATCTCGCGCGAGCTGTTCCACTGGGAATCGCAGTCAACGACGACGTCTCGCTCCGCGACCGGGCAACGCTACATCCACCACGTCGAGCGGGGATCGCGCGTCTGCCTTTTTGTGCGGACCGAGCCGGAGAATGCGGCCGGTATCGCGTTTGCGTTCACGTTCCTCGGCACCGCGCGCTACGTCAGCCATCACGGCGACCGACCGATGAAGATCACCTGGCGCCTCGACCGTCCAATGCCGGCGGATCTCTTCGTCGCGGGACGCGCTGTCGCGTAGCGCGAGCGACGCGGCTGAGTGGAACGCTCAGACGCTACATCCCCGGGTCCTGCCGCCGCGCCGTCCAGTCCGCGATCGCCTCCGCATCGGTGGAGCCGACCCAGTGGCGCCGCTCGGTGCGGTACCAGGCATAGCCGTAGACCCAGTGAGGCAACTTCTCCCACCAGGCGCCGCAGTGCCGACAGGTACCCAGCGTCGCGGCGGAGGTTCGGGCGAGCGGGGCGAATTTGTCCGGGAAGCCCCAGGCTTCTTCCTCGAGCGAGCGCACGTAGCCGCGCGCGGCGCAGCGGCAGTGCAGGGGAATCGTCGTCGGGGAGGGGATGGACGCCGAGTCGTGGATCACGCAGCGATCAGTGTCTCCGGGCGGCGGGGGCGGGTCAAGGAATCTCGAGGAGTGCGCGGCATCTACATCAATGCCAGCTTCCCCATCTATCGATCCCGCCCCGGGCTGCCCCTGCAGATCACTCCGTGACTGTCGGCCGCCTCACATGTGCGCTCCGCCGTCCACGGTGATCATCGACCCGGTGATCATCGCGGCGTCGTCTGACATCGCGAAGAGCACAGCCCGGGCGATGTCATCCGGCGTCTGGAGGCGACCAAGCGGGGTCGCGAGCCGACGCCGTTCGTAGTTGTCCGGATTGTCGATGCTCGTGGCGAGGCTGTTCGGGCTGTAGACGTTATCTTGCCGGATGAAGGGCGTATCGACGTGGCCGGGGGAGATCAGTACGCAACGTATGTTCTCCTTCGCGTAGGTCATCGCCGCGCTGCGGGTCAAACCCACCAGGCCCATCTTCGCCGCACCATAGGCCGGACTCCCGCCGCCGGGGCGGATGGAGGCGAGCGAGCCGAGGTTCATGATCGCGCCGCCGCCAGCCCGCCGCATCGAGGGGATCACCGCCTTGATGCCCAGAAACGACCCGGTGAGGATGCTCCCCACGATCAGGTCCCACATCTCTTCGGTCTGCTCGTCGAAGCCGACCCGCACATTCGCGCCGGCGTTGTTGCAGAGGATGCCGATCGGTCCCAGCGCGCTCTCCGCGGCCGCGACGGCCTCGGCCCACTGGTCGGCTCGCCGCACGTCAAGTCCGAGACCGATTGCCTTCCCGCCGGCGGCGACGATCTCCTGCGCGACCGTGCGGGCTTTCTCCGGGAAGAGATCGGCGACCGCGACCGCCGCACCCTCCTGCGCGAAGAGGCGGCACTGCGCCCCACCCATCGCCCCACCGCCTCCGGTGACGAACGCGACCCGACCGACGAGCTTCATCGTGCGACCTCCCTGCGACCAGACGTAGGACCCGAACAATAGGTCCTCCATCGAGCTTCCCGTCATGAGGTGACGGTGGTGACCTAGAGCCCTTCATCCCCGCGGCGAGCTGCCGATGGTCGGCGCTTCCGTCGATGACAGCCTCGCTCAGGCGAAGCGGCCGAAGCTGCGTCAGGATACGCTCGAGATCCTCATCGGCGAGGGTGGGTTCCTGCGGCACATAGCCGTCACGCCATCGACGGCTGATGTACCCCCTCGCGCGTGAATTGGTCGGTCATCCGCCGGTGAGATGATTCTCATCCTCCAGGATGGCATCGATCGTGCCGCGCCCCTGGCGCCCTCGCTCCGCCCGCTCACGCGAGCCATCCACCTCAGTTTCTGATCCTGGCCGCGTGTGATGAAGATCTGCGTTCGGACCAGCGTTGCGGACATGGCTCTCCATCAGGTGGGTAGGCTGCATCCTCGGGGACGGACTGGTGCGTTTCAGACTCGGTAGGTCGCGACCTCAGGCCAGCGCGAAAGCCTCGTTCCGCCCGCTCTCCGATCCCCCCGGAGTTGGCCCGCCGGCCAGGACGTAGATCGCCTCACCAATGGTGACCGCGGCCAGACCGTGGCGTGGCGCAGGCATCCGCGCGCGGGCGACCCAGTTGTCGGTCGCCGGGTCGTACTCCTCGTTCTCGTCGAAGGTCTTGCTCGGATTCTCGCCGCCGAAGATATAGACGCGGCCGCGCAGGGCATCGCCGGCGATCCCGCTGCGCGCGGTGGGCATCGGGCGGCGCGTGATCCAGACATCGCGCGTGGGGTCGTACTCCTCGCAGACGGCAAGGTTGTTCGCCATCGACCCCAGGCGGCCGCCGACCGCGTAGAGGCGTCCGCCGGCGGCGACGAGCGCGAAGTGATCGCGCGGCGTGGGCATCGGGCGCAGCATCCCCCACCGCCTGGCGCGCGGGTCGAACACCTCCAGCGCGCCCGTGTTCCCCTGGGGACCGGCGCCGCCGACCGCGTAGAGCAGACCGCCCAGGGAGGCGACGGCGAGCGCGCCGCGAGGTGTGGGCAGCGGCGGGCCAATCTCCCAGGCGTTCGCCGCCGGAAGGTACACGCTCACCGCATCGACGATTCGCCCACCGACGTCATACCCGCCCACGAGGTAGATCGCCCCGGCGATCGCTGCCGCGCCGGGATGGTGGCGCCCGGACGCTTCGCGGATGACAGGTACCGGCGCTCGAGTCGTCCATCGATCGGTCGCGGGGTCATACTCCTCGTGGGCAAGGCCGCGGCCGCTGGCGGTCCCGGCCAGCACCGAGATCCGGCCGTCCCACGCGGCGGCGGCGATCTCCGATCGGGGAGTGGGCACGGGAGCTCGGGGCGTCCAACGCCCTGGGCCCGCGGTCGGTGTCGGCGCGGCGACCGTGGGGATGGGCGCGGGTACGATCGGGGCGGGCTTCGACACGGTGAGGGTAGCGGCGGGGATCGCCGCCGTCGGCACTGGTGGGGGCGCCGGAGTGGAGGTCGGCGCGAGCGGTGCGGCGCAGGCGGTCATGAGGGTCCCAACGATCAGACCGCCGGCCGCGCGGAGGACTCTCCGGCGCGAGCGTGCGCGCAAGGGAGTCGGCACAACGGAACCCGCGGCTTGCCCGCACGCGCGTGCGCCACGGTCGTTCGGACTCATCGTCGAACGGGATCGTACCGGGGACACGTCGATCACGTCTCCCAGGCCACCCGGCCGTGTCGCCGCTCCCGGCGGCGGAGGGGGGGGTGCAGCAACGCTCGCGGCGATGGGCAGAGCGATCAAGGCCCGCACCCTCCGCTTCGCTCCACCCTCTCCCACTTGCGCGGGCGAGGGTCGTGGACGTCCGCCACGCGCGCGATCGAGCCGACGGACTCCCTCGCCCGTCGCAGCGGAGAGGGGACCGTAGAGGCGAGGTCGTTGGTTCCCGAAACCTGGACATCGGCGGTGAATCCCGCCGCGCCGGCGCCACGTATAGAAGATGATGACGCGCGTCTGGGCCGTGCTCGCCTCCCTCATCCTCGTGGTGGCCGCGTGCCAGACGCCTGCTCCGACGGCAACTCCGGTTCCTCCGCCGCCCACGGCCACATCCGTCCCGCCCACGGCCACATCCGTCCCGCCCACCGCCATACCGGTCCCACCGACGAACACCCCCGTTCCGCCCTCGCCACGTCGGTCCCTCCCACCGCCACGCCGGTTCCCCCGTCTCCAACCCCCGTCCCCCCGACCGCGACCGCCCCACCCGCGAAGCCCACGATCCCTCCGCCGCCGGCACCGACCGCGACCGCCGTCGCGTCTCCCCCGACGGCGACCCCCAGGGCGACGGCGGCGGGAATCCATGCCGTCGGCGTCGTCGAGGACCGCGACTACAAAACCTGGGGGTTCCGCCCGCCAGTCCTCGAGGTCCGCGTCGGGGAGACCGTCCTATTCACCAACGATGGCGCCGAGACACACAACTTCATCTCCCTTTCCGCGGAGCAGCAGTTTGGCTCGTCTGACCTCAAGCCGGGCGGGACGTTCCGCATCCAGATGATCCGCGCCGCGGAGATCCGCGTCATCTGCGATCTCCACGCGAACATGGAGATGCGCATCCGCGTCGGGCCCTGAGGCGCGGCCCAGGGACCCACCTCGCGCGGCAACGGCCCGCGCGCCGGCGCTGTCGCGACGCGCCACCGGATCGGGGAGCGTGGGTCCGCCCGCCGGACAGGTAGCCTCGATCCCGACCTCCCATGACGCGGAGAGCCATCACTTAACGGCTTGCCATCGGGCGAGTTCTGCAGCACCGTCGGCGCGTGGTTTGCGCGGACAGCGGTCTGGCGCGGCCCGAGTGACGCGTGTCGCGTGCGTCGTCCCGTGGCCGTGCGGGTGCGTGGGCGGCGGTCAGTCCCGGGCCGTGCCCCGCGTCGTGGCGCGTCCCAACTCGGTGTCCTCCCACGAGACGGGATCCTCCCCCGGCTCCACGTGCGTGAACACCGTGACGCTCGGGTAGGTGGCGCGGATCTCCGCTTCGACGACCTCGGCCAGCGCGTGCCCGCGTGCGACCGTCCACTGTCCGGGCACCAGGACATGGAACGAGATGAACCGGTGCGCCCGGCCTGTCGCGTCCGAATCGCGTGGAACTGCACTCCCTGGCCGCGAAACCGCGACGTGAACAGCGTCCAGCGCCTCTCGCTCATCGGCCGGCAGAGCCGTATCGAGAAGGCCCAGCGCCGAGACGCGCACCAGGGAGATACCCGTGCGGACGATGTTCGCCGCGACGAGCAACGCGATGGCCGGGTCGAGCCAGGGCCAGTCGGTCAGCGCGACCGCGGCGACGGCGATCACGACACCGGCCGAGGTCCAGACGTCGGTCATCAGGTGGCGTGCGTTCGCCTCCAGCGCGATCGACCGTGCTCGCCGCCCGGCGCGGGAGAGCACCTGCGCGACTCCCAGGTTGATCGCCGAAGCGACGAGCGCGACGGCCAGACCAAGCGCGACGTGGTCGATCTCGCGCGGATTCAGCAGCCGGTCGATCGCCGACCATCCGATCGCAAGCGCCGCGACGACGACGAGCACGCCCTCGATCGCGCTCGCGAAGTACTCCGCCTTGAAGTGGCCATAGGCGTGGCCTTTGTCGGCGGGACGGATCGCCAGAGTCAGCATCCCCAGCGCGAGCGAGGCGGCGGCGAGGTTGACAAGCGACTCGAGCGCGTCGGAGAGGAGGCCAACCGACCCGGTCAGGACCCACGCGCCCATCTTCAACGAGATCGTCAGCGTGGCCGCGGCGATAGAGAGCCAGGCGAAGCGGGTCAGCGTGGCGCGATCCGGGGCCATCCTTCCATTGTCGCGTCCGATGCCGCCGACGCGCGCGATATCCTTCCCTCGTGCAGACACAAAGCGCGACCATCGATGGGGTACGCCTGCTCGCCCGCGTCGAGGAGATGGCCCGCATCGGCGCTACCCCGGCCGGCGGCGTCACCCGTCTGACGCTCACCGATGAGGATCGCCGGGCGCGCGACCTCTTCGACGCCTGGTGCGGTGCGGCCGGGCTGACTGTGCGGATCGACGACATGGGCACCCAGTACGCTCGGTACGAGGGAGGCGATCCTGCCCTTCCGCCCGTCCTCGTTGGCTCCCACCTGGATAGCGTGCCCCTGGGCGGCCGGTACGACGGGCCACTCGGTGTCCTCACGGCTCTGGAAGTCGTGACCGCGCTCCGCGAACGGGGGATCCGCCCGCGCCGCGCGATCGAGGTCGTGAACTTCACCAACGAGGAGGGTGTGCGGTTCGAGCCGGCGATGGTCGCCTCGGCGGTGCTCGCCGGGAAGTACACCCCGGCGTTCGTCCACAGCCTTCGCGACCGCGCCGGACGCACCTACGGCGAGGAACTGGACCGGATCGGCTACCGCGGAGCGGTCGAGAACCGCCCCGGGGCGGTGCACGCCTACCTCGAACTGCACATCGAGCAGGGCCCGGTGCTCGAAGCGGCTGGGCTACCGATCGCGGCCGTTGAGGGGATCGTCGGCATCCGCTGGTGTGAGATCGTCCTGCGCGGCCAACCCCAACACGCCGGCCCGAGTCCGATGGGGACGCGCCGCGACGCGATGGTCGCAGCGGCGCGGATCGTCGTCGCAGCGCGCGATCTCGCCCGGAGCTATCCGGATCCGGTCGTGGCCACGGTGGGCCGCCTCACCCCCTCCCCGGGTGTCATCAACCAGATCCCGGCCGAGGTCGTCTTGAGCCTGGACGTCCGCCACTGGACAGCGGAGGGGCTGGCGGAGATCTCCGATCGGGCGCAGGAGATGGCGCGGAAGATCGCAGCCGAGGAGGGGGTGGAGATCGCGATCGCGACGGTACAGGACATCCCACCGACCCACTTCGACAGGCGTATCGTCGATCTTTTCGCCGCCGAGGCGCACGCGAGGGGCGTACCCCACCGGCGGATGGTCGCTTCGGCTGGCCACGACGCCGCGTATATGAACCTGATCTGCCCCACGGCAATGCTCTTCGTCCGTACGGTCGGCGGAAGGAGCCACTGCGAGACCGAGGCGATCGCGGGGGAGGACGCCATCGTCGCGGCAGAGATCCTCTGCGGTGCGGTGCTCCGCCTGGCCGAGGAGGTGTAGCGCGTACGGCTTCGGGCGTCGATCGAGGCGGCCGTGGCCTGAGCGTCCGCCGCGCACGATCGCGGACCTTCACCCTCCGCTTCGTCTGTCGGCGCGATCGATGCAGCGTTACCCTCTCGCCCGTCGCAGCCGAGAGAGCTGGGTTGAGGGCCTCCCTGTTGGCGCCCCTCCGGGCGCCGCCCGGCGCCGACGGGTCTCTCCGGACACGTAGCTTGGGCGACCATCTTCGTGCCGCGACGCGGTCGTTTGTGCGCCACAGCTTGACACGTGATGTAACATACGCTTGCGGTAATCGTTAGGCCTTGACGCTAGCCGATGCGAACGGGTCGGGCGAACGTCCGCGCAGATGAAGCGTGCGTGGAGGCGGCCGATATGGAGACCGATCCCGTCTGCGGTGCCCGGATCCGTCCCGGTCAGGAGGCCGGGTCGACGACCTATCAGGGTAAGACCTATCGCTTCTGTTGCACCGAGTGCCGGCGCGAGTTCGAACGGAAGCCGAAGCAGTACGCGACCGCTCCGACGTCGGCCGCCTGAGGCCGGGCGGCGCCGGAGCGCCACCCCAGACGGGTTGTGTCGCGACGTCCGCGAATCCATCCGTCCGCTCTGCGGAAGATCGTCGGCTGCCGAGGGAAGCCGGGTGCGGGCAGCCCGTTGGGCGTGAGTCCGGCCCGGGTGAGGGTGGGCCGACAGCCTCTGAACCGCGCCGAGCCCACCATCAACGGGCAAGACTGCCGGCCGCCTCCAGCCCCCTGATCGCGGGGACGCCTGGGCGACGCTCCGCCTGACCGGCCGCGCCTCTCCCGCGCGGTAGTATGGCCTTCCGCCGATGGCAGGTCGGCGCGGGAGGCTCCCACGATGGCAGCGAAACGATGGCGCGTCGGCGTGGCGGGTCTGGGGCACTGGTACTCCGGCTTCGGCCTGGCGCGGGCGATGCCCGAATACGCGCGGGCCGAACTTGTCGCGGTGGCGTGGCCGAACGAGGCTCAGCGCACGCAGTTCGCGTCGATGTTCGGCCTGGAGTCGCACGCCAGCTACGAGGAACTACTGGCCCGCAAGGACATCGACATCGTTCATATCGCACCGCCGGTCGTGGACATTCCGGCACTGACGATCGCCGCGGCGCGAGCCTGCAAGCACATCATCCTGGGCAAACCAATGGCGATGTCGCTCGCCCAGGCCGACGAGATGGTGGCCGCGGTCGCGCGGGCCGGCGTCGTGTGCGTGCCGTGGCAGGCGCTCTTTCGGGTCGGGCAAGCCGGGCTGAAGCGGCGTCTCGAGGCAGGCGAGATCGGCGAGGTGAAGGTCGTCCACGCGACCGGTCGCTGGTCGATTGCCGAGGATTGGCCGGCCTCGGGCCGCCCGGGGTGGTTCGCCGACCCGGCGTGCGTCCCCGGCGGGTCGTTCATCGACGAGGGGATCGGCGACTGCGACCGGGTGCGCTGGCTCGTCGGCAGCGAGGTCGTAAGGGTTGAGGGGAAGGTGGCGAACTACGTCCACCTCGATGTCGCGCCGCTGGAGGACTGGGGGTTCGCGACTTTCACTTTCGCCAACGGCGCCCACGCGACGCTCGAATACTCGTGGACGATCAACGCGCCGAAGAAGACCGGACCATCGCCGAAGCAGAACGCGTTCCGCCAGTTGGAGATCGTCGGCACCCGCGGCGAGATCGTCACCTCGACGCTCCAGGAGCCGAGCACTGCGGTGCTGAGGGGCGGCGCGGCTGGCTGGGACTTCGAGCGGCGGCTGCCCGAGCCATATGGTCCTCAGCCTCCGGGAGCGCTGGACCACCTCATCGACTGTGTGGAATCGGGGAAAGCACCGACCGCGCGGATCGAGGATGCCCGCGAGGCGCTCCGCCTGGCACTCGCGTTCTACCGCGCGGCGCGGACCGGCCAGCCGGTGGATCCGCGCGTGTAGGCTGATCTCACCGTCGCGCCCGGATCGACCTCACGCGGTTCGAGAAGTGTGAAGATGAGCCTGAGGAGCGTGCCCGGGTGAGGACCGTACCGAAGAATCCGATGGTCGACGGTGATGCCCTCCGTGCGCTCGCCCATTACGAAGTGTCCGACAAAGGTCGAGGCGCTCATCGACGCGGCGACGCCCTGGGTTGCGGAGCCGGTCGCCGCTTCAGTGCACCGGCGCCCGCGTTTCCGGCTCGTAGCCGACGTAGTTCTCCGCCAGCGTCATCGCCGCGGCGCGCGAAGTGACGACGTACCGCAGCTGGCTCTCGCGGAGCCGGCGTTCGAACGGCGTCTCGTCGTCGGGCCGGTGGAGCATCGCCGTCATCCACGCTGAGAACTGCTCGGCGCGCCAGACTCGCTGGAGGCAGGTCGCGCTGTAGGCGGCGAGGCCAGCATCGTCGCCGGACCCGAAGTGGGCGATTAGCGCCGCGGCCAGAACGCGCACGCCCGCCACGGCCAGATTCAGCCCTTTCGCTCCGGTTGCGGGAACGATGTGCGCGGCGTCGCCGGCCAGGTAGAGGCGCCCGTGCTGCATCGGCTCGCAGACCGCGCTACGCATCGGCGTGATCGACTTCTCCAGGATCGGCCCCTCGTTCAGGCGGAAACCCGGCCGCGCGAAGCGGCGCTGCAACTCGGCCCAGATGCGCTCATCTGGCCACTCCTCGATCCGCTCGTGGGGCCGCACCTGAAGGTAGAGGCGCGAGATCGCCTGACTGCGCATCGAGTGGAGCGCGAACCCGCGCTCGTGAGCGCTGTAAATCAGTTCATCGTGCGCCGGGGCGGCGCGGGCGAGAATGCCCAGCCAGGCGAACGGGTACTCCCTCTCGAACACCTCCAGGTGCGCCTGGATCGTCGGGCGGCAGACGCCGTGGCCGCCGTCGCAGCCGACCACGATCTCGGCGGCGATCTCCCGATCGACGCCACCGTGACGGTAACGGATCCGCCCCCGCTCTGGATCGACCGCGAACACCTCCGCCGCGAACAGGATCGGGTCGCCAGGTCCGACGCCGGGACGATCGCTCAGGCAGGCCGCGATCAGATCCTTCACAACCTCCTGCTGGCCGTACACGGTGATCACCCGTCCTCCGGTCAGGTCGCTCAGCGCGATGCGGTGGTCCTCTCCCCCGAATCGGAGGATGATGCCGCGATGGACGAGACCCTTGCGGTGGAGGCGATCCGCGACGCCAAGATCGGCCAGAAGGTCGACCGTGCCCTGCTCCAGGACGCCGGCACGTACCCGCCGCTCAACGTACTCGCGCGACCGGGACTCGAGGACGACGCTGGCGATGCCGGCGCGCCAGAGCAGCAGGGCGAGGACGAGTCCGGCCGGGCCGCCGCCGACGATCGCGACCGGCAGATCCACCCCGCGGCGCCCTTTACAGCGCCTCGAGGATCGCGGCGATGCCCTGGCCGACGCCGATGCACATCGTGACGAGCGCGCGGCCGCCGCCCCGCTGGCCGAGTTCCATCGCGGCTGTCCCGGCAAGACGGGCGCCGCTGGCACCGAGCGGGTGGCCGAGCGCGATCGCGCCGCCGTTCGGGTTGAAGCGCGCGTCGTCCCGCCAGTCGAGGCCGAGGTCGCGCGCGCAGGCGATCGCCTGGCTGGCGAACGCCTCGTTCAGTTCGACGATATCCATATCCTCAATTGCGCGTCCGGCGCGTTCGAGCGCTCGGCGCGAGGCGGGGATCGGTCCGAGGCCCATCTCATCCGGCTGCACGCCGGCGACGGCCGAGGCGACGATGCGCGCAAGGGGAGTGAGACCCAGCGATTGCGCCCGCTCCGCCGAGGCGACGAGGAGCATGGCGGCGCCATCGTTGATCCCGGCCGCGTTCCCGGCGGTGACGGTACCGTCGCGGGCGAAAGCGGGGCGCAGCCGCGCCAGAACCTCCACGGTCGTGTCCGGCCGGGGATGTTCGTCGAGTTCCACCGGCGCGGGGTCTCCCTTCGCCCGGGGCACGATGAGGGGCACGATCTCGGCGGCGAGGCGCCCACGCGCGATCGCCCGTGCGGCGCGCCGCTGGCTGGCCGCGGCCAGAGCATCCTGCTCCTCGCGTGAGACTCGACGCCGCCGGGCGACGTTCTCGGCCGTCTCACCCAGCGAGACGCTGTGCCCCTGCCCCTCCAGGTCCGGGTGCGTGAAACGCCACCCCAGCGTGGAATCAGCCATCTCCGGTAGGCCGCGCGGAAAGGCTCCTTCCGGTTTCATCATGACGAGCGGTGCGCGTGTCATCGACTCGACGCCGCCAGCGACGAACAATTCGCCCTCTTCGGCGCGGATCGCGTGTGCGGCCGCGACCACCGCCTGAAGGCCGGATCCGCAGAGTCGGTTCACGGTCTGGCCGGGCACGTCGATGGGCAACCCGGCGAGGAGCGCGGCCATTCGCGCGACGTTCCGATTATCCTCGCCGGCCTGGTTAGCGCAACCGAGGATGACGTCGTCGATGGTGGCGGGGTCGACCCCGGTGCGGTCGAGCAACGCGCGCAGCGTCCGCGCGGCCATCTGATCGGGCCGCAGCGCCGCGAGCGTGCCGCCGTACCGCCCGATCGGACTGCGGATGTAACCGGCGATCACCGCCTCGCGCACGGGGTATCTGCTCAACCCGGCGCCGTGCCGTGCGCCCGGGCGGTGCGCGCGTGCATGTCGCGCAGAACGGCCAGCTCCTCCGCGGTGGGCGGCGCGGTCTCGGCGACGTGGGCGGCGAACCGGATCGGCCACCCGGTCGCGGCGACAATCTGTTCGCGCGTCACGCCGGGGTGGATCGAGGCGACGACGAGTTCGCGCGTCCCCTCCTCCGGGCGCATGAGACAGAGGTCGGTCGCGACGAGCGTCGGCCCGGCGGTGGCCATCCCGAGGCGCCGACGGTGGTCGCCGCCCTCGCCGAAGCCGAACGAGGTGATGAAGTCGACCTTCGTGACGAACGATCGCGCCGTCTGCCGGGCGATGACGAACACCCGGTGGCAGAACGCGGAGATCTCCGGCGCGCCGCCACCGCCAGGCAGACGCACCCGCGGAGTGGCATAAGCGCCGATCACCGTGGTATTGATGTTCGCGAACCGGTCGATCTGCGCCGCGCCCAGGAACCCCACAGAGATACGCCCACCCTGGAGCCAGTAGCCGAACATCTCCGGCACGGGCACGGTCGTCCGCGCGGTCTCACACAGTTCGCCATCGCCGATGGAGAGGGGCAGGACGTCCGGCCGCGTGCCGATGGTGCCGGACTCGTAGATGAGGGTGAGTCCCGGGGCATGGGTCAGGCGGGCGAGGTTGCACGCCGCGGAGGGCGCGCCGATGCCCACGAAGCAGACATCTCGCGAGGAGAGCTGGCGCGCCGCCGCGACAGTCATCATCTCCGTCGCGGTGTAGGCCGCGCTCATGTGAGGACGTGCTCCTGCATCCAGGTCTGGAAACGGGCGCGATCGGCGGCGATCTCGTCCCAGGCCGTATAGAAGGCGTTATCGCGGCGATCGTCCAGGCCGGGAGAACCACAGCGTTGGGGCCAGACGCGCGCAGGTCGTCGACGATCTCCTCCACGGTCACGATCGCCCGCCGCGCGGCGAGGACAGCCTCCTTCTGGACGCCAACGATCCCTTCGATCAGAACGTTCCCCTCGCGGTCGGCGCGCTGGGCATGGACGATAGTCACGTCGGGACGAATGGCCGGGACGGCCGCGAGTCGTTCGCCGGTGAACGGGCATGTGACGGAGCAGATGCTCGGGTTGACTGTGGCCAGGTCAGCCCCCAGGTAGGCGCGTCGCACCGCGCAGGGCAGTCCGGACACCCCGGCGGTGTAGGCCGCGGCCATGGCCGCGTGGCTGTGCTCCTCGATCTCGATGGAGTTGGGCCAGCCGCGCTCGACCGCGGCGCGGAAGCGGTGGAGCGATCCGACGCCGGGGTTCCCGCCCCACGAGAAGATGACCCGCCGGGCGCACCCCATTCCGATCATCTGGTCGTAGATCAGATCCGGAGTCATCCGGATGAGGGTCAGGTCGCGGCGCCGCTGCCGGATGACCTCGTGCCCGGCAGCGAACGGGATGAGGTGGGTGAACCCCTCCATCGCGACGACGTCGCCATCGCGCACGTGCGCGGCGATCGCGTCGCGGAGGGTCAGGACGTCAGCCATCGGAAGAAGACCGTCTCGCGCGTGGCATCACCCTGGAGGATCACATCCCAGCGATAGCGGCCGTCCTCGGGCCGGGCGAGGAGGGTCGCGCGCCGATTGGCCGGCACGCGCGCCAGGACGGGATCGGCTGGCACTAGCGGATCGTCGGCGAAGAAGAGGCGTGTCTCGAGGTGGCTGAGCAGGCCGCGGGCGAAGATCGTCACGGCCAGGTGGCGGGCCATCCCGCCGACAGGTCCGGGGCGGATCGTCGCCAGGGTGTAGGCGCCCCCGTCATCGGTCGCCACGCGCGCGAAGCCGACGAATCCCTCCGCGGCGTATCGGCCACGGGCATCCGCCTGCCAGAACTCGAGCAGCGCATCGGGCACAGGCGCGCCATCACCATCGAGAACCCGGCCTTCGATCCGGATCGATTCACCCTCGCCGCCGATCGCGACGCGGCCATCGCGCAGAATCGCTGGGCCGAAGAAAGGACCGACTGTCTGCGAGGAGGTGATCATCGCGGCGGCTCGAACTGGGTCGCGCCGGCGCCGCGCAGATGGATGTCCCACCGCCAGCCGAGGGCCCATTCCGGCTCGGTCACGTCGTGCGCGTAGGCGGCGATCAGGCCCGGTCGGGCCGCCTCGGGCACGGCGCTGAGGATCGGGTCGAATGGCAGGAGCGGGTCGTCCGGGAAGTACATCTGCGTGACGAGCCGCCCACGGGAGTTGTTGCCGAAGAGGGAGAAATGGATGTGGGCGGGCCGCCACGCGTTCGGGTGGTTGCGCCACGGGTACGCGCCGGGGCGGATTGTCAGAAAACGGTAGGCGCCCTCCCGATCGGTAAGGCAGCGGCCCATCCCGATGAAGTGGGGGTCGAGCGCGCCCGGCCAGGGGTCGTTGCAGTGCCAGTAGCGGCCCGAGGCGTTCGCCTGCCAGACCTCGATGAGCGCGCCAGCGATGGGGCCTGCCTCGTCGAAGACACGGCCCGTGACGATGATGCGTTGGCCGATAGCCTCGCCGCCGGTTCCGGCGTTGCGGGTCAGGTCGGCGTCCTCGGGCACGATCGCACTCAGTGTCGGCCCCGGTCCAGTATGCTCGGTGAGCGTGGCCATCACCTCGATGAGGGGCTGGCGCGGCGCGCGGCGGATGGTCGAGCGGTACGCCTCGTACAGGTAGGGCGGGAAGACGTCCCGCTCCGTGCCGGCCGCGGGCATCATGGCGTGGCGGCCTCCGATGGAGCCTCGTCTCCCCGCTCCGCCTTGAGGATGCGAAACGCGGCGTTGGCGGCCGGGACACCGGCGTAGACCGCGACCTGCATGAGCGTCTCGGCCACCTCCGCTGCAGAGACGCCGTTATTCTTCGCGGCACGGATGTGCAGGGCCAACTCTTCGGGGCGGCCGAGCGCGGCGAGCATTGCGATCACGAGCAGACTGCGCGTGTGACGCGACAGACCGGGCCGAGCCCAGACGCGTCCCCAGGCGTACTCGGTGATGAACTCCTGGAAGTCGCGGTCGAGCGCAGTCGCGTTCGCGAGCGAGCGATCGACGTGCGCGTCCCCCAGCACGGCGCGTCGGACGCGGAGTCCTTCCTCCATCAGTTCCATACCTCCCGAGCAATCCCAGCGACAAGGGCGAGCTTCTGCCACTGCACTTCGGCGCTGATGAGATTCCCCTCCAGTGTCGAGGCGAAGCCGCACTGCGGGCTGAGCGCCAGTCGCTCGTGCGGGACGTAGCGCGCCGCCTCGTCGATCCGGCGGATAATCTCCGTCCGCACCTCCAGACGCGACTGCTTCGTGCTCACCAGACCGAGCACAACCACTCGATCGTCCGGGACGAACCGCAGCGGCGCAAACGAGCCGGAGCGCTCGTCGTCGTACTCGAGGAGGAAGCGCTGGTACCGCGTGCGTCGTAGCACCCGTTCGGCGATGGGGTCGTAGCCGCCCGAGGCGTAGAACATCGACTGATTGTTACCCCGGCAGATGTGCAGGCCGAATGTCACCCCTGGGCGGCGAACCCCTCGACGATCGCGTTATCCATCTCAATCGTGCGGTCAATCATCTCGTCCACGTCGTTCCCGCGCTGGCGGCATCCCTCTCGCATCGTCGGGTCCAGGAGCGCAGCGAATTGCGGCGCATCGATCTGGATGTAGGTGCAGCCGAGGCGGACCAGTTCCTCGATCTCCCACCGGGTCAGGTCGACGAGGTCGGACAGGTAGGCGTCGCGGGTTGGATAGGCGCCGCTCGACCGGGCCGGGTCGTAGTACGCAGCGGCCTGTTGCGTGCTCAGCAGCGCTACTTTCGGCGTCCGGGTCACGCGAGAGCGGAGGTAGGTGAACTCCTCGCCGCACATCGAGCGGCGCCAGCGCAGCCTCTCGAGGACGACCGGGCGTCGGATGGTGAGTTCGTTGCCCCGGCCATCGCGAAAGGGGATCGCCCACCCACCGGTGCGGTCGTACCCTTCCAGCGCCTCGACGAGGTGGCCGAAGAACGCGTACCGCCGCAGCTCGCCATCGGTGACGGCGTCGAGCCCGCACTCCTCCTGTCGACGCACCGCCTCATCGATCGCCGCGTCCTCGATGTGTTTGAATGAGGCCGCGTCGAGCGTGCCCGCCTCCCGCTCGGCCCGGGCCGCTTTGAGACGATCGGGACGGAGAAGACTCCCCACGACATCGGCGCGCAGCACGCCGCGGAGTCTACCCCCGGTAACGCGTCCGCGTGACCTCCCGGTCAGTCCATCGAGGTGCGCGTGCTTGCGGTCGCGCCCTCGAGCGCGCGCGACTTCAAGGCCCGGAAGACGCTGCGCGTGCCCTCTTTGCCGGTGATCTCCTCGGTCGATCGCCACACGCCGTCGCTGCCGAGTTGCCAGGAATTCCGATCGTCGGTGAGCATCTCCTCACAGAGGTCGCGCAGGCGCGCCCTGGCATCGGCATCCTCCACGGGGATCACCACCTCCACCCGACGATCGAGGTTCCGTTCCATAAAGTCGGCCGAACCGAGGTACCACTCCCAGGTCCCCCCGTTGGCGAACCCGAGAACCCGAGAGTGCTCGAGGTATTCGCCCACGACCGAGCGCAGGTGGACGGTCGGCGAAAGGCCGGGGACGCCGGGCACGACCGAGCACACTGTCCGCACGATGAGATCGATCGTGACGCCCGCGGCGCTGGCCGCATACAGGGCGCTGACCATGCCGGGGTCGACGAGGTGGTTGATCTTGATGATGACGCGCGCCTCGCGGCCGGCGCGCGCGTTCGCCGCCTCGCAATCAATGAGTTCGAGCGCGCGGCTTCGCAGGCCATCGGGCGCGACCAGGAACCGGCAGAACTCGCGCTGGCGGGAGAGGCAGGTGAGGACGTTGAACAGTTCCGTCGCGTCGGCGCCCAGTTCCGGTCGGCAGGAGAAGAGTCCCAGGTCGGTGTCGAGGCGC
>Ga0194132_10005386_pt1 | contig 20767 bp, 19 predicted proteins | sample TA2KigOf80mmetaG_FD_148612 | JGI IMG/M metagenome (GOLD analysis project Ga0194132, IMG submission 148612) | Freshwater microbial communities from Lake Tanganyika, Tanzania - TA2015054 Kigoma Offshore 80m | ecosystem: Environmental > Aquatic > Freshwater > Lake | place: Tanzania: Lake... | reverse complement strand
AGGGCGACGCAGGCGTACTTGAACAGTACGTCGAGGAGCCCGGAGGGAGAAGCTCGCGAAGATTCGGTGCTATCGGCCGCCGCAGTAGGGATCTGGTGAGAAATGCAGGCTAGCTCCGCCTCGGGAGAGACTCCGAAACGGGGGGCGCGTCTCGGCATCGAAGGACGTCGAGAGCGCCGGCCGAAGCTTCGGCCGGCACGCCATCGCCGAAAGGGAGGCTCGACCGATGATGAACCGGATCCACGGAACCCATGCTGCCGGCGCGGCGTGCCTCGGGCTGCTCCTCGCCGCGGGGACGGGCGCGAGCGACGAGGGCGTCTCGAAGGACGCGGTTCGCTACTTCGACCGCGAGACGGTCAGCGCGGCGTTCGATCGCGGCGCGGTCCTCGACGACGGAAACGGGCGCAACTACATGGTGCACGCGAGCCGCCGTGAGGCTCCGGGCAAGGCCGAGGTCCACACCCGCGACACGGACATCATCTACGCGCTCGCGGGTCGCGCCATCCTCATCACGGGTGGCCGCGTCGTCGACGGCGAAGTGACTGCCCCGGACGAGGTCCGCGGGAGCGCGATCCAAGGAGGCGAGAAGCGCGAGCTTCGCGCCGGAGACGTGATCATCGTTCCGAGCGGCACGCCGCACTGGTTCCAGGAGGTCGCGTCGCCGTTCACCTACTACGTCGTGAAGGTTCGCTGAGTCCGGAGCGCGCGGATGAAAGACTCGAAGCAAGGCCGGCTCGTCGCGTCTCTGCTCGCGGTCGCCGTCGCGGCTGCGGCGACGGCGCTCGAAGCGCATTCCTCGGACGTTCCCGACGGTGCACCACTCGCGGTCGTCGACCTCGCCACGGAGGAGGGCACCCGCGCCGTGGCCGGGGAGTGGCGATACAGCGACACGCGCATCGTCGAGGTCGACTACCGCGCGCCAGGCGCGGATGGGCAGCCGAGCGCGGTCCCCAATCGCACCTACGACATCGTGCCGCATGCCGGTGCTTTCGATTTCGACGACTCCTCGTGGCCGGTGATCGACCCCTCGACGCTGTCGCAGCGGCGATCGGCGGGACGCCTTTGCTTCGCCTGGTATCGTCTTCGCTTGACGGTCCCGGAGGCGATCGGCGGCGTGCCGACCGCCGGCAGGAAGCTCGTCTTCACCACGTCGATCGACGACTACGCCGAGGTCTGGGTCGACGGCGAGCTACCCCGCACGCTGGGTCAGAGCGGCGGAGGCGTCGTCCGCGGATGGAACGCGACGAACCGCGTCGTCGTGTCGCCCCACGCTCGACCCGGCCAGGAGATCCGGGTTGCCGTCTTCGGCATGAACGGCCCGATCTCGAACCCGGTGACGAACTACATCTGGATGCGGTCGGCGAAGCTCGAAGTCCATCCGGGCGATCCCGAGCCCCGCGCCGTTCAGACGGCCGAGGTGAACGTCGAGGTCGAGCGGCTCGATCCCGCGATCGACGCGATCGTGCCCCGCAACGTCAAGATCATGAAGCTCGCGGAGGGCTTCGAGTTCGTCGAGGGGCCCGTCTGGGTCGAGGAGGGCTACCTTCTCTTCAGCGACCCGAACGCGAATCGAATCTATCGTTTCCGCGAGGGCGAAGGCCTTTCGGTCTTCCGCGAGAGGAGCGGCTACGAGGGCGTAGGCGTCGAGCGCTATACGCAGCCGGGCTCGAACGGCCTCGGGCTCGACGCGGAGGGTCGGCTGACCGCCGCGGAGCACGGGAACCGCAGAATCACGCGCACCGAGCGGGACGGCACCCGTACCGTCCTCGCCGATCGCTTCGAGGTAAAGCGTCTCAACAGCCCGAACGACCTCGTCTATCGGAGCGACGGCACGCTCTACTTCACGGATCCTCCGTTCGGACTGCCCGGGTTCTTCCGTGATCCGGGCAAGGAGCTACCCTACAGCGGGGTCTTTCGCGTGAAGGGCGATTCGATCGAGCTCGCCAGCTCGGATCTGACCGGTCCCAACGGGATCGACCTCTCTCCGGACGAGCGGCACCTCTACGTCACCAACTGGGATCCCGCCCGAAAAGTGGTGATGCGGTACGCAGTTGCCGCGGATGGCCGCCTATCGGATGGGCAGGTCTTCTTCGACATGACCTCGGCTCCCGGGGAGGAAGCGCTCGACGGACTCGAGGTCGACAGCAACGGCAACCTCTTCGTGTCGGGTCCCGGTGGGATCTGGGTCCTCGCCCCCGACGGCCGACACCTCGGCACGATCCGTGCTCCCCGCTTGCCGGCGAATTTTGCGTGGGGCGATTCCGACCGAAAGAGTCTCTACATGACTGCGCGCAGCTCCTTGTATCGGATGCGGCTCGAGATCCCGGGAGCCTAGCTGCAAGTTTCCCTCGACGATTCGAGCGCGGCGGTGGAATACTGGCTGCGCAACATCTCTGAAGGACGAATTCTATGCAGTTCCACATCCTTTCGCTCGAAGGTCCGGACGCGTACGCGCGGGCCGGGGGACTCGCGAGCCGTGTCGAGGGGCTTGCCGGCTCGCTCTCGTCGCTCGGGTTCGAGACGCACCTCTGGTTCGTCGGCGATCCGGGGCTTCCGGGGCACGAGCATCAGGGACGGCTCCGGCTCCACCGCTGGTGTCAGTGGATCTCGCGCCACCATCCGGGCGGCGTCTACGACGGAGAGTTCGCGAAGCTGCACGACTACGCGGGCTCCGTTCCGCCGTTTCTTTTCGAGCAGACGCTCCTGCCGCACCTAGGCGCCGGCGGACGCGCGGTCGTCATGGCGGAGGAGTGGCATACCGTCGGCGCGGTTTTTCATCTCGACGAGATCCTGCGCCACGCCGGGCTTCGCGACCGTGTGAGCCTCCTCTGGAACGCGAACAACAACTTCGGCTTCGACCAGATCGACTGGAGACGGCTCGCCTCCTCGGCCACCTTGACGACCGTCAGCCGGTACATGAAGCACAAGATGCACGGCCTCGGCGTCGACCCGATCGTGATCCATAACGGGCTCACCGAGGACGCCTTCGATCCGCCGAGCGCGGAGGGCGCCGCGGAGCTGCGCCGCCGCTTCCCGGACCGCACGGTGCTCGTCAAGATGGCGCGCTTCGATCCGGACAAGCGCTGGTTGATGGCGATCGAGATCGTGCGCCAGCTGAAGGAGCGCGGCTGGCGGCCGCTCCTCGTCGCGCGCGGTGGCTCCGAGGCGCACGGTTCCGAGGTCTATCATCACGCGCACCGGGCGGGCCTCCGCATCGCCGACCGCGCGGCGAAGGGGCCGGGTGTCGGCGCGATGCTGTCGGCGCTCGAGGACGTCGGCGAGGTCGACGTCGTGAGCCTTCAGTCGTTCGTCGATCCCGACGCGCGTCGCCTTCTCTTCCACGGAGCCCATGCGGTTCTCGCGAACAGCGGCCACGAGCCGTTCGGTCTCGTCGGCCTCGAGACGATGGCCGCGGGCGGCCTCGCGTGCACCGGCTACTCTGGAGAGGACTACGTGGTTCCCGGACGGAACGCTCTCGTCCTGCAGACCGCGGACGCGCGCGAGTTCGTCGATCTCTACGGCCAGCTCCGCAGCTCGCCCGAGCACGAGCTCGCGATGCGCAACGCCGGACGGAGCACCGCGCGCGAGTACGCCTGGCCGGAGGTGATCCAGCGGTCCCTCTTGCCGCGGGTCGAGATCCTGACGCACCCCTGACGCTCGGCCGACATCGCGGTCGCTCTCTCCATCCTGCTGGCCGGGCCGGCCGCGGTGCCCCCGCCGGTTGCGGCGACGATGTCCGCACTGGGACCAGCACTCCGATCAGAGTGCAAACGAGAATGTAGGGCACGATCGCCCGCTTCCTCGCTCAGCTTCGCGCGCCGACGAGACTTTGCACGGCGTCGGACAGACCGTCGACGCTCAACGGGAACATCGGGAACAGCTTCTGGATGACGCGCGTCGTGTGGTAGTTGTCCCAGTACTTCGCTTCTTCCGGGTTCAACCACACGCTGCGATCGAAGTAGTGCACGATCCGGTGCAGCCACTGGATTCCCGGCGTCGGCGACGTGTTGCGCGGGTCGATGCCGCCGTGCGCCTCGAAGAGCTCGGCCGGGTGCATGGCACCGTCGCCGACGATCACGACCTTCCAGCGGTCGTCGAGCTTCCGCATGAGATCGCCGGTCGGCAGGCTGTCCTGACGCCGCATCAAAGCGTTCGTGTAGACGTGGTCGTAGATGCAGTTGTGGAAGTAGTACGCCCGGAAGTCGCGCAGGCCGCGCTCGTCGTGCAGCGCCGTGAGGAGCTGGCTCACGGGCTCGTAGAACGGATCCATCGTGCCGCCGACGTCCATCAGGAGAAGCAGGCGGACGTCGTTCTTCCGCGGCGCGCGGAACACGAACTCGATCTCGCCCGCGTTCTTGCACGTCTCGTCGATCGTCTCGTCGAGGTCGAGCTCGCTCGCCTCGCCGCGACGCGTGAGCTGGCGCAGGCGGCGCAGCGCGACGCGGAGCTGGCGCGTGTCGAGGATCTGGTCGGTGCGGTAGTCCTTGAACTTGCGCTCGTCCCAGACCTTCATCGCGGAGCGCGACTTGCCGGGGCCGCCGACGCGGATCCCGGTCGGATGCGTGCCGCCGTGCCCGTAGGGCGACTTTCCGCCCGTGCCGACCCACTTGTCGCCGCCGTCGTGCCGCTCGTCCTGCTCGGCGAGCGTCTCGAGGAACCGTCGCATCAGCTCGTCGGAGGAGAGCCTCTCGAGCTCGGCGATCTGCTCCGGCGTGAGCTCCGGGAAGTTCTCCGGATCCTTCAGCCACTCGAGCAGCTCGTCCGTGATCTCGTCGCCGAGCTCGCCCTCGACGCCGCGGAAGACGCGTCCGAACACGCGGTCGTACGAGTCGAAGAACGTCTCGCTCTTGATCAGGCAGGCGCGGCCGAGGTGATAGAAGCGCAGCAGGTTCGAGCCGTGCAGACCCCGCTCGAGCGCCTCGAGGAACGTGCGCCACTCCTGCAGGGAGATCGGCACCCCCTCTTCGCGGAGTCCGTAGAAGAGGTCGAGGAACATCGCGTCGTTCCCGGGCTGGCCTACTGGTTGTAGCGCGGGCCGAGGTCGCTCCAGCGGTTCGGGAACTTGCCGCCGCGCGAGTCGTAGCTCTGCAGCGCGTCGAGATCCTGCTCCTTCTTGAGCAGCGCGCCGACGAACGGGATGTGCTCCTCGAGCTTGTCGACCGAGAGGCCGGAGCGAAGGAGCGCCGCGATCCAGTCGACCAGCTCCGACGTCGACGGCTTCTTGCGGAGCTCCTTCTGCTCGCGCAGCCAGTAGAACTTGATCAGCACCTGGTCGAGAAGCTTCGCGTCGAGGTGCGGGTGGTGCACGGCGACGATCTTCCGCATCAGCATCGGGTCGGGGAACTCGATGAAGTGGAAGATGCAGCGGCGCAGGAACGCGTCCGGCAGCTCCTTCTCGTTGTTCGACGTGATGACGACGACCGGTCGCTGCTTTGCGGCGACCTCCTCGTTCGTCTCCATGATGGTGAAGCGCATCTCGTCGAGCTCGCGCAGCAGGTCGTTCGGGAACTCGAGGTCCGCCTTGTCGATCTCGTCGATCAGAAGAACCTGGCGCGTTTCCGCGGCGAACGCCTTTCCGACCGGTCCGAGCTTGATGTAGTTCCGGATGTCGGCGACGTTGCCGCCGCCGAAGCGGCTGTCGTTCAGACGCTGGACGGTGTCGTAGACGTACAGGCCGTCGATCGCCTTGCTCGTCGATTTGATGTGCCACTGGAGGAGCGGCATCTCGAGGCCCGCGGCGATGTGCTGCGCGAGCACCGTCTTCCCCGTGCCCGGCTCGCCCTTGATCAGGAGCGGACGCTCGAGCGCGATCGCGCAATTGACCGCATCGACGAGAGGTCCCGAGACGATGTAGCCGGGCGTTCCCTCGAATCTCTGAAAGCCGTTGTCGCTGGGCATGTCGGGATTTCTCCGTGGGGTCGGGGGGAAGAGAACCTCCGAGCGGGGTAGCTGACCGGTCGAGGGGCCTTCAAGGGCGGCCCCCGGGAGTGCTAGCGTCCGAGGCCGAGGCGACCTTGAGCGACCTGGCCCCCTACAAGCGCGGCTTCATCGAGTTCATGGTCGAGACGGGTGTCCTCACCTTCGGGGACTTCGTCACGAAGAGCGGGCGGAAGACCCCGTACTTCGTCAATACGGGCCTCTATCGGACGGGAGCGCAGCTCGGGCGGCTTGCGGGATTCTATGCCGAGACGATCGTCGATCGGCTCGGCGACCGCTTCGACGTACTCTTCGGGCCCGCGTACAAGGGCATCCCTCTCGCGGTCGCGACGGCAATGACGCTCGCGCGCGACCACGGGCGCGACGTCGCCTTCTGCTTCGACCGGAAGGAAGCGAAGGACCACGGCGAAGGCGGCTCGCTCGTCGGCCACAAACCGAAGAGCGGCGACCGCGTGCTCATCATCGAGGACGTCACGACCGCCGGCACCTCGATCCGTCAGACCGTGCCGCTCCTGCGCGCCGCCGCAGACGTCCGGCTCGCCGGCCTCGTCGTCGCCGTCGACCGGATGGAGCGCGGCACGGGGACGCAGGCCGCTTTGCGCGAGGTCGGCGAGACCTTCGGGATGCCGACGTTCGCGATCGTCACCGTCGACGAGATCATGGCGCATCTCCACCGTCGCGAGATCGCCGGGCGCGTCCTTCTGACCGACGACCTCTACGAGCGCATGCAGGAGTATCGCCGCGAATACGGGCCGAGCGCCTAGCGCGTCCGCCCGGGAGGAGCCGATCATGCACACGGTTCACCGCACCTGCTCTCTCTGCGAGGCGATGTGCGGCCTCTCGTTCGACGTCGAAGAGAACCGCATCGTCGACGTCCGTCCCGACGAGGAGGACGTGTTCTCGCACGGCTTCCTCTGCCCGAAGGGTGCGGCGATCGCGGCCGTGCACGACGATCCGGATCGCTTGCGGACCCCGATGCGGCGCACGCCGGGCGGGACGTTCGAGCCGATCTCGTGGGACGACGCCTTCGAGATCACCGCTTCGCGCCTTCGCGCGATCCGCACCGAGCACGGCGGCGATGCGATCGCCGTCTACATCGGGAACCCGATCGTGCACAACTACGGCGCGCTCGCGCTCCGCGCCGGCCTCCTGAAGGCGCTCGGCACGAAGAATGCGACCAGCGCCGGCTCGCAGGACACCGCGCCGCGCTTCGCTGCTTCGTGGCATCTCTACGGCAGCTCCTTCTCGATCCCGGTGCCCGACATCGATCGTACCGACTACTTCCTCTGCATCGGCGCGAACCCCTACGTCTCGAACGGGAGCTTCCTCACCGCGCCGGACATCCGGAACCGCATGCGCGCGATCCGCGCACGCGGCGGCAAGGTGGTGATCGTCGATCCTCGGCGGACGGAGACGGCGCGCGACGCGAGCGAGCACGTCGCGATCCGCCCGGGCGGCGACGCGGCGTTCTTGCTCTCGCTCGTGCAGGTGCTCGTCGCACGCGAGCGGGTCGATCGCGACTCGATCGCGAAGCTGGCGAGCGGCTGGGGCGTGATCGAGCGCCGCCTCGAAGCGTTCGCACCGGAGCGCGTCACCGCGCAGACCGGCGTTCCGGTCGAGACCATCGAGCGCCTCGCGCTCGAGCTCGTGGACGCACCGAGCGGCGCCGTCTACACGCGCGTCGGCGTCTGCAACAACGAGTTCGGCACGCTCGCGAGCTGGGCGACCGACGTGCTGAACCTCGCCGCCGGGCGGCTCGGTGCCGCCGGCGGCTCGATGCTCCCGTCGCCCGCGATGGACGTGACGCCGATCCTCGAGATGACGAACGGCGACGGCCACGCGCGCTGGAAGAGCCGCGTCCGCGGCCTGCCGGAGACGCTCGGCGATCTTCCCGCCTCGATCCTCGCCGAGGAGATGGAGACGCCGGGCCCGGGACAGGTCCGCGCCTTCGTCACATTCGCGGGGAATCCCGTGCTCTCGACGCCCAATGGAAGGCGTCTCGCCGCGGCGCTTTCGGGCCTCGACTTCATGGTTTCGATCGACCTCTACGTGAACGAGACGACACGCCACGCGGACGTGATCCTGCCGCCGGCGTGGGGTCTCGCCGACGATCACGCCGACCTCGTGTTCTCCGGCGTCGCGGTGCGGAACGTCGCGCGCTGGTCGCCGCCCGTCGTCGCGCGCGGTGCGGACGAGAAGGCGGACTGGGAGATCCTGCTCGAGCTCACGCGGCGTCTCGGCGGCGGTCCGACGGGCGTCGCGTGGATGGACGGGCTGTACACGCTCGGGCGTCCTCTCGGGATCCGCTGGACGCCGCAGTCGACTCTCGATCTGCTGCTGCGCATCGGACGCTACGGCGACCGCTTCCTTCCCTGGTCGAGCGGATTGAACCTCGAGCGCTTGAAGGCGGCGCCGCACGGCATCGATCTCGGTCCGCTCGAGCCGGGTGTCGCGCACCGGATCCGGCATCGCGACGGGAAGATCCATCTCGCGGCGCCGCCGCTCGTCGCGGCGATGGACGAGTGCGCGCAGGGCCTCGAGCGGTCGAAGACCGAAGACGAAGCGCTTCTCCTGATCGGACGTCGCGAGCTCCGCACGTGCAACTCGTGGCTGCACAACGTGCCGGCGATGGTCGCGGGCCGCGAGCGGTGCGTGCTCTACGTCCATCCCGAGGACGCCGCGAAGGCCGGCGTGCGCGACGGCGACGAGGCCGTGCTCGAGAGCCGCGTGCACACCGGACGCCTCCGCGTGCACGTGACGGACGAGATCCGGCCCGGAGTCGTGAGCCTGCCGCACGGCTGGGGGCACGCAGAGAGCGCGCCGTGGCAGCGCGTCGCGGGCGCGCACCCGGGCGTGTCGGCGAACGACTGGACCGACGACCAGTGGACCGAATCGGTCGTCGGACAGTCGATCCTGAACGGCGTACCGGTGCGTCTCCACCCGGCCGAGCCGGGCCAGCTCGCCGCGGTGTCCTGAATCAGGACTGCCGTCGCGGCTTGCGGATCGAGAAGCAGCAGCCGCGCCCGTTCTTCGGGCTCCAGGCGTTGTTCAAGTGGATCTCCTCGTGCGCGTGATCGACGGTCCTCTCGTGCATGCGCTTGAAGTGCGGCATCAGCGTCCTGGAAATCGAGCGACATCTGCGTCCGCGCTCGAGGGAGGATCCGTCAAGGAAACCCGGCCCCGGGTACGTCGACGCGCACGGACTCGATGCGCGCGCCGCGCTTCTGCCGGCACTCCTCGCGGTTCGTCGACGGCGACGTCAGGACGTACAGCGTCCGGCGGTCGGCGCCGCCGAGCATGCAGGCGATCGCCATCTGATCGCACGCGACGCGGTCGACGACCTCGCCACCTTCGCGCACGCGGACGACCTCGTTCGACACCGGCGAGGCGAGCCAGACCGCGTTCTCCGCGTCGAGGCAGATCCCGTCCGGGATCTTGCCGTCGAGCTGCGCGAAGATCCGACGGTTCGAAAGGGATCCGTCGGTCGCGACGTCGAACGCGGTGAGGCGCGCCCCGAACGATTCGCCGACGATCAGCGTCTTGCCGTCGGGCGTGATCACGGTCCCGTTCGGGAACAGCAGGTCTTCCGCGACGACGGAGGTCGTGCCGTCGGGCAGCACGAGCGCGAGCTTCGCCGGCACCGGCTTCTGGCCCGACTCGAAGTCCCAGCCGAAGTTCCCGACGTACGCGCGACCGAGCGCGTCCACGACCATGTCGTTCGTGTGATACGTCGCGATCGCGCTCAGGTCCGCGACGACCGTCGTTCCGCCGTCCTCGTGACGGAGAAGCTTCCGGTCGACCATCGAGACGACGAGTATGCGACCGTCGGGAAGCCAGCCGAGCCCGGAAGGCTGACGCTCGTCGCCGAGGTCGAGAATCGTTTCCTGCGTTCCGCTCTCGTCGAGGGCGATGACCTTGCCCGCGTGCATGTCGGACACGAAGAGCCGCCCGTCGTGCCAGCGCGGTCCTTCGAGGAACGCGAAGCCGCTCGCCACAACGATCGGTGTCGAAGCCATGGAGCGCATCCTCCGACGGCTCCGGCGTGCGGGTCAAGGAAGCGGTGCGGCGTCGTGCGAGGCGGTGCGCGTCCGCACGCGACAGGGCGACTCCGTCCGCTCCTTGCCCGCGAGAAGCGATCCGACCTCGCCGATGCGCGCGCGCGGGTTTCGCGTGAGATGCCGCGGTCCGGTGCTCCGCTGCGCGCCGGGACAGTCGCCGGAGTCGCCGGGAAGGCGCGGCACCGCGGTCTCCGTGTCGACGCCGAGAGAGGCGAGGAGCGCCGGGATGCCGTAGTCGCCGACCCAGCGATACGGGCGCTTCGCCTCGTCGGGAGTGGAGACCGCGACGCCCTGGGCGTCGAGGAAGATCGGCTCCCCGGTGTCGGACGAGACGAACCGGGACCAGCACCCAGGCGCGAGTGCCGACTTCATCAGCCAGTCGGCGCTCTCTGCCACGGCTTCGCAATAGCTCGGGTCGCCCGTCGCGCCCGCGAGCTCGACGAGCGCTTCCATCGCGTGACGCGTCTCCCAGCTCGCGAGCGCCGCCGGCTCGAAGCGACGACCCGGGACGGGATGTCCACCGAGATCGTACTGCTGCGCCCATCCCGCCGCGGGCGCTTCGCGCCGCGTCGCGACGAGCCAGTCGCCGCCGCGCTTCGCCGCTTCGAGGAGGTCGGGACGGTTCAACGTCCGGGAGCCGGCGACGAGAGTGCGGATGACGGCGGTCGTCGCGGCGTCGTTCAGGCTCGGAAGGTCCTCGAACGACGGCGAGAGGAGTCGCAGGATCGGCGGCCGATGCGTGAGCGGCCAGCCGCCGGAGAGGAGCTCCGACTCGAGGAGCAGGTCGAGCCCGCGCTCGGCTGCGTCGCGGTAGCGCGGATTGCGCGTGTCCTCCCAGAGAGCGAGCAGGAACCGCACGGCGCCGGTGGTCACGTCGTCGTCGAGCGTCGTCGCGGAGACCGTCCACTTGAACCAGCCGGCGAGCTGGTTGCCGTGGACGGGCATCTCCGAGAACCAGCCGCCGGACGGAAGCTGAAGATTTACGAGCAGGTCGCCGTTGCGGCGTGCGGCCTCGAGGTAGCGCGGCTCGCCCGTGGCGTGCCACGCTTCGAGGAGCAGGAGACCGGCGGCCGGCGTGCCGGGGCTTCGCAGGACGACGAGATCCCACGGCTCGAGCCCGAGCATCTGCTGCGTCTGCGCGGCGAGGTTCACGATCTTCGTCACACCGAAGAGGCCGTGCTCGGGGAAGCAGACGTACATCCAGCCGCCGTCGGGGCGTTCGCACTCGAGCATCGCGTCGACCGCGACGCGCGTGGTTGGGGGAGACGTGTCTGCGGGCGTTTCTGCGGCCGCGGGCGTGCTCGCGAGGAGGAGAGCGAGCAGCGGAACCCCTATCGGGCGTCCGAGGATCGGGAGCGAGAAGCTCGTGCGCATCCGCCGATTCGATCTTTTGGCGCCGGTTGGTGCAACCACCGAGCTTCCGGGCTGGCGCTCTTCTCAGCGCGGCGGGCGATATGGCTTCTTCAGCCGCGGCTCGATCCCCGCTTCGAGGTACTCCTCGAGCCAGCCCTGGCTCGCTTCCGGCCACGCGTCGATCGTCGCGACGTAGGGCTTCAAGTCGAGGATCGGCGTGTCGTCGAGGAGGTCGATGCCCTGAACGACGACTCTTCCCTGCTCGACGTCGACGCTCTTCAGCGCGACGCACGTGAGCCCGATCTGCGACGGACGATTCGGCGCGCGGGTCGCGAAGACGCCGCGCTTGGGTCCGCCGCGCGGCGGCTTGACGGCCGGCGCGAAGCCCTGGCTCCGGTGCAGGAGGAAGAGGATCCAGATGCGGTCGAAGGTGTCCAGGTCTTCGAGCGCGGCGCGGTACTCCGGCTCGATCTCGAGGACACCCTCCGCGTCGGGCGAAGCGGCGCCCTGGTGCGGCGTGTCCTCGCGGCGCTTCCACGGCGTCCGCGCGCGGCCGACGATCCGGATCTCGAAGCCGCCTTCGTTCGCGGGACCGCTCATTCTCGACTTCAGCTCAAGGCGTCGTCCAGAGACCACTCGTTCTGGTAGTTGTCGTTGTACGGGATCATCCACGTCCAGAAGTACAGGTCGATTCCGGCGGCCTTCGCATCCTCGACTTGATATCGCAAGACTTCGTTTCTGTAACGCTCGAAGTTGCGCGGTGACGACGGCAGGGCCTTGCCGCTGGCGCACGATTCGTACGTATCGGAATTGCTGCTCGCGATGAACTCGCTCGTCGCGAGGAGGTCGTCCGAGCCCAGGGCCAGGTTCCCCCGGATCGTCGAGTACCAGCCGCTGCTGCATTGCTGCATCTGATCGAATCCCGCTTGGACGATGACGCCGTTCTCGACGAAGTCCTGCAGGCACGTGTTGCAGCCGCCGTCCCACGCGAAGTAGTGGTGGATGTCCAATACGGCCCACGCTTCCCGTTCGCCCTCGGTCGTCACGGATCTCCACCAATCCCCGATCGAGCCGTAGATCTGGTCCGAGGTCATGGTCGTCGGGAACATCGTCTCGATGACGTTCATGTACAGCTTGACGCCGCGTCGTGGCGGCGACGAGCGCTCGAAGTCCGAGACGGCGAAAGCGAGCGTGTCGAGCACCTCCTGATAGGAGGCGATGCCCCAGGAGCCGTCGCTGCATCGAGCCGCCGGAATCCCCATCAGATGAGCGGGCTCGTTCACGGCCGAGAGCCCGCCGAGTCCCTCGGCATGGGAGGGATCCGGCAAGTCGTAGAGGCCTTCCGCCCAGGAGATCAGGTTCTGGAAGATGGTTCGAAAGTTCTCGCGGTAGATCGGCCCGCCTCCGGCATCGAGACCGGTGTTCCAGAACTCCGGCTGCAAGGGCCAGATCCCGTTGTACGTGCCGTCGCTCGAGCCGCCCGGAAACGCATGGATGTCGAGCAGCACCTTGACGCCGTGACGGCTCGCGGATTCGAGCACCTGCATGATCTCGCCGATCGGAATCGACGCCCATTTCAGGTCCGCGTAGAGGGGATCCTGGATCAGAATCACCTCCGTGGTCGCCGGAACGGTGATCGGCGGCCTGCCACGGCCGGGATCGATCGAATACGAGCGGTCCGGATAGGTGATCGCCTACGTGATCGGCAACCGAACCTGCTTGATCCCCAACGCGTCGAGGCGCGCGAAGTTGTCGTCGAGGCTCGCGATGTGGTTCCTCGGATCACGCAGGTAGTTGGCGCGGTGTGATTCGAACAGCGCGGCGATCTGCGGCTCCGTGTATCCGCTCTCGAGGAACTGCCGGATCATGTTCGTTTCCGACGTCCAGGTGAAATCGGGAACGGCTTCGCTTTGCGCGAAGATCCGGCTGCTGGCGATCCCGGTGTCCGCGTAGGTGCAGGGCGTCGAGACGTAGTGCCCCACCTGGCTGGACGAGAAGAACCAGTCTTCGAGGACGAATACGCCTCCGAAATTGACGCCGTCCGGGCGCCCGGCCTGGCTGCCGCCGTCGCTGCTGCAACTCAGCATCAACGAGGACGCCAACAGAAAGAGGGTCTTTGGCGTTCGGCCGCGGCATCTCATGCGGCTTTCCTCTCTTCTGGCACGCTCGACGGAACCATCCGGGCTCATCGGTCGGTCCGATGAATTCTTAAGCCCTGAAGCCGGAGCGTGCCGGGCGGAGCAGCCGCCGCGGGGAAGCCGGAGGCTCAGTCGAAGATGTCGCCGAGGGCGTCGAACCAGCGCTTTCGCTCGTGCCCGTGACGGCCGTCGTGACGGCGATGGCGGTCGTCGTCGTCCCAGCGTTCGCGGCGACGCTCGTCGCGCGGATCGTACCGCGAGTCCCCTCGTGGCTCGTAGCGTGGCTCTCGCCGCTCCTCGGCGGGCTGCGAAGATCGTGCTTCGAGCCGTTCGATCTCTTCCCGCGCACGAGCGATGAGACGCTCGAGCTCGCCGCGGTCGAGCCAGATTCCATAGCAGCTCCGGCAGGCGTCGACGGTGACGCCCTCGCGCTCGCGCTCTTCGAGCGTCGAGTCCGGACAGCGTGGGCACTTCATTCCATGGGTCTCCCTTCTGTCTTGGGCTGTACGGACGGCCGACGCAGCGGACAAATAGATAATCTCCGGCCGATCGATCGGGAAAACGGATGAGTCTCGTTCCGAGAGGCCCGTCAAGCGAAGGATGAATCGGCGCGCGCCGCTCCGAGCGGGTGGCATCGCCGTCCGGTTCGGCGGCGAGGATCGTGACTCGCCGTTGACTCAGGCGCGGCGCGCGGCGCGGTGAGGTGATGGACATCCGCGGCGCTTCTGGTCCTCGCGCCAACTACCCGGTCCGGTGTGACTGGGGCTGCTGCCCAATCACTCTGAGCCCGAGCACCGACGGCTGTCGTCGGATGCGAGGTGCATCGTGGAGTGGCAGTGCGCGCAGTGTGGGTCCACCATTCGTGGCATTCCGGCGTCGCCGAGCGGGATCTGTACCGGATGTCACAAGGCAGAGGCCGCCCGGCAGGCCAATGCGTCGATTCTCGTGATCGACGGAAGAAGCAGCGTGGCGCGGGCCAAATCAGCGGAAGTGCGGAGCTCGGCCGCTCGCGGGAGAGAGCGACGGGGTAGGCGTGGCTAGCCTGCATTTCTCACCAGATCCCTACTGCGGCGGCCGATAGCACCGAATCTTCGCGAGCTTCTCCCTCCGGGCTCCTCGACGTACTGTTCAAGTACGCCTGCGTCGCCCTCCGGTCCGAGGCTCGCGAATCTTCGGCACTCTCGACCGCCTCGCGACGTGATCTGGTGAGAAATGCAGGCTAGCTGGAGCGCGCACCGCGAGCGGTGACCGCGCCGGCGGTCACCAACCGCGGTCACCCCAGCGGTCACCGACCGCGGCTCACCAACCGCGGTCACCCCAGCGGTCACCGACCGCGGCTCACCAACCGCGGTCACCCCAGCGGTCACCGACCGCGGCTCACCAACCGCGGTCACCCCAGCGGTCACCAACCGCGGCTCACCCCAGCGGATACAAGATCTCGCGCGTGATGGTCTCGCACGCGCGCAGCACGTCCCCGGAGAGCTTCACCTCCGCCGCAGCGAGCGAATCGCGGAGCTGATCGACGCGCGTCGCGCCGATGATCGTCGAGCCGACGAAGCTCTTCGTCAGCGTCCAGCCGATCGCGAGCGTCACGGGCGAGATCCCCGCCTCGCGCGCCAGGTCGAGCAAGCGCCCCGTCGTCTCGAGCGAGCGCGGATTCACGAAGCGCTCCGACATCGCCTTTCCGCGCGGATTGTACTCGCGGTAGAGCGAGAACCGCGCGCCCACCGGCCACGCGCCGTTTTGATACTTGCCCGAGAGCACGCCCGCGCCGAGCGGGCTGTACGGGATCAGGCTCACCTTCTCCTCGCGGCACACCTCGGCGAGCTCGTCCTCGAAGCGGCGATTGAGCAGGCTCCAGTTGTTCTGGATCGTCTGGTGCCGCGCGAAGCCGCGGACGTCCGAGACCCACAGGCTCTTCGCGAGCCCGTACGCCGTCTCGTTGCTGCAGCCGAGGTAGCGCACCTTGCCGGCCTCGACGAGGCGGTCGAGCGCCTCCATCTGCTCGTCGACCGGTACGACGCGATCGGGCCAGTGCGTCTGATAGAGGTCGACGTAGTCCGTCCCGAGCCGCCGCAGGCTCGCTTCGCACGCGCGCTCGATCGAGTGACGGTCGAGGCCGGTGTTGCCCTCGCGGACCGGCGCCTGGAACCAGCCTCCGCCCGGCCCGGCGACCTTCGTCGCGAGGAACACGGCGGCGCGCGGCTTGTCCGCAAGCCATTTGCCGACGATCTCTTCGCTCCGTCCTGCCCATTTCGCCTCGGGCGGCACCGGATAGACCTCGGCCACGTCGAGGAAATTGACACCCGCCGCGTATGCGTGGTCGAGGATCGCGAGGCTCTCGCGCTCGTTCGCCATCGAGCCGAAGGTCATCGTTCCCAGACAGATCTCCGAAACGGACAACGCCGAGCGGCCGAGGCTGCGTCGTTTCATCGCTTCTTCCCTTTCTCGCGCTTCACGGGAACGTGCATTTCTCCATCCAGACGACGTCCCAGAAGCGCCCGTGCTTCCGCCCGTTCTCGGTGAAGTGCGCGACCTTCGTGAAGCCGAAGCGCTCGTGCAGGGCGATGCTCGCGGTGTTCGGCATCGTGATCCCGGCGAGCGCCCGGTGCACGTCCTCGCGCGCGAGACGCGCGAAGAGCTCGCGGTAGAGCGCGCTGCCGAGACCCATCCCGGTCGATTCGGGAGCGAGGTAGACCGACATCTCGACGCTCGGCTCGTACGCCTGCTTCGCGCGCCAGGGGCCCGTCGAAGCGTAGCCCGCGACGACGCCGTCCGTCTCGGCGACGAGGAGCTGGTGCCGGCCGGTCTCGGCGTGCTGCTCGATCCATCCGCGGCGTCGCTCGGGGGTCCACTCCTCGATGTCGAAGGTGATCGGGGTGTGCTTGACGTAGTGGTTGTAGATCTCCGTCAGGCGCTCGCAATCGGCGACGCTCGCGGGACGGATCTTCGGCTCGCCCATGGGCGGATCGGATAGCGCGCGATCCCGGCCCGGGAAAGCCGGAGCCGCGGGGGTTGGCGACATCCGACCGACGCGCAATACTCGACACCGCATGGCTTCCGACGTGGAAGATCTCCTCTGGCTCGATGCGACGGCGCAGGCCGAGCACGTGCGCCGCGGCGAGGTATCGCCGGCGGAGCTCGTCGACGCCGCGATCGCGCGCGTCGAGCGCTTGAACCCGAAGGTCAACGCGGTCGTCGTGCCGACGTTCGAGAAGGCACGCGCCGCGGCGCGCGATCCGGCGCTGCCGGCCGGCCCGTTCCGCGGCGTGCCGTTCCTCCTGAAGGATCTCGGCGGACTTTCGGCGGGCGACCCGTACTACGGCGGCACGCGCTTCCTCCGTGACGCGAAGTGGATCGAGCCGAGCGACTCGTACTTCGTCGCGAAGCTCCGCGCCGCGGGGCTCTGCTTCCTCGGCCGTACGAACACGCCGGAGCTGGGCCTCTTGCCGACGACGGAGCCCGCGACCTTCGGTCCGACCCGGAATCCGTGGGACACCCGCTACTCCGCCGGCGGCTCGAGCGGCGGCTCCGCCGCGGCGGTCGCGGCCGGAATGGTCGGGGCCGCACATGCGAGCGACGGCGGCGGCTCGATCCGCATTCCCGCTTCGAGCTGCGGCCTCGTCGGATTGAAGCCGACGCGCGGACGAAGCTCCTTCGGCCCCGGGCTCGGCGAGCGCTGGGGCGGCTTCTCGTGCGAGCACGTCGTCGCGCGGAGCGTGCGCGACGTCGCGGCGATGCTCGACGTCGTCGCCGGCCGGATGCCGGGCGATCCCTACTTCGCGCCGCTGCCGCCGGAGCCGTTTGCGAGCTTCGTCCGCCCGGGCGCGCGCCGGCGGATCGGCTTGATGACGCGCGGTCCGCGCGAGCTCGCGATCGATCCCGAGTGCGTGCAGGCCGCGGAGAAGGCGGCGCGTGCGCTCGCGGACCTCGGGCACACCGTCGAGCCCTCGTTCCCGCATGCGCTCGACGATCCCTCCGGCGTGACCGCGTACGTGAACGTCGTTGCGTGCTCGACCGCGCGGACCCTCGACGCGATGAGCGAGAAGGTCGGACGACCGGTGACGGAATCCGACGTCGAGCCGCTGACGTGGGCGCTCGCGGAGACGGCGCGCTCGCGGAGCGTCGGCGAATACCTTGCCTCGGTCGAGACGGCGCACGCATTCGGCCGCCAGCTCGCGGCGTGGTGGGAAGGTGGGTTCGACCTCCTCGTGACGCCGACGACGGGCGAGCCGCCGCCCCTCATCGGGCAATTCGCGGGCACCAGCGCGGAGCCGTTCAAGGGCTTTCTTCGCGCGGCTCCGTTCGGCGCGTTCACGCTGAACTTCAACGTCAGCGGCCAGCCCGCGATCTCCGTGCCGGTGCACTGGACCGCGGCCGGGCTGCCGGTCGGCGCGCATCTCGTCGCGCCGTACGGACGCGAGGACATGCTCCTCGAGGTCGCGGCGGAGCTCGAGCAGGCGCTGCCGTGGGCGCAGCGGCGGGCTGCGCTCTGAATCGCCCCGCTCAGGAGCCGTAGGCGAAGAGCGCCGGCGTACCGCCGGTGTGCAGGAACACGACCGGGGCGTCGTTCCGTCCGCCGAGGCTTCCGCTACGGGCGAGGTCGACCAGGCCCGCCATCGCCTTGCCGCTGTAGACCGGGTCGAGCAGCAGTCCCTCGAGGCGCGCGGCGAGATCGAGCGCTTCGCGCATGCCCTCGGTCGGAATGCCGTAGCCATCGCCGAGGTAGCCGCCGCGCACGTCGATCCGATCGTCGGCGACGCGCGACGTGCCGAGGCGCCCGCTCGTCGCGTCGGCGAGGTCGCGCACGCGCTGCGCCGTCGCTTCGGGAGCGTCGTAGACGGCGATGCCGAGCACGCGGATCGCGCTCTCGAGCGCCGCGAGTCCGCTCACGAGCCCGGCCTGTGTCCCGCCGGTGCTCGCGGCGAGGACGATGCGCGACGGAGCGAGGCCGCGCGACTCGCACTGCTCCGTGAGCTCGATCGCGGCGCGCACGTACCCGAGAGCTCCGGTCGCGGTCGATCCGCCGGCCGGGAGGAACGCGGCCTTCCCTCCCGCCGCTTCCGCGGCGGCTCCGAGCTCGAGGACCTTCGCGGTCGCTGCCTCCGCGTCTTGGACGACGTGCACGCCTGCCCCGAGAAGACGATCGAGGAGCACGTTGCCGTTCTCCTCGTAGAGCGCGTCGTAGCGCTCGACCATCCGCGGCAGCACGAGCTCGCAGCGGAGCCCGATCCGCGCTGCGGCCGCGGCGGTCTGGCGTGCGTGGTTCGATTGCACGCCGCCGACCGTGATCACCGTGTCGGCGCCGTCGGCGCGCGCCTCCGCGAGGAGGTACTCGAGCTTCCGTACCTTGTTGCCACCGAGCGCGAGACCCGTGCAGTCGTCGCGTTTCACGAGGAGCGGCGGGCCGCCGAGATGGGCGGCGAGCCGCGGCATCTCCTCGAGCGGCGTCGGACCGTGGCCGAGCGAAACGCGCGGGAATCGTTCGACGTCGAACCGCGCCGCCACTCGTGCTCCTCGCGCGCGTCTCGCCTGCGCCGCTCAGCCGGCGGGAATCGCGACCGTCTCGGTGTCGCGACCCGAGCGCAGGAGACGTCCCGCGAGATCGCCGGTCTCCTTGCCGTCGCGGACGATCTCGCGTCCGTTCGCGAAGACGTGCTGCACGCCGATCGCCGAGGAGAAGAGGCGCGCGGTGCCGCCGGGAAGATCATTGCGGCTGTGGATCGGGCCCGCGTTCACCTTCGCGGGTTCGAACACCGCGAGGTCCGCGTGCCAGCCCTCCGCGATGCGACCGCGCTGCCGCAGACCGAAGAGTCGCGCCGGTGCGTCGGTCATCAGGCGGATCGCCTCCTCGATCGGGAGGAGGCCGCGGTCGCGGACGACGTCGCCGAGGAACGCCGTCGGGTAGCGCGCGCCGCACATGCGATCGAGGTGTGCGCCCGCGTCGGAGCCGCCGATCAGGACGCGGTCGTCGCGCCATACCTCGGTGCGGAGCTTCCAGCTCTCCGCGTCGTCGTCGGCGGGAACGGGCCAGAGGCCGGTGCGGAGCCCGTCCGCGACGACGATGTCGAACAGCGTGTCCTGCGGATCCTTGCCGCGCTCGCGCGCGATGTCGGCGACGAGACGTCCGGTGAGCCCCGCGTTCTCGGGCGCGAAGGTCTCGCCGATCTCGTAGGCACCCCAGCGCGCGAGGTCCTGCAGCACGCCGGCTTCCTTCGAGCGCGCGAGCTCGTTCATCCGCTTCCGGACTTCCGGGTCTTCGAGCTTGACGATCCGCTCGGGGACCGGAAGCTTCATCACGTCGCCCCAGCCCGGAATCAGGAAGAGCGCGCAGAAGTCGTGGAAGCTCATCTTGAGGCCGCCGAGGGTCGGCATCGTCAGCGCGACGATGCGAGCACCGCGCTCCTTCGCGCGCGTGCCGGCTACGAGCTGGCGCTCGAAGCGGCGCCGCTTCGCGTCCACGCCCATGACGTTCCAGTTGAGCGGGCGCCCGGCCGAGAGCGACATCTCGACCATCAGATCGATCTCCTCGTCGGAGAACTGGCTCATGCAGCCGTCGATGATGAACTCCAGCGTCGTGCCCGGGTGCTCGCGCACCGCGGCCGTGAGCGCGAGGATCTCCTCCCGCGTCGACGCGCGCGAGGGAACGGGGTTCGAGTCGCCGTCCTCGTGCGTGTAGGCCTTCGAGGACGAGAAGCCGAGACCGCCGGCCGAGAGCGACTCGTGCAGGAGGCGCGCCATCTCGGCGATCTGCGCTTCGCTCGCGACGTTCCCGACGGCGTCGTCGCCCATCACCGAGCGACGGAGCGCGCAGTGCCCGACGAGGAAGCCGACGTTGACGCCGACCTTGCCGTCGAGCCGTGCGAGGTACGACTCGAACGAGTCCCAGTCCCAGGCGAGGCCGCGCTCGAGCGCCTCGAGCGGCATGCCCTCGACCTTCGCCATCATCGGGCGGATGTAGTCGGCGTCGCCGGGACGGAGGGGGGCCAGCGTGAAGCCGCAGTTGCCGCCGATCACGGTCGTCACGCCGTGCAGGCTCGACGGGCTCGCGAACGGGTCCCAGAAGAGCTGCGCGTCGTAATGCGTGTGCGGATCGACGAATCCCGGCGCGACGACGAGGCCGTCCGCTTCGATCGTCTGCGCCGCAGATTCCGCGGAGCTCGCTCCGACGGTGACGATCCGCCCGTCCTTCACGCCGACGTCGGCGCGCCGGCCGGGCGCACCCGTGCCGTCGATCACCGTGCCGTTTCGGAGGAGGACGTCCAGCATGGATCAGGCGCG
>Ga0194132_10005384_pt1 | contig 20778 bp, 21 predicted proteins | sample TA2KigOf80mmetaG_FD_148612 | JGI IMG/M metagenome (GOLD analysis project Ga0194132, IMG submission 148612) | Freshwater microbial communities from Lake Tanganyika, Tanzania - TA2015054 Kigoma Offshore 80m | ecosystem: Environmental > Aquatic > Freshwater > Lake | place: Tanzania: Lake... | reverse complement strand
GCATGCTGACCTCCCTTCCCGGCCGCCTATTGGCGGCGTCCTTGGTTGGACTGACCGCTGCCGGCATCGTCCTTGGCATTGCGGCAGCACTGGATGGCGCCTTTTTCCAACCCAAACAGACCATGGCCGTGGTTCCCTGTTATTTCACAACGCCCGACCCCTTGGCGACTGCGAACGACCAACCCGGGGTGCCGACCACGGCAACCGGCTGTTCGCCGGAACCGGAAGCCGACAACGGCGTGGTTGGATTCTTCACCCGCCTGATGGGTCAAAGCGCGCCGGGCCCATCGGCGCCGATGATCGAGCCGCCACCGGCGAGATCGTCGCCGTGACGACGGACTCAACCGCCGACCATCGCCCGACGGTCTATATCCTGACGCTGGCGCAGGCGCTGGCGATGACCGGTGTGTCGATGGTGACGCTGACGACGGGCCTTGCCGGCACCTATCTCGCCGTTGATCCCAAACTCGCGACCCTGCCGCTGGCCGCGCAATTTGTCGCAACCATGCTGACGACTTTTCCGGCGGCGATGTTGATGCGCCGCTTCGGACGGCGTGCCGGATTTACCGCTGGGCAGTTGATCGGGGTCGCGGGCGCCGCGCTGTCGGTTCAGGCCCTCAACGACAAATCGTTCGCCTTGTTTGCCCTCGGCGGCGTTCTGCTCGGGGTTCATAACGCATTCTGGGGCTTCTACCGCTTTGCCGCGGCGGAAGCGGCAAGCCCGGCCTTCAAGTCGAAGGCGCTTTCTCTCGTCATGGGCGGCGGCGTGCTTGCCGCGGTCGCCGGGCCGGAACTCGCCAAGCATACACGCGACCTCCTGGCGCCGATCAGCTTCGCCGGCTGCTATGCGGTCATCGCCGGGCTGTGCTTCATCAACGTCATCCTGTTGCAAGCGGGCCGCTTTGCCGCGCCGCCCTCGGCGGCCGAACGCGCATCCTCAGGGCGACCGTTGGCTGACATCGCCCGCCAGCCGCGGTTCATCGCCGCCGTGACCGCCGCGATGGTCGGCTATGGCGTGATGATTCTTGTCATGGCGGCGACGCCGATCTCGATGGTCGACTGCGGATTGGATTTCGATGACGCCGCCTTCGTCATCCAATGGCATGGGCTCGCCATGTTCGCGCCAAGTTTTCTCACCGGCTCGCTGATTCAGCGTTTCGGCGCCCTCAAAGTGATCGTTGCGGGCCTCGCACTCAATGTCGTCTGCATGGCCGTTCATCTCGTTGGCGTCGACTTCTCGAATTTCCTGATCGGACTGGTGGCGCTCGGGCTTGGCTGGAACTTCATGTACGTCGGCGCGACGTCGCTGCTGACCGAGAGCTACCTGCCGGAGGAGAAGGACAAGGCCCAGGCGCTCAACGACACGCTGGTTTTTGCCGCGATCTCAGTCGCGACGTTTGCGTCCGGGGCGTTGCAGAACACCGTCGGGTGGCAGGCCGTCAACGCCACCATCGCCGTGCCGCTGGTGCTTGCGCTGATGGCCGTGCTCGGCGCCCGTCGCCGGCCCGGGATCGCGGCTTGAGTCGTAGGATCTATCGACAATCGCGCGGTACAGAAACTATCGATAATCGCGCGGTGCGCGTGGGGGCGGACCCGACAACACATCGACGCGAACCGCCTGAGGGCCGCGTTTGCCGGGCCGGATGTACATCCGCACTTTCTGTCCCGACTCAAGGCGGCCGATTTTCGACTTCTGCAGCGCGCCGACGCCGATAAAAATATCCTGGCCACCGCCGGTTGGAACGCCGAAGCCATAGCCCTTGTCGGTCGCAAAAAACTTGATCTCGCCTTCGATGACCTGCTCGCCGCCATCGCCGCCGCCGCCATCGGACGGTCCGTAGTCGTCTGACGACGCCGTCGACGAATCGATCCGCGAAATATTCGCGACCTGCGGCCCGCGCGGACCTTCCGTCAAATCACAGACGATGGTCGCGCCCTGCTGCAACACCGTCGCGCCGGCCCGTTGAACAACCGAAATATGAAGGAACGCGTCCGCAGAGCCGTCGGTTGGTGCAACGAAACCGAAACCCTTAGCCGGATTGAACCACTTCACCTTGGCGGTCACGCCAGTCTTGGCCGGACCGCCCGCAGAATAAGACTGCATCGACCAAAAACGCCCTTGATCAGAACCCGCCTGCGCCCATCAAAAGACTAACTTAGAATCGGGTCCAAACCAAAGCGCGATCAAGGTCAATGGCTGGGGCTGCTGCGCGGATCCAGTCATTTTGCGCCGCACAATTCGCGGCGATTTCCGCGAATCTCTCTGAATCTCTTATGAATCTTAGTTTCAACCGCTGTGGCTGCGGACCCGACCAACGGCTATCGTCCAGTCCGCGATCCGCCGGTTACGGACTGCCGGCTCAATCCCGGGAGTGGCGCGAAACGCCAGCCGCCAGGCCGACTCGACCGCTGCCAACGTGGGGTAAAGACCGACCCCACGGCCGGCCAGGAACGCCGCACCTAGCACCGTCGTTTCGGTCACGGCGGGGCGCTCGACCGGGACGCCGGTGAGATCGGCCAAAGTCTGCAGAAGCCACGCGTTCGCCGACATGCCGCCGTCGACGCGCAGCACAGTCGGCTCGGCGACGCCGTCGCGGCGAAAGGCGTTGAGCAAATCGCCGGTCTGGAAGCACACCGCCTCCAGCGCCGCGCGCACGATCTCGGCAGCCGAGGTATCGCGGGTCAGTCCAAGAATGGCGCCGCGTGCATCGGCGTCCCAATAGGGCGCGCCCAATCCCGTAAAAGCCGGCACGAAATGAACCCGGCTTTCGCTCGCGAGTCCGCGGGCCATCGCTTCCGTTTCGTTCGCATCCGAGACCAGCTTGAGATTGTCGCGCAGCCATTGCACGGCCGTGCCGGCGTTGAAGATACTGCCTTCGAGCGCATAGGTGCGCGTCCCGGCCAATTGATAAGCAACGGTCGTGAGGAGGCGCTGCGACGACGCCAGGGGCCTCGCGCCGGTATTGATCAGCACGAAGCAGCCGGTGCCGTAGGTGCTCTTGATCATCCCCTCGCGAAAGCCCGCTTGCCCCACCAGCGCCGACTGCTGATCACCGACCAGGGCCGCGATCGGAATCGCCGCGCCAAACAGCACCGGATCGCTATCGCCGAACCGGCCGGCGGTGTCGCGCACATTGGGTAGGATCGTGCGCGGCACGTTGAAGGTCGCCAGCAGTTCGTCGTCCCAACTGCCCGCCGCAATATCGTAGAGCATGGTGCGTGAGGCGTTGGTGGCATCGGTCGCATGCACGCGCCCGCCGGTGAGGCGCGACAGCAGAAAGCAATCGATCGTCCCGGTGGCGAGATGTCCCGCCGCCGCCGCGTCGCGCGCGCCGGGCACATTGTCGAGCAGCCACTCGATCTTGGTCGCGGAGAAATACGAATCGGGCACCAGGCCGGTTTTGGCCTGAATGCGCCGCGCCACGTCGGCCGGCAGGTCCTGGCAGCGCCTGGCGCCGCGCCGGTCTTGCCATACGATGGCATTGGCGACCGGCTTGCCGGTGCGCCGGTCCCACACCACGGTGGTCTCGCGCTGATTGGTGATACCGATAGCGGCGACGCCGTTGATGCCGCCGGTGCGCGCGATGACCTCGCGGCAGGTTTCAACCACGGCCGCCCAGATGTCCTCGGCATCGTGCTCGACCCATCCGTCGCGCGGATAGATCTGACGCAAGGGAATTTGCGCGCTGGCGAGAACGTTCATCGCCGCATCGAACATCATCGCCCGGGTCGATGTGGTGCCCTGATCGATGGCGAGGATGCGCTGGTTGGCGGTCATGGCGTGGGTCTTTCAACGGCAAGCGATCGTCTGGCGCGGTCGAGATCCTCGGCGGTATTGAGATTGAGGAACTGATCAGCCGCGGACTCGGGCCAGGACGCGTCAACCTTACCATGAGCCGCCTGCGCCCGGTGAACGGCCCGTTCGCCCGCGGCGGCCACACGCTCGATCGTCGCAAAAGCTGCGCGCGGCCACGCCGCCAGGAGATGGTGATGCCGCTCGCCGCAGGTCGCGACGGCAATTTTGCCGCTGGTCTCGGTCGCGGCAATCAGCCGCGGCGCCAAATCGTCCGGTACGAACGGGCAGTCGACCGTGATTGAGACCAGGACACGGAGGCTGTCGGGCAAGGCGCGAAACGCGGCGATCAGTCCGGCGAGCGGACCCTCGATCGCGGGGTCGTCGCGAACAATCGCGACGTCGATGGCGTCGTGCCAAGGCGCCGTGCCGCGCACCGCAAGCATCGTGGGTAAGGTCCATTCGCGCGCACGATCAAGGGCGCGGTCGATCAAGCGCCGGCCGGCGACATCGATGATGGCCTTTTCGACGCCGCCAAGCCTGCGGCCGGCGCCGCCGGCGAGAATGACAATCGCGGCCGAGGAAGATGGTGAAGAACGATGGGCGCTCATGGCGCCAGGGTGAAACCGGCGTCGCGACTCGTCAATCAAACTAAGCGATGCGCGAAATGCCGCCCGAGGTGTCGTCGCCGAAGAGCGGCGCCATGTCGTCGTCGGACGAGTCGGCGATGTTGAAGCTTTGCGCCCACACCGGCTCGACCACATACTTTTCGGCCAATGCCTGCACCTGACGCTCGGCGCGGAGCAGATTGCGCTCGGTCACCGTCGCCATGCGTCCGGCGCCATGATCCTTGTAAACCGACAGCGCGTACTGAAACGCTTCCGACGACTGGCGCATGTATTCCCATTCGCCGGAATGCTTGGCGAGCAGGAACAGCGCCGAGCCCAAGGTGTTCTGGAGCGAGGCCCATTGCAGCGGGGCGGTGTCGGGGGTGCGTACTTGCAGTGCGCCGACGCAGCACTTCACGGCGTATTCGAGCACCGGAATGCTCCGCATGTTATCGCCGTAGACCTGAAGGATCTGGGCAAGGGTATTCGAAATTTCCGCCCAACGGATCGGGTGCATGAAACGGTCGAACACCTGGCGCGCCGCCTGGCAGGCGTGAATCGCTTCGCGCAGCGCGTTGTCGTCGCCCGAGACGGTATCAATTTTGTAGAGCACGCAACCCAGGCGGAATTTCATCAGGCCCCACTCGAACGGCTTCCGGCGGCGCGAGGTGTGAACCAACGCGCGCCGATAGGCGTCGGCCGAGGCGTCGAGGTATTGAAGGTCGTTGGTGCGCTCGCCGATGATTTGCTGCGCGAACCCAAGCTGCTGATAGAGCTGGCCCAGGATCAACGGATCGCCATCACCGTAAAGTTCGACGGCGGCGCGCCAGGCTTCGACCGCGACGTGATACCAGGCGCGATCGCCTTCGAGCTGGGCGGCGATGGCGGCGACGTTGCCGTACGAAAACAGAATCGCGGCGCGCTCATGCGGCTCCATCGCCGGCGACGGGTCGAGGCCCAACGGTTTCGCCGCCGCGGCAAGCGCGGGCAGGGCCGAGCGCAAGATTCGTCCCTGCGCAAACGAGCGCGGATCGACGGCGGCCAGCACGACGGCCCGAATCAGAGGCGTCCAGTCGGCGTAGAATTCGACCGGCAGATAGAGACGATTGAGCGGCGTCGTGCGGCCCGGCCGCTCGCCCGGGCTCGACGCGACCGCGATAAATCGAAGCTCGATATTGCGACCCGAGGGCTCGACCGCGCCCCAGACCAGGAGGTCGGCGTTCTTCTCGGCCATCCACGCGCGGCCTTCGCGGACGGCGCGCTTGATGGTGTCGTGGCCGGTGGCAATGGTGTTGTCGACCAGGCCCGGAACAAACTTGGCGAGGTCGCGGTCCACGGTTTCGACGCGCACCCCCGGAATGCCTGCGAGCGCCTGGACCACGAGTTTGCGCTGCGCGTTCTCGAAGTCGTCGCGAATCAACGCGACCATCACCTGCACGTCGCCCGGCGTCGGCGCCTTGGCGGGACGAGAGCCTTTGGGCCGTTCGTCCTTGACTATGCTGTCGAGGATCCGCTCGAGCATATTGGGTTTGCGCTCGCCGATCAGATTGGCGGGCAGCGGGCGGCCAACGCGTTTCGGTGTCGCCGGCACATCAGGAACAGCAACGGGCACCGGCAGCTTCGCCGCCGTCTCGCGCCAAACCTCGGCCGGAACCGATGAGCCGCCTTCGGGGCCACGCATGCGCTTGGCGAGCTTGGTCATCACCTTAAGCGCGGTATTGGGATCGGCCTCGACCAGGCGCAGAAATTCGTCGCGCGCGATAACTTTGACGGTGACGGCGCCGCGGGCGCGCGCGGTGTTGGTGCGCGGACCGGCGTCCAGCACGCCCATTTCGCCGAACAACTGTCCGGCTTTGAGATGCGACTGTACAACCGGACCTTCAGGTCCGTCGCCGAACAGTTCGACCGCGCCTTCAAGGACCTCATAGGCGCAATCGCTCTCGTCACCGGCGTTGAAAACGATTTCGCCGTCTTTGAAATTCTTCGCGGTCGTTCGCACCGGGGAACGGTCCTTCAGCAAAAGGGCGGCACCGCCCTGGTGCACCCTGATTTCAGGACCAAAAGAGTTAACGGCGCGCCCTTAAAAACCGCTTAACCCCCAATTGCGGCGGCCCAACTGCCATTTTTCGTTTTAAATATATGAATTACACTATATAGCGGCGATTCGATTGAGGGCGGACAGGAAGCGCCCCGCGTCACCTTCGCCGAGGGTGCGGACGAATTGCTCCTGGGCAAGCTGCCAGCGCGGCAGTTGCGTGGCCAAGAGGTCGACCGCCCGCGCCGTGGCGACAAGGGCTGTGCCATGGCGTCCGCGGCGGCGGATCAAATCGATCAATTGGGCCCGACGCAGCGGCAAAAGAACGCGATGCAACGTGGTGCGATCCATCGCCAGCCGCCGGGCCAATTGGCCCAGCGTGATCGGTCCGTCATGGTTCGCGGTCGCCTCGATCAAGCCACTCAGGACTGCGAATTGATTGGCGGTGAGGCCCGAATCCGATAGCGCCTGATCGAGGACATGGCTTGCCGCGCGCGCGGCCCGGCGCAGATTTGAAACGACACAGACCTGGGCAATTCGCTGAATCTGGCTCACATAAAAGTGCATATACAATATAACTGGGACTAGCAAGTGGACATCTGATCTGCGCTTTGGCCTGGTGGTAAGTCGGCGATGTCATCGCCGCCAGCCTTCCGGCGGCGGCCCCGGCCATGCCCTGAAACGGCCCGAACCTCCGGGCAAAATCGTTGTCCGACGGTCGAAAGCGAGTAGCTTACGTATCTCAGCGCCATCCGTTCCAACCCCTTTAAGACTGGCCCTCATGTTCCGAGTCGTTGCCGTGATCGCGGCCGTGCTGCTGGCATCGTCCGCCCATGCCGAGAACCTGGTCGAGATCGCCGCCGAGATCGGGTCGTTCAAAACGCTGATCCGTGCCCTTGAAGTGGCCGACCTCAAGGAGAGTCTCTCGGCCGAGGGGCCCTATACCCTGTTTGCGCCGACCGACGACGCGTTCACCCAGATTCCTGCGGCGACGCTCGAAAACCTCATGCGCCCCGAAAATCGTCCCCAGCTCGTGATGCTGCTCAAGCATCATGTGCTGTCGGGGAACGTCGTCTCGCGCGAGTGGTCCAACCGCAAGATGGAAGCGGTGCCGCTTGCCGGTAAACCGGTGATCCTCGACGCCCGCAAACAACCCAAGATCGGGCCCGCACGGATCGTGCGTACGGACATGATCGGCGACAACGGCGTCATGCACGTGATCGATACCGTGCTGGTCCCAGCCGATATCGAATCCGCCGGCACCGCGCGGTAAGTCATCATCGTCAAAGAGGTTTGTGTTCCGATGGCCGCCTACATCATCGCTAACAATCATGTCACCGAATACGAAGGAAAAATCGCCGACTACCGCGCCAAGGTGACCGAGACCGCGACATCCTTCGGCGGGCGCTATCTCGCACGCGGTACGCCGATCAAAGTGCTCGAAGGCCAATGGCTCGCGCGTCAGCGTAACGTCATTTCGGCGTGGCCGGATCAGGCCGCCGCCGAGAAGTTCTGGTTCTCGGATCTCTATCAAAAAGAGATCAGGCCGAACCGGATCGGCACGTCGCTCAACGACATTGGCTTGTTTGCCGCGGACGGCGTGCCGCCGGTAAAGCTCGGCGAAGAGGTCTTCATGCTGGTGCTGGCGCAAATCGTCGCGGTGCCGCCAACGATGGCCGAATACGCGACCAAGGCGGCGGAGCTGGTTGAACAGTTCGGCGGCACATATCTTTCACGCGGCAATCGGTTGAAAGTGCTGGAAGGCGAGTGGTTCGAACGGTCCCGGGTCCTCCTGGTCATGTGGCCGTCGTTGCAAGTCGCGACCGATTTCTGGACCTCGCCCGCTTACGAGAAAATCAAGCCATTGCGCGCCGGTTCCGGCGTCTACGACATCTCGCTGTTCGCCGCCGAGAAACACTAAGCCATGCTGTTCATGGTGATCGAGACTTTCAAGGACGCCGACATGATTCCGGTCTACCGGCATGTCAAAGAACGCGGCCGGATGATCCCGGAGGGGATGAAGTATATCGACAGCTGGATCGAACCCAACTTCTGCCGCTGCTTCCAACTGATGGAATGCGACGACGCGACGCTGATCCAGCAATGGGTGCTGCAATGGCGCGGACTTGGCGTCGCATTCGAGATCGTGCCCGTGGTGCCGAGCGCCAAGACCCGCGAAGTGGTCGCGCCCCTGCTCGATCGCAGCTGACGACGTCACCCAAGTTGCCGCCGCGCCGCGCCGCCGCGCGATACGATCCACGCCCCCGTCGGGCACATCACCAGCGCCGCCAGCGCGATCGAGTTTGCGATGCCCTTGGTACCGGTGAAGACATAGTCATTGAGGAGGCCGATGATCAGGCCGCCGAACGACAGGCCGATCAGATTGGTCACGGCGTAGTAGATCGCCGTCATGCGTCCGCGCAATCGGTTCGGCGAGATTTCCTGTATGGCCGCGAGCGATGGGCCGGACGAGAACACCCACAGCGCGATCAACGGCATCACCAATACCAGGCTCAGCCACTCGTTCGACACCAGCGGCGCCGCGAGACCGGGAATCACCACCAGCGCATTGCTGCCGGCGACCGTGATCAGGTTGGCATCGACGCGCCCGCGTTGTTGCAAGCGGCGCACGATCCAACCGGCGAGGACGCCGCCGACGATGGGGAAAATCAGGTAGGGAATACCGTAGCGCCAACCAACCTCGCCCAGCGTCCAGCCGTGAACGCGAACGAAGAATGTCGGCAGCCAGCCGCCGGCTCCGTAGGCGAACATGGTGTAGAAGCAGTATCCGACGAAGTGCGGCCCGATGATGTCGCGGCGCAGCCTGAGGAAATCGATCAACTCGCGCCAGGTGACGGTTTCGTCGGCCGTTTCGCGGCGCACCGGCTCCGGCGTGACCAGCAACACAAACGCCCAAGCGACCCCCGGCAGTCCGATCGCGATGAAGATCACCTGCCAGGCGGCGAGCGGCCCGAAACCCGGCACACTGATCGCGCCGCCTGCCGCCAGCCAATCCGCCAACGCGCCGCCGCCCACCAATCCGACGCCGACGCCCGCCGACGCGATCAGCGTGTACACGCTGAGCGGCATGGTTCGTCGGTCATTCGGGAAGTGATCGCTGATGAGCGATGCGCCCGAGGCGGCGAGGGTCGCTTCGCCGATGCCGACGCAGATTCGCGCCGCGAACAGTGGCCAGAAACCGTCGGCGAGGCCCGACGCCGCCGTCGCCAGCGACCACAGCACCATGCCGGCCGAAACCATCCGAATACGGTTGCCGCGGTCGGTGACCCAGCCGAACGGGATAATCATGAGCGTGTAGAACACGCTGAAGGCGGCGCCCTGCAGCAGGCCGAGTTCAGTGTCGCTGAGGCCGAGATCGAGCTTGATCGGTTGCGACAGCAATCCAAGGATGGTGCGGTCGAGGAACGAAAACAGGTTGGCGACGCTCAAGATCCCCACCCACCGTCCAGGCATAGGCGGGCAAGGGCCAGGCGGACTTGTTCACGGGACAACGCGCACCGGGGCCGCGATCGCGCCTGCCCATTCGACCATGACGCCGATCAATAATCGTACTCGCATGACGCCTTCCCCCACCCGGCGTTTTCAGTCTATCACAACGTCAGGGGCGCCTTTGGGATGTGGAGGGGTTTCGGAATGAGCGGCGATGAGAAGGGCAGGGATGCGCTCGGGTATCGCGCCAAGGTCGGCATTCTGGTGCCGGCGAGCAACACGATCGTCGAGCCGGAAATGGCGGCGTTGCAGCCGCCGGGCGTCACGAATCACGTCTCGCGCATGAGCCGAGTGAAACGCCCGGCCCACGATCTCGAACTGTACAAAAAGCTACTGGGCAAGTCGGTCGACATGGACGCCGCGATCGATCTCCTGACTGCGCTTGAGCCCAACATCATTGTCCATGGACACTCGGTCGATTCGTTCATCGGCGGCGTTTCAGGCGCCGAGGCGATGAAGAAGCATATGGAAGCGACCGCCGGCGGGGTTCCGGTCATGCTGCCGTCGTTTGCCATCCTCAAGGCGCTTGAGTGTCTCGGCAAACCCAACAAACTCGCGATCCTGACCCCGTGGATGCCGCCCGCCGACGAAGCCTGCAAGGCGTTCTTCGAGATGGTCGGCTACAAGGTGCTGGCGATCAAAGGCCTCAAGCATCCGACGCCGCTCCACATCGCAACTGCGTCGTCGGTGCTCCTCAACGGAGCGGTCGACGAGATCAATATCCCCGGCGTCGAGTGCGTCATCAAGGTCGGAACCAATTCGTCGATGGCGCGCCTTGTCGCCGATATGGAAAAGCGGATCAACAAGCCCGTCCTGACGGTCAATGTGATCACCTATTGGGCAGGAATGCGCGCGCTCGGCATCCAGGACCGCTTCAAAGGGTACGGCCGACTGGCCGAGAATTTCTGAGTTCACAACTGGGGAAGAAAAAATCATGGCTGCTTATCAAGTCGCGATCGTCAAGGTGACCAACCGCACACCGGGGTTCATGGAGTACGTCAAGAAGTCGGCCGACATGCTGGCCAAGTATGGCGCCGAATACGTGGTGCGCGGGCCGGCCGAGTCGGTGCTCGAAGGCGATGTGTTCAAGGGCGTCGCGGTCGTCGTCTCGAAGTGGCCATCCCTCGAACGTGCCAAGGAATTCTGGAATTCCGAGGAATATCAGAAGAACGTGAAGCCGCTGCGCGAAGCCTCGGGCATTTTCGATATCGGCCTGTTTCCGGAAGCCCCGAAATAACGCGCGCCAGCCGATGACGGCCGGGCCGCGGCAGGCTATCACCGTGGCATGGGGCGGTTCTCGGTTTTCGTCGGCGGGGTCGTCGCGTGGACAACGGTCGCAGCGGCCGGGCCGCGCGAACAGGTGACGTGGTACCTCTCGGCCTGGGGTTCGCCGCGGGCCGTCACGAAGTCCTTCGATGTCTTGTCCGAAACCGTCGCGCGCGAAACCGGCGGCGGTTTCAAAATCGTCGTTGCCTACGGCGAGTCGCTCTCGCCGATGCGCGAGAATCTCGACAGCATCGAAGTCGGCGTAATCGAAGCGGCGCACGTCTGCCCCAATAATCATCCCGGCAAGACGCCGTTGCTGGCGGCGTTCGAGCTTCCATTCCTGCCGATTGCCGATCTCAACGCGTCGCGGCGCCTGGCCGAGGTCTATTACCGTCATCCCGAAGTCGAAAAGGAGATGGCGCGATTCGAGGCGATCGCCTTGTTTCAAAGCTCGGCGCCGCGTTACGAATTCATGGGGCGAGGCACGCCGCCGCACCAACTCAAGGACTTCATCGGCCGCCGCCTGCGCGCGCCTGGCACCGTTGGCGACGCGGTACGCGCGCTTGGCGCCCAGCCGACGCCGGTCCCCGTGCCCGATATCTACAACGCCATCGATCGCGGCCTGGTCGATGCCGCGACCATTCCGTTTCCCTACGCGTTTGGGGCCTATCGCATTTACGAGGTGGCCGACTGGTACACCTACAATCTGACGGCGGCGATGCCGAACTGTTTTCTCGCCGTGAACCGCCCGGCGCTCGATCGACTGCCCGAGGCCTATCGGCAGGCGTTGATGGCGGCGGTTCCGGCGGCGATCGACGCCCAGATCGCCATGCTCAACGCCGAAGAGGAAAAGTGGCTCAAGGTGTTTGACGAATATCGCCTGACGCGGGTCACCTATAGCGACGAACAGCGCGCCGAGCTCAAATCGAAATTCGCCCGCGGCATTTGGGAAAAATGGATCGGCGACACCGAGCGGCGCGGGGTTCCGGCGCGCGCCATGCTCGATTATCTGATCAACGAGGCCGAGAAGGCCAGCGCGGGGACGAACTAATGCCGCGCGAAAACGCAGGGCAGGCCGGGACACTGCCGGATGGGTCGCCCAATCCCATCTCAACCGCCATTCGGTCGGGCGACTTCGTGTTCGTCTCGGGCCTGATGCCAAAGGACGCCGCCGGCAAGATCGTCACAGGCGACATCACGGCGCAAACGCGTGTGGTCATGGAACGCCTCAAGCGCACCGTCGAGCAGGCGGGGTGCACGATGTCCGATGTCGTCAAATGCACGGTCTGGCTGACGCGGGCCGAGGACTTCGCCGCCTTCAACGCCGCATACCAAAGCTACTTCACGCCGCCGATGCCGGCGCGCTCGGCGGTGCGGTCGGACTTGCTGCTTGCCGGTGCGCTGCTCGAACTCGAAGCCACCTGCTACAGGCCATTGCCGTGAGCCGTCCGGCCCGCCTTCTCGCGATGCTCGATGCCGCGCTGGCGCGCGTCGAAACCGGAGCGGCCATGGTGGGCGGTGGCCTTGCCGTCGCCGCCATGCTGCTCACCATGGCTGAAGTGCTCGGCCGGCGTCTCTTCAACGCGCCTGTGCCGGGTATGATCGATCTGTTCGATATTGGCATGGCCGGCATGGCGCTGCTCGGCACGGGTTATTGCCAGCGGCTGAGCGGCCATATCCGGATGGAGATGTTGATCAGTCGCCTCGCCGGCCGCGCGCGGTGGGTGTTGGAAGCGGCCACCACCGGCGGCGCCTTCGTTTTCATCGCCCTGATTTTCACCAGCAGCGTCGAACATGCGTTCAAAGCCTGGCGTCTCCACGACGTGACCAACGAAGTTCTGCTGCCGCTCTGGCCGTCGCGCGCGATCCTCAGCATGGCATTGCTGCTGTTGGTTATTCGCCTCGGCCTCAATGTCGTCGGGTACCTGCGGCTTGTGCGCCGGCACACGGCAACGCCCATTGCAATCCCGATCCCCGAAGGCGCCGCGCCATGATGGCCGACCCGTTGTTGATTGGCGTTGCCGGCGCGCTTGCCATGCTGATTCTGATTCTCGCGGGGATGCGGATCGCCTTTGCCGCGGGCCTGGTCGGCCTGGTCGGGCTGATCGTGCTCCGCGGCTTCGATCCTGCGGTCGGGCTTGGCGGCTTGCTCGCCTATAGCGAGGTCAGTCACTACACCCTGAGCGTCGTGCCGTTGTTCATCTTGATCGGGTATCTGTCGTTTCACGCCGGGTTGACTCAAGGCGCGTTCGATGCGGCGCGCGCTTGGCTTGGTCGCCTGCCCGGCGGCCTCGCCGTGTCGACCGTATTCGCCGCGGCCGGGTTCGCGGCCGTCTCGGGCGCCTCGACCGCGACCGCCGCCGTGTTCGCCCGCGTCGCCGTGCCGGAAATGTTGAAATCGGGTTACAGCCAGCGCCTGGCCGGCGCGGTGGTCGCGGTCGGCGGCACGCTGGCGGCGCTGATTCCGCCCAGCGCCATTCTGGTCATCTATGGCGTGCTGGTCGAGCAATCGATCGGCGCGCTGTTGTTGGCGGGCTTCGTGCCGGGGCTGGTCACGGCCGTGGTTTATGCCGCGACGGTCATGATCACCGTCAAACTCGATCCCGGCCTCGCGCAGCCCGAGCCAGTTCGCTCCTTTGTCGAGAAATTGCGGGCGCTCAAGAGCGCATCCGGGCTGTTGGCCGTGATTCTGATTATCGTCGGCGGGCTTTACACCGGATGGATGACGCCGACCGAAGTCGGCGGCGTTGGCGCGTTTATCGTCTTTGTCATGGCGCTGGCGCGCCGCGAGACCACGCGGCGCGATATTGCCGTCGCGCTCATCGATACCGCCAAGTTGACCGCCATGGTCATGACGATCGTGTTTTGCGCATTGATATTCGTGCGCTTTCTTGGTTTTACCGGCCTGCCGCCGGCCCTTGCGGAAATGGTGGCCGGGCTCGACGTGCCGCGACTCTATGTCCTGCTCGCGATCCTCGGTGTTTATCTCGTGCTTGGCATGTTTATCGACGGGCTCGGCATGCTGCTGCTGACGTTGCCGGTCGTGTTTCCCGTTATCCTCAAGCTGGGCTACGACCCGATCTGGTTCGGCGTCATCGTCGTCAAGATGATCGAGATCGGTCTTATTACGCCGCCGGTCGGGCTCAACTGTTTCGTCGTCAGCGGCGTCAGGCCCGACATTCCGGTCGAAACCGTTTTCCGGGGCGCGGTGCCGTTCGTGATTGCCGACCTCGTCACGGTTGGCGTCATGATCGCCTTTCCTGATATTGTGCTGTGGTTACCTGGACAAATGGCGGCGGGCGGCGAATAGCGCCGGCTCCGCCCACGTTAGAGGCACGGAGTGATGACGACGCGGTCGACCAGATTCGTTTCATATGAATACCAGCACGGCCCCGCGGTCGGCGCCGTGGTGGGCGATGAGATCGTCGATCTGTCGGATGCGGGCAAGTCGCTCAGGACCGTCATCGCCAGCGGCCCGCTCGACAATCTGCAGACGGTGATCGCGCGGCGGAAGCCGTCGGTGAAGCTCGATCACGTCGTCTTCCATCAGGTAGTGCCCGACACCGCGCGAATCATCTGCGTCGGCAAGAACTACCGCGATCATGCCAAGGAGATGGGCGGCGAGCCTCCGGCCAATCCCAATCTGTTTGTGCGTACGCCCAAATCGCTGGTCGGGCACAATCAGTCGATTGTCTGTCCCCGCGCGTCGGCCCAGTTCGACTATGAGGGCGAGCTGGCGGTGATCATTGGCAAAGGCGGGCGGCGGATATCCGCCGATCGCGCGCTCGGCCATGTCGCCGGCTACAGCTGCTTCATGGACGGCAGCGTGCGCGACTATCAAAAGCACTCGTTCACCGCCGGTAAGAATTTCGACTCTTCGGGCGCCTGTGGGCCGTGGCTGGTGCCGGCCGGCGAGGTGCCGGACCCGCAGGCCCTCAAGATCGAGACGCGGGTCAACGGCCAGGTGATGCAAAGTGCCAGCACCGCCGAGATGATTTATTCTGTCGCCGATATCATCGCTTATTGCTCGATTTTCACGCATCTCGAACCGGGCGACGTGATTGCGACCGGCACGCCGGCCGGCGTCGCGGCAGGGCGCACGCCGCCGCCATGGCTCAAACCCGGCGATCGCGTCGAAGTCGAGATCGAACGCATTGGCGTGCTCGCCAATACCGTGATCGCGGAAAACGTCTGACAAACGCCGAGTTTGTGCGTGGCTCCATTGTTGTTTGCCGCGCTTGCCGTTTTCCTGACGCCGATCGCCGCGGTGGCGGCCGACGAACTGCGCGTCGCCGTTCCGGCGCTGCCGGTGTCGCTCGATCCGCAGAAAGCGCTGACGCCAATCGAACGCGCGCTGACGCGGGAAATTTTCGAAGGACTTGTGACCTACGATGCCGATGGCCGGCTGGTCCCGGGCCTTGCCGAAAGCTGGATCGTCGAAAGTGGCGGCACCGGTTACGTGTTCAAGCTGAGAGCAGGTCTCCGGTGGTCGGACGGCCGCCGGCTCGAAGCCGAAGATATCGTCGACGGACTGAAGCGCGCCCTCGACCCGGCCACCCGCGCGCCGCTCAGCGGCGCGCTCTTGCCGATAAAAAATGCCGGCGCGTTCAAGCTTGGGACCCTTGAGGCCAATCAAGCGCTTGGAATTGTTGCGCGCGGCGACCGGATCGAAATCTCGCTCGAAGCGCCGTCGGCGCGCTTGCTTCATATGCTGGCATCGTCGCTCGCCATGCCGGTGCCGCGCCACAAACTGTCGGCCCTTGGCGACGCCTGGGCGGCGCCATTCCTGGTCGTCGCGAACGGGGCTCTGGTGCCGACGCCGGCGGGGGACGGCTTTGCCCTCAAGCGTAATCCGAACTACGCCGGGCCAGCGCCCGCCGCGGCGGAGACGGTGACATTCGTGGCCGTCCATTCGCGCGACGCGGCGATCGATGCGGTGCAGCGCGAAGCGGCCGATGTTGCGCTCGGTTTCGACGCCGAGCCGGCGATGGGTCGCGCCGGCGCGGCCCTGCGTGTGGACGCGGGATTGGCGACATATCATTGGATCGTCAACATGACGCGGCGGCCGTTCGACGATCGCAACGTGCGCCATGCGCTGGCCATGGCGCTTGACCGCGACGGGCTGATCGACGAGCTCAAGCTTGATGGAGCACGCGCCGGCTTCAGTCTGGTGCCGAAGGGCGCCGTTGCCGGTTACGAGCCGCTGATCGCCTCTTACGGAAAACTCCAACAGCCCGAGCGCGATGTCATCGCCGAAGTGTTGTTGCTCGACGTCGACCGCGCCACGGCGCCGCCCATCGTGCTCGCCGTACCTGACGGCGCGCTCCACGCGGCGCTGGCGGCAAGAGCACGCGACGTCTGGAGCAGGCTCGGTTTCGCGGTCGAGATCGTCACCCGCCCCGCGGCGGATCACGCGGCCGCCGTGCTGGCGGGAGACTTTTCGATCGCGGTGCCGGTCGGCGTCGAACATGGCGCCGATCCGTGGCCGTTACTGTTCCCCTTCTCGCGGGCGGCCGGCGCGCTCAACCTCGCGCGGTATGGCGAAGTGGAGTTCGAGGAAGATCTCATTCCGGCCGACGCCGACACCAATCCCGAGTACCGCATGAATGGCCTCCGCGCCGCCGAAGACGTGCTGGCCGAGGATCAGGTCGCCTGGCCCCTGTTCGTCTTCACCCCGCGCCAGCCGGTGGCCGGCCGCATCATGGGCTGGCAGCCAAATCCCAACGGCGCACACCCTATCAAGTATTTGTCCACAAAAAGAGATCAGACTTATAAATAGGGTACGACCCTATTTAACGGGGCTTGGCGGGTGGGGCGGTGGGCACTACAAGGGCAGCGCGGGTTGGGAGCCGCGATTTTCGCGCATGTTGTCGTACATCGTCCGCCGATTGCTGATCGCGATCCCGACGTTCTTCGTCATCGTCACCGCGTGCTTCTTTCTGATGCGCGCGGCGCCGGGCGGGCCGTTCGATGCCGAAGCCCCGGTGCCGCCCGAAATTCTCGCCAACCTTCGCGCCGCCTACAATCTCGATAAGCCGCTGGTCCAGCAATACGCCGACTACATGGTGCGGATGGTTCAAGGCGACTTCGGACCGTCGTTCAAATACAAGGACTTCACCGTCACCGAACTGATCGCGCAAGGCGCGCCGATCAGCGCGCAGAACGGTCTCGCCGCACTCATTCTCGCCATCATGATCGGTGTGCCGGTCGGCATCATGGCGGCGCTCAATCAGAACTCGCGTCGCGACTACACGGCGATGGGCTTCGCCATGACCGGCATCGCGGTGCCCAACTTTGTCATGGCGCCGACGTTGATTCTGATCTTCGCCATCTGGCTCAAGGATACGCCGTTCCAGCTGCCGGCCGGCTCGCTCGGCGACGGCGGTGTGAAACACCGCATTCTGCCGGTATTCACCCTGTCGCTGGTCTACATCGCCTATCTCGCGCGCATCACCCGCGCCAGCATGATCGAGGCGCTCCGCCAGAATTTTGTCCGGACCGCGCGGGCAAAGGGCTTGCCCTATCGCAGCGTCGTCGTTCGCCACGCCCTGAAGAACGCCATGATCCCGGTCGTGACCTTTCTCGGCCCCGCCACGGCGTTCCTGCTGACCGGTTCCATGGTGGTCGAGACCATCTACGCGCTGCCGGGAATCGGACGTTATTTCGTCCAAGGCGCGCTCAATCGCGATTATACGCTGGTCATGGGCGTGACGGCCTTGAGCGCGGCGCTGATCCTGATCATGAACCTGGTGGTCGACGTCGCCTACGCCTACCTCGACCCACGCGTGCGCTATGACCAGCGTTAATCTCGCCTCGCCACATGCGGACGCCTTGACCGATGCCGGCGCCATCGAAGGCCGGAGCCTCTGGCAGGATGCCTGGCGCCGGCTGTTCGCCAACAAGGCGGCCGTCACCAGCCTGGTCATTCTCGCCGTCATGGCGGTGTTGTGTTTCCTCGGCCCGACCCTGCTGCCGTGGAGTTACGACGCGATCGACTGGGACCATGTCGAAGGCATCGGCCCCGACATGGAAAGTGGCCACTACCTCGGCACCGATTCGGTCGGTCGCGATCTGCTAGCGCGCACGCTGTTCGGCGGCCGGATTTCGATGACCGTCGGATTGCTCGCGACGTCCGTCGCGCTGCTCATCGGCGTCACGGTCGGGGCTGTCGCCGGATATCTCGGCGGCACGGTCGATCAACTCCTGATGCGCTTTGTCGATCTGATGTATTCGGTGCCGCTCACCTTTTTCGTGATCATTCTGATGGTTTTGTTCGGCCGCAACTTCGCGCTGATGTTCATCGCCATCGGCTTTGTCGAGTGGTTGACCATGGCGCGTATTGTCCGCGGCCAGACCCTCAGTCTTCGCAACAAGGAATTCATCGACGCCGCCCGGGCCGGCGGCGCCGGCACGAGCTCCATCATTCTCCGCCATATCGTGCCCAACGTGCTGGGCGTCGTCGCCGTTTACGTGACCCTCACCATTCCCCAGGTCATCATTCTCGAGAGCTTCCTGAGTTTCCTTGGCCTCGGCGTGCAAGAGCCGATGACTAGCTGGGGCATGTTGATCAACGAAGGCGCCGCCGAGATGGAGACCAATCCACGCACGCTGCTGGTGCCGGCGTTATCAATGACGGTGACGCTGTTCTGCCTCAATTTTCTCGGCGACGGGCTCCGCGACGCCCTCGACCCCAAGGACCGCTGACCCATGAGCACGGTCTTCGATATTCGCGACCTCAACGTCCGCTTTTCGACGCCCGATGGCGAGGTGGCCGCCGTGAGCGAGGTGTCGCTGGCGCTGAAGCCGGGCGAGTGTCTTGGCCTAGTCGGCGAATCGGGTTCGGGCAAAAGCCAGACCTTCATGGCGGCGATGGGCTTGCTCGCCCGCAACGGCACGGCGAGCGGCGCCGTCCACTACGGCGGCACCAATCTGCTGACGGCCAATGAGACCGATCTCAACAAGATCCGTGGCGACCGCGTCGCCATGATCTTTCAGGACCCGATGACCTCGCTGACGCCGCACATGAAAGTCGGCAAACAACTGGGCGAAGTTCTGATTCACCATCGCAAGATGTCGGCGCGCGAGGCGCGCGCCGCGGCGCTCGACATGCTGAAACGCGTGCACGTGCCCGAGGCCGAACGCCGCCTCGACATGTATCCGCACGAACTGTCGGGCGGTCTTCGGCAGCGGGTGATGATCGCCATGGCGCTGCTGTGCGGCCCCGAGGTCTTGATCGCCGACGAGCCGACCACGGCCCTCGATGTCACGGTCCAGGCGCAGATCCTCGATCTCCTGCGCGAAGTCCGCGTCCAGCATGGCACGGCGATTGTTCTGATCACCCACGATCTTGGCGTCATCGCCGGTCTCGCCGACCGTGTCGCGGTGATGTACGCCGGGCGCATCGTTGAAGTCGGCGACGTGCGCCAGATTTTCCGGTCGCCGCGCCATCCCTATACGGCGGGCTTACTGTCGTGCACGCCCAGCCTCGAGAACCGTGTCACCGCGACGGCCCTCACCACCATTCCAGGCCAGCCGCCCAATCTGCAGCGGCTGCCGGCGGGCTGCGCGTTTCATCCGCGCTGCGTCAAGGTCGATGACCGATGCCGGGCGGAGCGTCCGGCGCTTGTCGGCGATACGGCCTGCTTCAAAGCCGAGGCGGCGTGATGGGCGAAACCTTACTCGACGTTCGCGATCTCAAGGTCCACTTCCCGGTGAAAGTGGGCGGCGGACTGTTCGGCCGCTTCGCGCCACTCAAGGCCGTCGACGGCATCGATTTCACCATCATCGCCGGGGAGACGCTTGGCGTTGTCGGAGAATCCGGCTGCGGCAAGTCGACCCTGGGCCGCGCCATCCTGCAACTGACGCCGGCGACGGCGGGATCGGTCGCGTGGCTTGGCTGCGATCTGACCAAGGCCGACAAGGATGATATCCGCGCCTGCCGCAAGGAGCTTCAGGTCGTCTTCCAGGATCCGCTGGCGAGCCTCGATCCGCGCATGACGGCGGGCTCGATCATCGCGGAACCCCTGCGCAATTTTCACCCCGACCTTCCGCCCGAGACCGTCAAGGCCCGCGTCGCCGCGATGATGGAGAAGGTCGGGTTGTTGCCGGCGATGATCAACCGCTATCCGCACGAGTTCTCGGGCGGCCAATGCCAGCGCATTGGCATCGCGCGCGCCATGATTCTCAGTCCAAAACTTATCATCTGCGACGAGCCGGTTTCGGCGCTCGATGTCTCGATCCGCGCCCAGGTGATCAATCTGCTGATGGATCTCCAGCGCGAGTACGGTCTGTCGCTGATTTTCATCAGCCACGATCTCGCGGTGGTCCGCCATATCAGCCACCGTGTCATGGTGCTTTATCTCGGCCGGATCATGGAGCTTGCCGAACGCGATGCGCTATATGCCGCGCCCAAGCATCCCTATACCCAGGCGTTGCTCGCCTCAGTGCCGATCCCCGACCCCGATCGCGAGCGCGCCAAGACGCGGGTCATTCTCACCGGCGATCCGCCGTCACCGTTGAACCCGCCATCGGGGTGCGTCTTTCGCACCCGCTGCTGGAGGGCGACC
>Ga0194132_10005383_pt1 | contig 20783 bp, 24 predicted proteins | sample TA2KigOf80mmetaG_FD_148612 | JGI IMG/M metagenome (GOLD analysis project Ga0194132, IMG submission 148612) | Freshwater microbial communities from Lake Tanganyika, Tanzania - TA2015054 Kigoma Offshore 80m | ecosystem: Environmental > Aquatic > Freshwater > Lake | place: Tanzania: Lake... | reverse complement strand
CTGGGTCAGGGAGTCCAAGGCATTCTTTTGCCAGGGCCTCGGGCTCTTCGGCTCCTCCAGAACATCCTGTGCCTCAGGTTGAAGAAGGAGCTTCCGTGACCGCGCCGCCGATTCGGCGTATCGCTCAACAACTACGTCGGTCAGAAGAGTGGACTGCTCCCACAATGCAGCAAAAGCGTCCAGCACCTCCGCATGGAGTCTTTCCTTGGGAGCAATGTTCCCGATCAGATTCCACTCGATTCCGGTTTCCAGGGCCGGCTTCGAGATATTGCTGCTCCCAACAACCACGAGGCCGCCCGCTTGATCGGCTATACGCCAAGCTTTCGGGTGGAACGACTCCGGGTGAGCTTGCAGCAGATTGATCTCGGCGAGACGGACCTCGAAGTGGCCGCTGGTGCATTCCTCTTTCGCCAAGTCCATCCACAGCAGCAGACGTCGCAGGGCCTCCGGGGCGGTGATATACAGGTAATCGCCAACCAGAATCCGCGCCCGAGCCCCACCTCTCAACGCCAAAAAGAGCGCAGACTGGATCAAGTCGAGCCCCGACGGTTAAATGAACGAAGCTAGAATATCGACCTCGGTTGCTCCCTGCAGACGTGGTTCGATCCGGGGCCAAATGGGATCCTTCGGGTGCCCAGCAGACAGATGGAGTGCGATGGGCCCCTCCGCGTTCGCTGAACTCTTCAGGTAATTCGCTTTCCCTGGAATCACATGACGGACCCCTCCTCGCGGATCAGCCACGTCTCCGTCGTAACGCGGAATCACATGAACGTGGAGGTGAGGAACAGTCTGGCCCGCGGATCGGCCCGCGTTGAATCCGACATTGTAGCCGTCCGGGGGAGGCTTCAACCGAGCATCCAGGATCTCCTTGGTCCGGTTCACCAACTCCATAACGGCCCTTTGCTCGTCAGGGCTGGCGTTGAACCAAGTCTCCACGACTCGCTTCGTGATAACGAGAGCGTGGCCAGCGGAAACCGGAAAACCGTCAAAGACCGCGAAGGCCAGTTCGTTCGAACAAAGCCACGCGCTCTCCGGCAACCTCAGAAATGGTGACTCAAAGTCGGCCACTTGCAGATAAACTAATTCAGACTGCTTGTGCACGTTGGCAACAGCAAGACAATAGCCCGCGACCGGCAATACCCCGACGACAGTTGCCGCTGGATGGCGGTGATGGGAGCCTTGAGCGAATCCCGATCTCAATCGGACTGCTTTCGTCGGTGTAGCCGATACTCTTTCCATCTACCCAACCGCCGATCCCGGCTGCTCCCCACGGTGCTGTGCTTCCTGCCGGTTCGCCGGATGCCGGAGCGCTTGGGCCTCAGTTTCCATCTTTATTATCTGGCCTCCCCTCCTCTTGCGCCCAAGACTGCCCTTCAGTTTCCAACTTTATTCCCTCTGCGCCATAATGACGCTACTTGGAAATCAACGACTTAGCTTTGGTTTGAGTTTCCAACTTTATTACCTGAATACATCCCGGCGATTCATCGCTGGGTTGGGGCAAGCCAAAAGGGGTGAAGTCCAGGAGGGTCGGCCGGTAATCCGTAGCACTGAGGTGACAGGCAGGATGCGCTCCTTCATCCGCCGCCGTTCTCTTTTTCCCCCGGAGCGCCGCTCTTCGAAAACTTGCTTTTCTTGATCGGCTTCGACAACAAGCACACCGTGCTCATTCAAACGGCCTACTCGTATTTCACTTCCAGGCACGGCGCGCGAATCATCATCGACAACGCGGATGGGCGCGGCTCAGATACGTGCGGAATCCGTGACCACCCTTCCGAAGCGCTCCGTGAACGTCCACGCGAAGCGCATGGGTGCGACTTGCGACCGCCCGCATGAACTTTCATCCCCAAACCCGCCCACGTCACCTGGTGCTGGTGCTCGGCGACCAGTTGAACCAGGACTCGGCCGCCTTTGACGGTTTCAACCCGGCGTGCGACGCGGTGTGGATGGCGGAAGTCGCCGAGGAAAGCACCCGCGTCTGGTCGCACAAGTCGCGCGTCGCGATGTTCTTGAGCGCCATGCGTCATTTTCGCGATACGCTCCGCAGCCGGGGTGTAACGGTTCACTACCGCCAACTCCAGGACGCCCCGAACAGCGGCAACTTGTGTGGCGAATTGACCGCCGCGACCAGCGGCCTCCGCCCGCAAGGCCTGATCTGGGTCCAACCTGGCGAGTGGCGCGTGCAGTCGAGCCTTGAAAGCACGGCGCGTGCGCTGGGCGTAGATTTCGAAGTCCGCCCCGACCGGCACTTCTTTTGTTCAACCGAGGAGTTCGCCCAACACGCGCGGGGGCGAAAACAACTGCGCATGGAGTTCTTCTACCGCGAACTGCGCCGCCGACATCGGGTGTTGATGGACGGCGATGAACCGGAAGGTGGCGCGTGGAACTTCGACTCGGAAAACCGCGAGTCCTTCGGTAAAAACGGGCCGGACACCCTCCGGCCACAGCCAAGGCGTTTCGAACCCGACGCGGTCACGCGCGAAGTGCTGGACTTGGTGAACAAAAGGTTCGCCCGGCATCCCGGCAAGTTGGACGACTTCGATTGGCCAGTGACAACGGCCGATGCGGAGTTGGCGCTGCAAGACTTCATCAAACACCGTTTGCCGGAGTTCGGTCGCTGGCAGGACGCGATGTGGACCAGCGAGCCGTGGCTGTATCACTCGCGTCTCAGCGCGGCCATGAACCTGAAACTCCTCGACCCGCGTCGCGTCATCGCCGCCGCGGAAAAAGCCTTTCGCAAAGGACGTGCACCCCTCGCCGACGTCGAGGGATTGATCCGGCAAATCCTCGGATGGCGCGAATACGTGCGCGGCATCTACTGGCTGCACATGCCCGGCTATCTGGAGCGGAACGCGCTCAACGCCCATCATCCGCTGCCGGCATTCTATTGGACCGGCGAGACGGACATGGCGTGCTTGCGCGATGCCATCGGCCAGACGCTGCGTTATGGCTACGCGCACCACATCCAGCGGCTCATGGTTACAGGCCTCTTTGCCCTGCTGTGGGGGGCTCATCCGCAGCGCGTGCATGAATGGTATCTGGCCGTCTATGTGGATGCCGTGGAGTGGGTGGAATTGCCCAACACGCTGGGCATGTCTCAATACGCCGACGGCGGCGTCATGGCCAGCAAGCCCTACATCGCCAGCGGCAAATACCTTCAGCGCATGAGCAACTTCTGCGCGGGCTGCCGTTACGACCCCGCGCAGCGCACCGGACCGAAGGCGTGTCCGTTCACCACGCTCTACTGGGACTTCCTCCTGCGCCACGAAACCATGCTCGGCAAGAACCCGCGCACCGTCATGCAGGTCCGCAACGCCGCGCGCCTCACCCCCGCCCAACGCCGCGAAATCACGGACCAAGCGGACCGCCTTCGCGCTGCCATCCCCGCCGCCACATGAGCCTGCGCATTGCCATCATCGGAGCAGGCATGGCCGGCGTCAGCGCCGGCCGCCTGCTCGCAGACCAAGGGCACGAGGTGACGCTGCTCGAGAAATCCCGCGGCTGGGGGGGACGCTGCGCCACCAAACGCTGGGAAGGACACATCGTGGACCATGGCGCGCAGTATTTCACCTTGCGGCATCCGGAGTTCTCTGCCGCCGTGCAGCAAGCTTGCGGTGAAGCGCTCTGCCGAATCACCGCGCCGGTGCTGGATGAACACGGCGCGCCGCTGCCGGATACGGGCCGTTATTACCATCGCGAGGGGAATAGCCGCGTCGTGCGCAGCCTGGCCTCAGGTCTCAACCTGCGCACGGAGACCACGGTGACCGATGCCCGCGCGTTACGATCGGAATACGATCACGTGATCAGCACCGCGCCGCTGCCGCAGACCGCCGCCCTCTTTGGCCAGACGATCCCGGCGGAATACATCCCCTGCCTCACGGTGCTGCTCGCGTATCGCGGCGAACCCACCGGCCTTTGCCGCGAGGCTTATGCCTTGAGCGATCACTCGTCAGACCTTGCCTGGTCCGCCTGCGAAAACCACAAGGCCGGACGCATCGGAGCGGGCTGCACCGTCATGGTGGCGCAGATGAGCGAAGCCTTCAGCCGCAGGCATCTGGAGTCGCCGCCCACGGACTACCCGGGTCTCGTGCGCAGCATGGTGGAACGACGCTGGGGTCTTGCTTCCGAGAACCTCCTTGCCGCACTGGGTCACCGTTGGCGCTACGCGCGCGTCGCTCAGTCCCACGCCGCGCCCACGCTTCCGGAACGCTGCTCCTTCGCCGGCGACGCCCTCGCCGCCTCCCGCGTCGAAGACGCCTGGCTCGCGGGCCGGGCTGCGGCGCGGAAGATCATTTCGTCGCAATCCAATCACACAGACCACATCCATCCACCATGAAAGACGTCACAGAACTCACCGGAAAAAAAGCCCCCGCCTTCAAAGCCCCCGTCATCGGGGGCAGCTACCAAGAAGGCGCGACCGTCTCCCTCACTGATCTCAAAGGACAGACGGTGGTGCTCTATTTCTATCCCAAGGACAACACCCCCGGCTGCACCGTCCAAGCCTGCGCCCTGCGCGATGGCTGGAGCCGCATCCAGCAGAAAGCCGCCGTCTTCGGCGTCAGCGTGGACTCGCCCAAGAGCCACGCCAGCTTCATCAAGAGGCAGAGCCTGCCCTTCCCGCTCATCAGCGATGAGGCGAAGGAAATCGTCCAAGCCTACGGCGTGTGGGTGGAGAAATCCATGTATGGCAAGAAATACATGGGCACGGAGCGCAGCACCGTCATCATCGGCCCGGACGGCAAAGTGAAAGCCGTGCTGCGCAAAGTGCAACCCGCGGAGCATCTGGACCTCGTGCTGCAAGCGCTCGAATAAATGACCCCGCCGACCCACGAGCAGCGCGAAGCGGTGCGACAGCGCCCGGCGGGTTGTTCCGTGGGTCATCAGCGTTGGAGTGATTTGCTCTTCGCTCATTGGCAGGTCGATCCTGCTTCCGTGCAGGCGACCTTGCCCGCAGGCTTGCATTGCGATACCCACGAAGGCCGCGCTTACATCGGCATCGTCCCCTTTTTCATGGGGCGCATCCGCCCGGCCTTTCTGCCGCCGCTGCCGTGGTTGTCGTGGTTTCTGGAATTGAACGTGCGCACGTACGTCCACGACGAACAGGGCCGACCCGGTGTGTGGTTTTACTCGCTGGACTGCAACCAGCCCGTCGCGGTGCAAATCGCCCGGCGGTTCTTTCGCTTGCCGTATTTTCACGCCTGCATGAATGCCCGGCGGTATCACGGGGTGATTGACTACCACTGCCAGCGTCGCGGCTCGCCCGAAGCACGATATTGCTGGACCGGACCCGGCGACATGCAGATCGCCGTTCCTGGCAGTCTCGAGTTTTTCCTCCTCGAACGCTACGCCCTGTTCACCGCCGACAGCGAGGGCCGAATCTACACGGGCCGCGTCCATCATGAGCCCTATCGCTACGCCGCAACCGAGGCGGAAGCCCTCAGCACTGAACCCGCGAGGCTCGCTGGCTTTGATTTGAAGGGCGAACCCTGCTCGCTGCTCGCAGCCAAGCACGTCGAGGTGGAAATCTTCGCGCTTCGGGAGGCGCCACCATGAGGGTCGCAGGCGTGGATGTCGGGGCGGAGAAGAAGGGGTTTCACATCGTGATGCTCGACGGAAACTCCGCGAAATGTTTTCATCGCGAGACGCCCAACGAGGTTCGATTTCTCTGCGCTCTCGCCGGGGTGGTGGCGATTGATGCGCCGTGTAGCTGGGCTTGTCCGCGCGTTTCGCCCACCGGCCGATCTCGCCAGGCGGAGCGCGACCTGAAAACGCATCGCGGCATTCAATCCTTCTACACGCCGACCCGCGCGCGAGCCCTCGCCAACCAGAAGCAGCACTACGACTGGATGTTCAATGGGGAATCATTGTGGCGGGCTCTTCGAGCGCAGGTCCGCAACCGGCCCATGCGACTGATCGAAACCTTCCCCCATGGCATCGCCTGCGCCCTGCGCGGCCAGGTGCTCAGCGCCAAAGACAAGCGGCATGACCGTCGCCACCTCATCCAGAGACTCGGCTATGAGCTGGATCAACCGACTTCGATTGACTACCTCGACGCCACGCTCTGCGCCCATGCCGCGATCTGTTTCGCTCAAGGAAAGTTTGAGGAGTTCGGCGACGCCACCGAGGGTTGCATCGTTCTGCCCACCTGGGGAGCCTTGCCTGATTGAGAGATCATGGACCTGCAGCGCAAACTCGAAATCCTCGCTGATGCCGCGAAATACGACGCCTCGTGCGCCAGCAGCGGCGCCGCGCGGAAAGATTCGCGCGGCAGCCAGGGCGTGGGCAGCACCGGCGGCGCGGGCATTTGCCACAGCTACGCGCCGGATGGGCGCTGCATCTCGCTGCTCAAGGTGCTGCTCACCAATGCCTGTCTCTACGACTGCCACTACTGCATCAACCGCCGCAGCAGCAACGTGCAGCGCGCCCGCTTCACGCCGGAAGAAGTGGTGCAACTCACGCTCGATTTCTACAAACGCAATTACATCGAGGGCCTGTTCCTCAGCAGCGGCATCATCCAGAGCGCCGACCACACGATGGAGTTGGTCATCGAGGTCGCCCGCAAGCTGCGCGAGGAACATCTCTTTCGCGGCTACATCCACCTCAAGACCATTCCGGAAGCCTCGCCCGCGCTCATCGAACGCGCGGGACGCTACGCCGACCGCATCAGCATCAACATCGAGTTGCCCACGCAAGCAGGCCTCACCCGTCTGGCGCCGGAAAAGAATCTCGCCCGTACGCAGGCGGCGATGGGCCATATCCACGGGAAAATTGAAGAACGTCTTGCCGACAAACGAAAACCTGAAGCGCCAAAGCCCCCGCCTTTTGCCACGGGCCAAAGCACGCAGATGCTCGTGGGCGCGGATGAATCCACCGACGCGGACATCCTTCAGCGCGCCGACGCGCTCTATACCGGCTACCGACTCCGCCGCGTTTACTACTCGGGCTTCAGCCCCATCCCCGAGCCGTCCAAAGTCTTGCCGATCAAGCCGCCGCCGCTCGTGCGCGAACACCGTCTTTATCAGGCCGATTGGCTGCTGCGCTTTTACGATTTCAAGGTCGGAGAAATCGTCACGCCCGACGCCCCGCATCTCGACCTCGCACTCGATCCAAAGCTCTCGTGGGCTTTGCGCAACCGCGCGCAATTCCCCGCCGACATCAATCGCGCTCCGCGCGAAACTCTGCTGCGCGTGCCCGGCCTCGGCGCGCGCAATGTGGACCGCATCCTCGCCGCCCGCCGTCACTGCCGCCTGCGTCTCGTGGACCTGCTGCGCCTGCGCGTGCCCATGAAAAAGGTGCTGCCATTCATCATCGCCGCCGACCACACGCCCGCGCACCTCGACCTCGACGGCGACTCACTGCGTCAGCGATTCCTCCCGCCGCCGCAGCAGATGGAGTTGAGCCTCGCCGGGCCGCCGCCGACCGCCGCCGACAACGCATCAGTCCTCACTGGAGAACTTTGACGCACCATGCACACCGCGCGCATCAAGCCCACGTTGGAATCCTGGCGGGAAGAAGCCCGCGCGCTGCTGGTGCGGCGTGTGCCGCCCGATGCCGTGCTGTGGTTCGACGCCAGTGACGAACCTTCGCTCTTCCCCGCGGAATCCTCGCCGCCGCCCGCGGCGGTCTCTCCCACGCCGCGAGTTTCCGCGGCCTTCATGGAGCTCGCTCGCACCGTGGCGGCGCACACCGACGAGCGCCGCTGGGGATTGCTCTATCGCCTGCTCTGGCGCATGACGCACGGGGGCGAACGCGCCCTGCTCAACGTGCCGACCGACGCCGACGTGCGCCTCGCCGAACAGTGGCGCCAGGCGGTGAGCCGCGCGATTCACAAGATGCACGCCTTCGTGCGCTTCCGGCTCACCGGCAAGGACGAGGCAACGGGGCGCGAGCAGTTCGTAGCCTGGTTCGAGCCAGAACATCGTATCGTGCGACTGGCCGCGCCGTTTTTTGAAAAACGTTTCGCGGGGATGGATTGGAGCATCCTGACGCCGGTCGAATGTGCGCACTGGGACGGCGAACGGCTGCATTTTACCCCCGGCGTCCCGCCCAGCGCCGCACCGAATGAAGACGCGCTCGAGGACCTCTGGCGCACGTATTTCAAGAGCATTTTCAATCCCGCGCGTCTGAAGGTGAAAATGATGCAGCAAGAGATGCCAAAGAGGTATTGGAAGAATCTGCCCGAAGCGCCGCTCATCCCCGAACTCATCGCCGCCAGCAGCGTTCGCGTCCGCACCATGCTCGCCACGGAAGGGCTCGAGGTCAAACCCGCCCCGCGGAATGCCTACCTCGAATCCCTCCCCCGCAAAGACCATCCCGAACCATGAGAGGCGTTAAGAAACAACACCTTCCGGAGAAGGTCTGCGCTGCCTGCGGACGCCCTTTCCTCTGGCGCAAGAAATGGGAGCGCGTGTGGGATGAAGTCAAGTATTGCAGCCAGGCATGCCGGAGTCGATCCCGTCTTCGGAGGACCTTGGGTTCGATTCCCGCATCCGTGCCGGGGAAACTCTTCGTTTCACCTTCATGAATGGGGCGCATTTGAGAAGCTCTGCCCCGCGCTGGATGCGCAACGTCCTGCTCGCGGCAGGTGTGTACAACGTCCTGTGGGGCGCATTCGCCGTGCTCTTCCCATCAGCCATGTTCCGGTGGCTCGAGATGCCGTTGCCGAATTACCCGCAGCTCTGGCAATGCATCGGGATGATTGTCGGGGTCTATGGAATCGGCTACGCGATCGCCGCACTCGACCCGGCACGGCATTGGCCGGTCGTGCTGGTCGGCTTCCTGGGAAAAGTTCTCGGGCCGCTCGGGATGGCGCAAGCGCTCTGGACCGGAGCGCTGCCCTGGGGTTTTGCGCTGAACTGCGTGACGAATGATCTCATTTGGTGGATCCCGTTTGCGCTCATTTTGAAGCACGCGTGGGAGCAGCACCTGCATGCCGGGGATGGAGAATCTGTTTCTGATGAATCCACACTCCTCGCCGAGGCACGCACGGAGGGTGGTGCGAGCCTGGCGGACCTCTCCAAACGTCAGCCCTTGCTGGTCGTGTTCTTGCGGCACGCGGGCTGCACCTTTTGTCGCGAGGCGCTCGCGGACATCGCGGCCAGCCGCCGCGAAATCGAGGCCGCCGGCACGAAAATCGCGCTGGTTCACATGGGCACGCCGGAATCATTGGCGGCGTTCGCCAGGGAATACGGTCTCGAAGATGTGCCTTCCGTTTCCGACCCCGCGCGGCGCCTCTACCGGGGGCTTGGCCTGCGAAGAGGAACGCTTTCGCAACTTCTCGGATGGAAGGTCTGGGTGCGCGGGGCCAAGGCATTTTTTTCCGGCCATCGCATCGGAAAACTTGAGGGCGACGGCCTGCAGATGCCGGGTGTCTTCCTCGTCCGTGATGGGCGCGTCGTGATGCGGTTCAAGCACTCCAACGCCGCGGAGCGGCCCGATTACGCCGCGCTTTGCCGGAGTTCCCCTTCGGCATGAACGCGTTACTCGTCCTTCATGCGGCTGCGACCTGGGCGCTCGTTGGATTGATCTGGACGGTGCAGCTCGTCCATTATCCGCTTTTCGGAAAAATCGGGACCGATGCATTTCGCGGCTACCACGCCGAACATACGCGGCGAATCACCCGGGTTGTCGCACCGCTGATGTCAGCGGAACTCCTCACGGCCGGGCTCCTTTTTCTGGCCGGTCAGCGAGAGCCCTGGCTGATGGTGAGTTTCGTGCCTCTCGCGTTCAATTGGCTGGCGACCTGGCGGGTTCAAATTCCCCTCCACGAAAAGCTTTCCGCCGGATTCGACGCCGAGACGCATCGCCGGCTCGTTTCGAGCAATTGGTGGCGAACGGCCGCGTGGAGCATTCGCGGCGCTTGTTTGCTCCTTGGATTCTCCTGAACCGATCCGGTGGCCAGGCCGTGTCCGCACAAGATACGATTTCACAGAACCTGTCCTCATGATGTTAAGAACCGGTTTGAACTCTATCGTGGTCTCTCCGAGCAAATCCTCCTAACCTCCGCGCATGCATGATTTGACAATCTGCCTGCAAGCAATGGTGGCTGCCTCGATCTTCTTCGTCTGGGTGGTGCGCTACGACAACATCATGGTCGAGTTCAAGCAGTATGGGCTGCCGGAGTGGCTGCGCGATTTGGTGGGAATCCTCAAACTGACTTCTTCATTGCTGTTGCTGCTGGGGATTCAACGCGCACCCCTGGCGATCCTGGGCGCCCTGGTCATCGCCGGGTTGATGGCCTGTGCGTTGATCATGCACCTGCAGGTGAAGAATCCGATGTTCAAGATGCTGCCCTCGCTGATCCTGCTGGCGCTCTGCCTGATCATCGCGGCCCTCAACGGTCGGCTTCTTCGCGGATGACGGCGAAACGGTGATCTGGAGGTTCTGCGGCAGCGAAGTTTGCTCCGCCAAAGTGGTTTCTGAACCTGCCCGTGTTGAACGTTGCTTTCATTCCTGGCTCGGCCGTTTCCTTCCTCGGATACGGCGCGGCGTGCTTTCTCTCCAACCCACTGAAACAGGAATGGGTCCGCTACCGCTTTGGTTCGCAGCACAGGCTGATCGGAGGATTGCCGTTGTGCGCTGCCGCCGGTCTTCTGGCTGGTCTGAGCCAGCCTTGGATGGGGCGCGCGGCGGCGGGCGGCCTTGCCCTGATGCTTCTGGTCGCGGGCGGCGTCCGGATCAAAATCAAGGACACGCTCCTCCAGGCAAGCCCGGCCCTGTTCGATCGGATGCGGAATACCCACCCCTGTCTGGCGGTATTCTGACCCACCAGCGTGCGGTCACCGCTTGATAAATCGCACCCACCGGTTTGGAGTTTGGCGTTTGTCCGTCTACACTTACTACATCATGAAAACAAAGCATGGTCATCCTCGGCGAGGTGGAAGGTCACCGGCGCAGGTTCCTTGGCCTGCTTAAGGGAAACGAGAAACGCTCTATGACTTCAATTGCCAATATATGCCGAGATGCCGTCGCGTTGTTCGCTGCGTGCCTGGCCATCACCATGAAAGCCGACGCCGCTTCGGAACGAATCCTGTTCGACTTCCGGGCGGGCACAAACTCCCCTGGCTGGCAGGTCGTGAACGATGACGTGATGGGCGGGATCTCCACAAGCCAGTTTCAAGTCCTGACCAACGGCGGCGCGCTTTTCAGCGGTGTGGTCTCGCTGGAGAACAACGGTGGATTTGCCTCTGTGCGTTCATCCGTGTTGCGCGAAAGTCTCAGCGGCTGCAAAGCCTTCGTGCTTCGCGTGCGCGGTGATGGAAAGCGCTACAAGTTCACCGTCCGGACTCAGTCTGGTTTCAACGCTCCAAATTATCAGGCCGAGTTCATGACGAAGCGCGGCGAGTGGGAAGAGCACCGGCTGGCTTTCAAAGACTTCGTGCCGACGTTTCGAGGCCGCGTGCTGACCGGCGTGCCGCCGCTGAGCGCCGCCGAGATCACCTCGCTGGGTGTTTTGATCGCGGATCAGCAGTCAGGTCCATTCCAACTGGAGTTCGGTTGGATGAAGGCGGCGACCCGATGACACCGGAGCTCCTGCGGTTGGCTCGGCACCGGCTGTGGCTCGGCATCATCAATGTCGGCTTCTGGGTGTTGGCCAGTGCCGTCGGGCTTGACTGGCTGTCGAAGGGCGAGACCAGCGGCTTCGACGTTCGAAGACTTGGTCTTGTCTTGGTGGGCGCCCTGGTGGTGCAGGCGATGTTCGATCTTATCGGAGGCGCTGTGCTGATGCCGAACCCTCGGCCCTCGCTGACGACCTTTCTCCGTTCCTGGTCGCGCGGCGCGCTGGTTCACACGCTGGTATTGGCTGGGGTAGGAATTCTGAGCCACGCCAGTCATCGGCTGACCGGCGGGTTCGGTCCATCCATCCTGCTGGCGACGGTGGGGCTGGCCCTCGGCCGACGACATCTCCTCCACGCCGTGGCCGGCGTGTCGACGCAGGAAATTCCGCATCGTGCCGGAACCATTCTTAAGGCAAGCGCACAGGACCCGGCGTTCACCGGGGGGATCGTGGGCTTGGGTCACCGCGCCCAGAGTATGCTGCCTGCGAGTTGGCTGGCTGCATTGCCGAAGGAGGAACTGGCTGCGGAATCGAGTCGGCGCGAGTGGCAGCTGCAAACCGGGCTGCCCTTCCGCTCTTTGGCTCTGATCCTTGGGTGGAATCTCATCGGCGGTTTGGTCGGCTCACTTTCCCTCAAGTTGGCCGAGCGTACAACCATCGAGGCGTTGTTCGGCCACGCCTGTTGGATGACGCTTTGGGCCTTTGGCGGGCTGCTGCTACTGCCGGCGCTCAGTCGCAATGCCGTGTTCGGCGCCGACCGCGCCGCCGCCGATTCCGGCTGCGACCCGCGTCGTTGGATTAATCGCTTTCCCGGCTTGGTCGGCGAGGACGGCAGTGCGAGCTCCGCCGTGCAGACCATTTTCTACCCAATTCCGTCAGCGGCGTCGCGGCTGCGGCAGTTTGAGAAGCCGCGGCCAGGACTCATTCCTGGCCCTCTCGCGCGCAGCAACCTCTACTACTCGTGGGCAACGCTGACGTTTTTGGGCCGCGCCGTGCATTGCAACGTCGGCCGCCCGGCCCTCTGGGTTTTCCCGCCTTCCGCTTGAGCGATGACACTGGGCGTATTCGGGCAAACCCAAGCTCTCATGGTATGAGGGCGGTGCGGCCACAACTTCATTTCTGACTTTGAATGGCAACTGCCATGACCTCTATCGGAACAGGAACTCGCAATTGGCGGATGCTTGGGCTGCGGACAGCCTAACCCGCCTATTTCATGCACGGGACGCCCGGCGAGGACACCGGGCCTCCAAACACAGAGGCAGGCGCGATTGTAGGCCGCGTGCCCTCACGCGGCACACTGTCGCGGATTCAAGCTCAGGATGAACTATCCGGGCTAAGGCTCGCGATTCCAAGCCGCATGGACCGCCCCCGCGCGAGACGAGTCGGCAGCTTTTCGAGTGCATCGAGGCGGGCGACTCTTAAGCGCCGCCGGATGGGCCACGCAAGTTGCGCCGGCAGGCTGAGACCGCCGACGTCACGCCGTCATCGCCCATTTCCGGGTGCGGTAATGGCGGTATTTGAAAAGCAACGTCAGATAGAATCTCACGCCGGTCTCGGAAACGAGGCGGCCCCACCAGGCGCGGCCCCATTGATAGGTGACTTTGTCATGCATGACGCATTCGTCGGGTCCTCTTCTCTCGAAGCGGTGCTCGTGAACGAACAAGGTGAAGGGACCTTCCACGATCTCATCCACCAGCAGATCGGGTGCTTGCACGGTTTTCCACCGACAGGTCCAGTGCATCGGGATCACCCACCAATCGCGGCAGTGAAGTTCGATCAGGCGCCCCTCCAGGGCCGGGCCATCCGTTTTCAGGCTCACCAGCTTCAGCGTTGGGGGCATGACTTCCGTCAGGTTGCCCGGATCGCTGTGAAATCTGAACATGGTCTCCACGCTGGCGCGAAGCGGGGTGCTGGCGTGGAAGATCGAGGGCATTGGGGGTTTCATGATGACTTCAAGAGAGCATCCGCAGTCCTCAGACCCGAGCTGATCGCGCCTTCGATGGATGCGCTCCAAAGATGATCGCCGCAGAGGTAAACGCCGACTTCCTGGCGAAAACCCGGCCCGGTGAATCCGGTGCCGGGCGCCTGCCGGGGAAGCGCACGCTCGATCCGATAGGTGCGGAGATGACGCCATTCGCGAACCGCGCCGCCGAACCACGCCTCAAGCTCGGCCAAAACCCGCGCTTCCAGGTCGGTTGAATCCACCGTTCCCAGAACGCTCACCGAGACGAGCGCCCGCCCGGGCGGCGCATAGTCCGGCGCGAGATCGGAGGGGACGCAGACATTGTTCACTAGGCCGCAGCCGGTGCCATTGAGGGCGATGATCGACTCGCGCAGCGGCGATCGAGCGGCGGCGAAATACAGGCAGGTCACGGACCGCCAAACCGGTTCGGCCACCCCTCCGCTAGGGACCCATCCCGCCGCGGTCGTCGCATCCGTGGCCACGACCACCGCATCGCCATGGACTTGCTCGCCGGACTCAAGGGTGATGCTTCCCGGCTGGACTTGCGTGACCCGTGCGCCGAGTCGGATCGTGCCCGGAGAGAGCCGGGAAGCCAGTTGGCGGGGAATTTCTCCCATCCCTCTTGATGGCAGAGTGGCGCTTCCCTGCGAGAACATCTTGAAGGTGAATTCAAACATCCGGCTTGAGGTCTGGAGTTCTCGTTCGAGGAAAATGCCCCCGTAAAAAGAACGGAAGAATCCATCGATCAGGGATGATGAGAATCCGGCGCGCCGGAGATAACTCTCCGTGGTCATGTCTTCGTGCCGGGCGATTTCTCCGATGGTGAGCCGAATCAAGCGCCACCTCAGTCTGGCCACTCGGAGTTTGTCCGCAATCGAACCCACCGGCGCCAGCGCGGATTCAAGGAGGTGACGGGGTTCGCGAAAGACATCCATCATCCGAAGCATGCCGGAAGTCCGGTAGATCAGCGCACCCGGTCTGAAGGCCCGCAGATCAAGCTTATCCTTGTCGAGGAGACCGCCCGCTTCCGGGTAAGCGTCGAGAAACACCTGGAACCCGCGGTCCAGTAAAAATCCGTCCAACGCATCAGTTCTCACCCGTCCGCCGACGCCGTCGCTTCCCTCGAAAAGGACGGGACGGGCGCCGGCTTCATGCAGGCGGAGGGCACAAGCCAGACCCGCCAGTCCGCCGCCCACGATCAGCACCTTTTGCTCCGAAGCGCTCATGCGCGAGATTCAATCAGAGTTTGTGGTTCCGCGAAATCGTTTCCCGTCGAGTTCGTAAGAAAGCCCCCGCGGAGTCGCTCGCTGAACAGGAGGAAGCCGCGGGTGGTAAACGGGTGCAGGCTGAGATCCTCAGGACGATCGATCAGGGCACGGCGGACGCTGCCCCATTTGATCGCGGATTTCCAAAACCAACGGAGGCGCCCATCCGATTCTCGTTTTCGCTCGGCGACGATTCGCCGGCCCAGCGTATCGCTCCGGATTACTTCGATCAGTATGGCTGGTGAGCCGTTTCTCATGAATCGACATGGCGACTCCATTCACGGCGAGTGATTTCAACCGATTGACTCGGTGGGGGCTTCCCGTGTTACTTGGAAGTGAAACGAAACATGTTCCGCGTAGATTATCATCAATGGCCGCTCGTGGCGGCTTACATTCTGATCCTGACCGTCTTTCTCTACGGCATTCTCCGCCCGCGGCGAAGATCCGAATGGCGCTCCGCAGGCGTGGCCCAAGCCTTCATCATCGCACTCTACGCCGAAATGTATGGCCTGCCATTGACGATGTATCTGGTGGCGTGGCTGACCGGGCGCACGGAATTCGCGCAGGATCATTTTCACGGTCACGCCTGGGCTTTTCTGCTGGGCTGGGGCGACACCGGAGCCATCGTGTTCGATGTTGGAGGTCAGTTGCTCATTCTTTGCGGTGCTGCGCTGGCGCTCGTGGGCTGGAGACAGATTCATCGCGGGCATGGCTTCCTGGTGACGAGCGGGCTGTATCGCTTCGTGCGTCATCCGCAATATACCGGCTTCTTTCTCTTCCTGCTGGGCAGCGTATTGAACTGGCCCACCCTGCCCACGCTGCTGATGTTGCCGGTGCTGCTCTGGATCTATTATCGGCTCGCCCGAGCCGAGGAAGCCGAAGCGGAAGCGGCCTTCGGTGAGGCCTATCGAGATTATTTCCGGCGCAGCGGCATGTTTTTTCCGCGCTTGCGAAAAGCCGGCGCCGCTTGAGATTTCATTGGGTTTCACAAATCATCCCTGGACCGCTGAATCATGAATCCTTCCTCCAGCGCGGCGGCCAGCCTGAAACGTGCCGAAGCGGGGACAACTTCTCCCTTGAGATCGAAGGCGGTTCTCGCCTTGGCGGTCTGGCTGATGCTGTGTTTCAGCGCCTCATCCCTCGGCGCGTTCTTTATGCCGGGGGAGTGGTATGCTTCGATCAAAAAGCCAGCATGGAATCCGCCCGGCTGGATTTTTGGCCCGGTGTGGACAGCGCTCTACACGATGATGGCGGTGGCAGCCTGGCGGGTGTGGCGGCAGGGCGGCTTCACCGCCCAACGCCGGCCACTGACGCTGTTCCTCGCACAACTCGCGCTCAACGCCGCCTGGACGCCGCTGTTCTTTGGTCTGCATTGGCCGGGGGTGGCCTTCGCGGAAATCGTGCTTCTCTGGCTGACCATCGGCGCGACGTTGCTCGCGTTCCGTCCGGTGAGCCGTGTTGCTGCGTGGCTGCTCGTGCCCTACCTGGCGTGGGTGAGTTTTGCCGCCGTGCTGAACTTCACGCTGTGGCGATTGAATTCCTGATGTTCTGAACTGCAGATGACTTCCGACTGCCCCCCGATTGCGGCGCAACGCCGCGTTTGCGTGGGCGTGCCTTGCCATCACCATGAAAGCTGACGACGCCGAAACAATCCTCTTCGAGTTCCAGACCGCGACCCATCATCCCGCCCGGCAAATCGTCAACGACGGCGTGTTGGGTGGCGTTTCCTCAAACCGCTTCAGTGCGACCCCTGGTGTGGATGTTTTTCGTGGCCAACCGCCGCTCGACCTGGCGAAAGTCACCACGGTGGGCTTCCTGATTTCAGAGAAGCAGGCCGGGCCATCCCAGTTGGAGGTGAACCGGATCAAGGCGACCTCACGCGCCGGAAGGTGCGCATGAACACTCTGGTCACCGGTGCAAGCGGCTTCATCGGCCGTGTGCTGGCTTCGCGGTTGGCGAAGAACGGCCATCGCGTGGTGACGCTGCGTCGCGCTGGCAGTGGTGATCACGCTGGACCAACGTGGAATCCAGACACCGGCCAAGTCCATCTCGAACCCGCCGGCGCACTCGACGCCGTCGTGCATCTGGCGGGCGAGAACATCGCGCAACGCTGGACACGCTCGGCCAAGGCCCGCATCCGAAGCAGCCGCGTAGACGCGACGCGGCTGCTCTGCGAGGCCCTGACCCGGCTACCTCAACCGCCGCAGGTCTTGGTCTGCGCCTCGGCGACAGGGTTTTACGGCGACCGGGGCGACAAAGTTCTTGACGAGCGCAGCGGGCCGGGCTCGGGTTTTCTTCCCGAGGTTTGCCAGGCCTGGGAAGCGGCGGCGGACGCAGCCCGGCAGCGTGGCATTCGTGTCGTGCATGTGCGGCTCGGCATTGTGCTGGCCCGCCACGGCGGCGCGCTGGCCAAGATGTTGCCCGCATTTCGACTTGGGTTGGGCGGACGGTTGGGCGATGGCCGGCAGTATTGGAGTTGGATTACGCTCGATGATTTGCTGCGCGTGGTCGAATGGACGATGAACAACGACAGCGTCAGCGGCGCTGTGAACGCGGTGTCGCCCGAGGCGGTCACGAACGCCCACTTCACGAAAGCGCTCGCCCGGGCGATGCGAAGGCCCGCGTTGGTGTCTGTGCCGACGATCGCGGTGAAGTGGGTTTTCGGCGAGATGGGCCGGGAAGCTTTGCTGGCGAGCGCGCGGGTGCGGCCGGCGCGGCTGATCGAAAACGGGTTCGCATTCCGGTTCCCGCAACTTGATTCCGCCTTCGGACAGATGCTGAGCCAATCAGATCAAACTGCATGAACACGCCTTCGATTCACTGGTTCAGGTTGGACCTGCGCCTGTCGGATAATCCCGCTTTGCGAGCGGCACTTGAGCGCGGCGGGGCGGTCCTGCCGGTATTCATCGGGTCGATGGAGGAGGAAGCCCCTTGGTCGCCGGGTGGCGCTTCGAAGTGGTGGCTGCATCAATCGCTGGCGGCGCTGGATGGGCAATTGCGCGCCCTCGGCTCGCGGCTGATCATCCGGCGCGGGCCGGCGCTCGAAACCCTGCGGGCGCTGGTGAAGGAAACTGGCGCGTCGGCGGTGTTTTGGAATTGCCGCTACGAACCCGCTGTCATCGCTCGCGATGCCAAAGTACAGGAGGCATTGCGCCAGGAGGGATTGGCCGTCGAAAGTTTCAATGCCGCGCTGTTGCACGAACCGTGGACGATTCAAAACCAGAGCGGCAAACCGTTCCAGGTCTTCACGCCATTCTGGCGGCATGGCCTGACAAAGCCCGATCCCGCCGAGCCACTGCCCGCGCCGCGAACTCTGCCCGTGTCAGCCAAGTGGCCGAAGTCGCTCGCGCTTGATGAGCTGCAACTCGAACCAAGCATCAAGTGGGCCGAGGGATTTCGAGCCGCCTGGCAACCAGGTGAGGCGGGCGCAGCAGACAACGTGAGGAAGTTTCTGGCACAAGCGTTCGACCACTACTCCGACCAGCGCAACCGACCTGACCTGACCGGCACGTCGCGCCTCTCACCCCACTTGCACTTCGGTGAAATCAGTCCGCGCCAAATCTGGCATGGTCTCGCACACATGGCGTCGAGACGTGGGCTGCCCATCGGCGCCTGGCGCTCATCGCAATTCCTCGCCGAAGTCGGCTGGCGCGAATTTGCCCACCACTTGCTCTACCATTTTCCACACACGCCGACCGAGCCGTTGCGCGGCGATTTCAAGAAGTTCCCGTGGCGCAAGGACGCGGCCTGGCTCAAGGCGTGGCAACGAGGTCGCACGGGCTTTCCCATCGTGGACGCCGGGATGCGCGAGTTGTGGGCGACCGGCTGGATGCACAATCGCGTGCGGATGATTGTCGCCAGCCTTCTCGTGAAGGACCTGTTGATTGACTGGCAGGAAGGCGCACGGTGGTTTTGGGATACCCTCGTGGATGCCGACCTCGCTCAGAACACTCTGGGCTGGCAGTGGACGGCAGGCTGCGGGGCGGACGCCGCGCCTTACTTCCGCGTATTCAATCCCGTCAGCCAGGGCGAGAAATTCGACCCGCACGGCGATTACGTCCGCCGCTGGTGTCCCGAACTGGGGAAGCTGCCGCCGGATTGGATTCATCAGCCAGACAAAGCACCCCTGGAGACCCTCCGCGCTGCCGGCGTCGAGCTGGGCCGCACCTATCCGGAACCCGTCGTCAGCCACGCTATCGCCCGTGAAGTGGCGCTGGAGGCCTTTGCGCGAATCAAAAGGCCCTCCGCTTGACCGGCGGACGCGTCGGACTTTCCATGGCCGCCCGGACCTTGCGAGAGATCGATGCTGACCCATTGCCGTTTGCAGGTTGAACCACAGGGGTGAGTTGTGGAACCCGCATCGGGACAACTCAACGATGTTCCGTCGCCGGTCCAGTCGCCTTCGACAAAGGCGGGACTAGGAATCGTGTGGACTTATCGGCGTCGCGTTCGGATTCAAGGTCAGGGTATCGAGCGCCGCTCGGGCCGAGAACTCCAAGGTCTTGGCCCGCCGCACTAAATCCTCCACTCCACTTCCCCAAACCCACGGTCCATCCCCGCACGCCAACAAACCCGGATGCCTGGCCGGATCCCATTCGCGCCGAAGAATCGCTTCCACCATCGAAGCGCCCTGCCCAAGCCCGCGCTCCTGCCTCGCACACGGAATCAAACCATGAAACTCGTGGCATTGCGTCGTGCCAAAACAGGGCAAGTCCCTCCCGGACTGGCTCCAGGCCACCGCCGCAGCGGAGTGAAAGTGCGCGACGGCTTGAATCGCCGGAAACGCCGAGTAAAACGCCTGATGACTTCGTCCATCCTCCACGACAGACCGGGCGTGCACCGAATCGGAACCGCGATGTTCCACCAACACTCGCCCGTTCAGGACCTGGTCGCCATGCATGGCCAAGAACCACCAAACGTCCGAATCCTCCTCACGCGTGGAGATACTGCCGGCGCGGCAAGGGTCCAACCCCTCGTGCAGGAGACGCTCACGGCAAGCCAAAAGCTCCTCTGGAAAGGCGTTCGCGGTCATTCTGATCAGTGGCTATAGCGAAATCGCCGCCTCGATTCAACCTTGGTCCGACCATGGTTCCGGGATCTCACCCCACCACCCGCGAGTCACGGAGTGAATCAGGGCGACGGCAAGAGCTCAAAAAGGCACATCGTGCGCTACAAACGCCAGGAAACTGCCCTCATCAAGGCTTGGACAGGACAGAACCTATGGACGCTTGAAGGCGCCCTCAAAACCTCGAACTCTCACGAAGGAACAGGCTCTTCGACCAGAAAGTTCAAAAGGTCTGAACATTTCTCAAAACCTCGCCCCCCGGAAACCAACAACTTGCACGCCTAAAACGCCGCAATGGAAGCTTGAGATTCCAGCCGGTCAACCCACCCCCAAATGGGCAAAACGTTGAGCCCGCTTGAAAACCTCGCGGACTGAGTAATGATGTCATCCTCAAGGGTTCGTGATCCTAACCTTCGAATCAAATGATGAGACAGAAATGGCATGGTATCTCACGGAGACACGAAGATGGCGAAGCATGCTCGAACCGCTGCCCCCGTGAGTGAAACGGGCTTCGAATGCTTTTTCTCCGTGTCTCTGTGCCTCCGTGAGAGCCGTCTGACCTCCCGGTGTGACCTCGCAGAGTGTATATTATTTAGCCTCTTCGCGTACTTGTGTGGGTGATTTTCGACCATTTTGGGGCGGCGCCTCGAGCTAGAACTAGCGGGGGGCGTGCGGCGAGCCTCCAGCTCGCGCCCCCTGCGGTGGAAGGTTCGTTTGGCAAAGCGTCCTGCGAGTATCCCATTCTGTGTCATGAGATCTCCGGCAGCATGCACGTTAGGATCTTTAGCCGCAGATACTCTTCATCCCGCAACCCATACGCTCTTCTTTGAATCACCCGGATCTTGTTATTCAGACCCTCAACGAATCCTAGGGAGACTTTGTTGCGGGGATCACAGTGTGCCGCGATGCCATCCCAGTGACGTTCAATCAGCTTGA
>Ga0194132_10005379_pt1 | contig 20791 bp, 13 predicted proteins | sample TA2KigOf80mmetaG_FD_148612 | JGI IMG/M metagenome (GOLD analysis project Ga0194132, IMG submission 148612) | Freshwater microbial communities from Lake Tanganyika, Tanzania - TA2015054 Kigoma Offshore 80m | ecosystem: Environmental > Aquatic > Freshwater > Lake | place: Tanzania: Lake... | reverse complement strand
GATCTCCCGCACGCGCGGTTCATTCACAAACACCCCAACTCGCAAGATCCCCGGAGGAACCGCAATTGCGGCAGCATCCGCCGGCGCGATGTAGCGCGGGCTCTTCGGATAGAAGTTGAATCCAAGCGCCCCCGCGCCCGCTTCCACCGCGGCCATCGCATCCTCGCGGTTCGTAATGCCGCAAACCTTCACCATCACGCCCGTAGCGCCTCCAGCGCCGCCGCCGGATCGGGAGACTTCATCAAATGCTCGCCGACGAGAAACGCCCGGTACCCAGCCCCACGCAACGTTTTCAGGTCGTCGGCCGAGTGAATGCCGCTCTCGCTCACGCGCAATGCGCCGGGCGGAATCGACTCGGCCAATCGCAACGATGTCTCGAGCTTCACCGAAAAATTTCGCAGATCGCGGTTGTTCACACCGATGATTTCCGCGCCGGAGTCAATCGCCTTCACCAACTCCTCGCCATCGTGAACCTCTACCAAGGCATCGAGACGAAACGCCGCCGCCAGCTCCCGAAACCGCCGGAGTTCGGAAACGTCCAGGATGGCTGCAATCAAGAGAATCGCATCGGCCCCTCGCGCCGCGGCTTCGACGACATGGTAGCTGTCAATCGTAAAATCCTTGCGAAGCACCGGAATGTGCACCGCACCGCGCGCCTCATTCAGATGCTCGAACGAGCCTTGAAAGAAATCGGCGTCCGTCAACACGCTGAGCGCCGCGGCGCCGCCTCGCCGGTACGCCAGCGCGATCGACTTGGGGTCGAAGTTCTCCGACAACAGCCCTTTACTGGGCGACGCCTTCTTGATCTCGGCGATGATCGCCGGCGTCGAGGCCTCCAGAGCCGCGCGAAAACCGCGGCGCGTCGCCATCGAAGCCTCCGCCAGCGCTTCGATTTCACGCGTCTTCGTGGAACGTTCCGCCAGTTCCTGACGCTTCCGTTCCACAATACGAGCCAGAATGTCGGGGACCGTCTGCACCATGCCGCGGAACCCTTATCGTATCACTTGGCCGCGGTTCGACCGGTGACTTTCACGTCCACGCCGGCCCGCATCGCCATCAGCCACTCTCGATTTTTCGCGTTCTTATAGCGCCGCACCAAATCCTCGCGCACCGACGCGTAGCTCATCGGCTCCCACGCCATGAGCTTGTAAATGTACACGCCGTTCGGCAGTTTCGTCGGACGGCTGAACTCTCCCGGCTTTAGCGCCCAGATCGCGCGCTTGGCTTCGCCGGGAATGTCGTCGCTGACCTTTGCGGGCGGGTAATCGCCGTTCTTGTCGCGTGTCACCGGATCGCGCGAATACTGTTTCACCATCGCGACAAAATCCGCCCCCGCCTTCAATTTTTCGTAGATCTCGCCGGCCTGTTTCATCACAGCTTCATCGGCCTTCTCGTCGCCCTCTGCGCCCGGTAGATAGATCAGCTTGATCTTCGCCAGAGAGACGAAAATCTTGTTCTCTTCGTAGACTTTTTGAATGTCGGCTTCGGTAAACGCGACCTGCGATTCGCTGACCTGCATCAAAGCATTAGTCAGCGCTTGCAGGCGCATCATCTCGAGTTGGGTCCGGTATGGAGATCGCTGATCGAATTTCTTTTCGATCGCCAGCGCCGCCGTCCGCTCCATGAAGCCCATGCCGCGCAGCAACTCGCCGATATTATTCTTCAAACCCTCTCGCAGCTTCTCTTCCATCGCACCCAGGTAGCCATCGATTTCGCGCTGCGTCACAGGACGTCCGTCCAGTTTTGCGACCACCCGGTCCGGCGACGTCCCCGTCGATTGAACAGCCTCAATCTTCAGTCCTTCGCGGATCTTATTAACCCAATCAACGCTGCGTTTTTGTTTGATGTCGGTGAAGATCGAATCCTTCACTTTTTCATACGGTTCGACAGTCACCTTGGTCCGCTGAAAGATGTAGTATCCATTCGGCAAGCGCATCGGCTCGCTATAGTCGCCGTCCTTCTTCAGGCCGAAGGATGCGTCCTTGATCGACTGCGGGACCTGATCCGACATGCGGATCTCGTCGAAATCGCCGTCCTTCGCTTTCGACGGTTCGTGCTTGGAATACTGCTTCACCATCTCGACGAATCCCGCGCCCGCCCTCAGCTTCGCGTGAGCCTCCTCGGCCCGGCGCTTGGCCTGCAGTTCTTCGGTCTCATTGGCGAACGGCAGTTGAATCATCTTCAACATCACGGCCGAGTATTGGTTGATGTTCTTCGTGTAGTACGCATTCTGCTCGAACGGAGTTACCGGGTCTTCCGTCTCGCGTTCCTGGACCGCGGCGCTCGACAACAACTGCAATCTCGCCAGTTCGATCTGCTTCTTCACGACCGGATTGTCGTGCACACCGCGCTTTTCGGCCTCCGCCGCCATACGACGCATCCAGCCAACCAGCCGCAACGCCTCTTCGCCGGAGTTCTTCGTCGTTTCGCGCATCTTCGCGTCAAGCGAGACCAGCAACTCCTGATATTCGGCCGCCGTTACCGGCTTGCCATCGAGCGTCGCAATGACTTCTTCCGGCTTGCTCGGGTCCAACACGATCGGCTTGCCGGCCTGCGCCCAAGCCGCTAGCGCCAGCGCACTGGCGGCGACGATACTTTTTGCCATCATTCCCACTATACTGAATACGATCTACATGCAGTTTTGTGAGCAGGTAAACAAGTGTCCCTTTTGTCTGTACGTTTGCTGCTGATTGTGTCCCTCGCGCTGTGCGCCGCTTCGCCGCGGCCGCGCGATCCGCGTATCGGAAAAGGGTCGCGCCAGCCGATGAATAACGGGTGGATCGCGGTTCACCTCGAAGGCACACCTTCGGAAATCGGCTACCAGCACGGCGCGTTGCTGCACCACGAGATCGCCGAACTTCAAAAGGTGATCGCTCTCGAATTGGAACGCGATACCAAGAAAGACTGGGACTTCTACCGAAAGGCAGCCGAAGAGATCCTGTGGCCCAAGGTCGATCAGGAGTACCGCGAAGAACTGCAGGGAATTGTCGAAGCGCTGAACAAGCGCCGCATCAGGCTCGACATTTGGGATATCGTGGCGCTCAACGGTTTCCTGGAACTGGGCCCCTACTACGTCCCTTACTTCGACAAGCTTCACGGCGAGAAAAACCCCAAGCCCCCGGTTCCGGAGCGCTGTAGCGCGTTTATCGCCACTGGCTCTTACACGAAAGACGGCAAGATCGTTCTCGGTCACAATGCTTGGACCGGCTACCTTAACGGCCAGCGCTGGAACATCGTTTTCGATGTCGTACCAGCGAAGGGCAATGCGTTCATTATGGACGGACTGCCCGGCGTGATTCACAGCGGTGACGACTTCGCGATCAATGCCGCCGGACTCGCGATCACCGAAACGACCATCAGCAATTTCTCCGGGTTCGATCCCGAGGGGACACCCGAATTCGTCCGCGCCCGCAAGGCCATGCAGTACGCCGAATCGATCGACGAATTCAGCGCCATCATGATCGAGGGCAACAACGGCGGGTACGCGAACAACTGGCTTATCGGCGATAACAAGACCGGCGAGATTGCGAGCCTAGAACTCGGCCTGAAGAACGTGACTTTGCGGCGAACCACGGACGGCTACTTCTCCGGATCAAACTATCCGGTAAACGAAAAATTGATCGCCGAAGAGACTGCCTTTCCGGTTCACGACAAATCGGTGAGCGCTAACGCCCGCCGTATTCGATGGGATCAACTGTTGACCGCACACAAAGGCCAGATCGACGTTGCCGCCGGCCAGTCTTTCCTGTCCGATTCCATCGACAGCTTTACCGGTAAGGACGACCCGAACGAACGAACGCTCTGCGGCCGGATCGACCTCTCCCCGCGCGGCATGACTGGCTGGATACCGCCCTACGGCATCGGCGGCGCCGTCCAGAACAAAGTTGCCGATTCGGCAATGATCTCCGCTATGAGCTTTTACGGTGCGATCGGCCCTCAGTGCGGCCCTCCGTTTAGCGCGAGAGAGCACCTCGCAAAATACCCCGACAATCGCTGGGCCACGCAGTATCTTCGCGACCTTCCGGCACGACCGTGGACCAGGTTTCAGGCGGCCGCGCGCCCATAAACCTCCCTTGCCTCAACGGTACAGCAATGCCAGGCCGTCTGGTTAGGACTTCGTGAAGATCGAGTTGGTTAGTGTACCGGTGCTGTCCGCGAAGGTCTCTTGCTCCACTTCGAGCGCGCGCAGGATGCTGAGATACATGTTCGACATGCGCGAGTCTCCTTGCCGCCAATACACGCCGTGCTTGAGGCCCATGTTCTTGCCGCCGGCGATGAGCGTGGGAATGTTTGTCGGGTTATGGGTGGTCGACGCGCCGCTGCCGTAGAGGACGATAGTGTTGTCGAGCACGGAGCCGTTGCGGTCCTTGTATTCGTTCAGCTTGCCCAGGAAGTGCGCGACCTGCGTGCACAAAAATTTGTCGTACTTGGCGAAATTGAGCTGGCCTTCCTTGTCGGTAGCGTGCGAAAGGTTGTGGTGTGTTTTGCCGAGGCCCAGCTTGATCGGGAACGTATCGCTGATGCCCATGCCATCTTCGCGGTTCAACATGAAGGTCACCGAACGCGTGATGTCGGCGTCGAAGGCGAGCGCGATCAGATCGTACATGCTGCGGTAAAAGTCGGCGGGTTCGCCTTCGGAGGTCGCGTCGAGATTGACGTGCGAGTAGTCCTGCTTCTTAAGCGGAATGTCTATCCAGCGCTCGGAGGCGATGAGGCGCGATTCGACTTCGTTGAGCGAAGTCAGATACTGCTCCATGCGTTCACGGTCGGACTTGCCGAGTTGCTTGTCGAGCGACTTGGCACTCTGCGCGACGGCGTCGACGAGCTTGATACGGCGTTGCAGGTGTTCGCGCTCTTTGGCGATGGAGGTGCGGTCGCCTTTGAACAGACGGTCGAAGATGCGGCGCGGGTTGTTCTCCGCGGGAATCGGACGGCCTTCGAGGCTGTAGGAAATCGTGCCGGTGCGGGAGAGGAAGCCGGTGCCGGCGTCGATCGACAGTACGAGCGAAGGCTGGCGGCAGAACTTTTTCGTGTGCAGCGCGATGACTTGATCGAGTCCCGCGGTGTTGTAGGTGCCAGGCTTTGGATTGTAGAGCGGCGCGCCGGTCAGCCACATGTCCGAGCAGGTGTGCGGATCGGACTTCGGTCCGCTGGGGTGGTGCAGGCCGCCCATGAAACTGAGTTGCTTGCGGAACGGGCTGAGCGGTTCGGTCGAATTGCCGAAGACGAATTCATCGCCCTTCTTGGCGGTTGGGAAGAAGCTCCAGTCATCGATACCGTGATCAACACGCGGCAACGACATGCCGTTGGCGGTATAGATGGCGCAGAAACGGCGAGGAGGGTTGTTGGTCACTTCGGCGCCCATGGCATCGAGCGCGGGGAGGGCGAGGGAGGCTCCGCCTAGGCCTCTTAGAAACGCACGGCGATCAATTTGGATACTCATCGGGGGCTGCTTTGCATTCTACTATTTTTCGAGAAAGATTTTGCTGGTCACGATGTAGTGGATCATGTCCTTCATCCGGTAGCCGTTGGCTTTCAGGCTGCGGCTGTCTGACTTGAGGAACATCTGCTCGTTGTAGGTCAGCGTGCGGCCGGTAGCGTAAGTGGCCAAGTGCTTCATAACGCTGAAGGCGACTTGATCGATGCGGTCTTCGCTCAAGTAGCGTTTAAGATCGATCGCGCCGGAGACCTCGGTGGAATCGGGCAGCTTCGAGCTCGCGTCGGCGGCTTCCTTCTTCAATCGTCCGCCCGCGTCGAACTCTTCGAAGGCGACGCCCCAGGGATCGATAGCTTGGTGGCACTGGCGGCAGCCGGGCTGATTGCGATGCTGCTCGATGCGCTGACGGAGCGTGAGGCCTTTGGCGTCCTCTTTCAAAGCGGGAACGTTGGGCGGCGGATCGGCGGGCGGTTCGGCGATGATTTTGCGCGCGACCCAGGCGCCGCGCTTGACGGGATTCGATTCGCGGCCGTCGGAGAGGCCGGCCATGATGGCGGCCTGGGTGAGCACGCCGCCGAGTTCCTTGCGTCCGTGTGCGACGGGCGTGAATTGCAGGCCGTTTTCGACTTTGTCGCCCATATCGTAGTAGTTGGCGACGGGCTCGTTGACCATGATGAAGTCGGAGACGATCAGGTTCTTCGCGGGCAGGTTATTGCGGAAAAGATGTTGGACGAATTCGATGGGCTCGTTGCGCAGGTGGGGACGAACGTCACGCGAGAGCTTGGGGAATTTTTTCCGGTCAGCTTCGAGAACGCTGAACTTGTCGAGGCTGAGCCACTGCGAGGTGAACTCGCGCGTGAACTGCGTGAACCGCTTGTCGGCGACCATGCGGTCGATTTCGGCTGAGAGTTTTGCGCGCAGTGTTTTCGTGGCCGCGGCTTGTTGGAGGGCGGCGTCGGGAGGGCCGTTCCAGAGGAAATACGACAGCTTCGATGAGAGCTCGAGATCGGTGAGCGGTTCGGCGCTAGGCGATGTGCTGGTTTCGGTTATGAAGAGGAATTGGGGCGAGGTCAGCACGACCAGCAGCGCGTCCTTGACGCTTTCATTGAAGCCGCGTTTGGCCGCTTGCGATTTTTCAAAGACGGCCATGAGCGTGGATTCTTCGGCCGCCGTGATGGGACGGCGATAGGCGCGCGCGGCGAAGTTGCGAACAATGTCGCGCGCTTGCCGCTGTGTGGCGCCGAAGATGTTGGTGTGGGATTGCGGTGGCCAGGTGTCGTAGTAGGGCCCTTCAAATTCCACGGACTTGATGAGCAGACGCGGCATATCGCGGCCGTCGGTGTATTCGCTGCGGACCGCGATTTCACGCACACCGGCGAGATAGTTGACGTTGTCCTTTTCGACGTCGGGGCTGGGGAAGTTGCGAATGGCGCCTTCGAAGGTGTAGCGCGAGGGTTTGCCAGCGGCGACAACTTGCGGCGCGCCCACAGGCGCGAAGGTCGAACCGCAATCGCGGCGAAGGCCAACCTGCACGCCGAGTTTCGGCGCGCGTTTTTCGAAAACAGCGAGCCGTTTTGCGTCGGCCCCAGAGGGATCAACCGGCGTGAGGACGATGTGATCGATGGGGCGGATGCCGGTGTTTTCGGTAACGGTGTTGAGCGGCCCGGCGGGTAGGCGCACGAGCGCGAACGCGGGTTGCTTCAGGGCGCTGCTGAAAGAGCGGTCGCCGAGATTGACAGTAACATCTTGCGGACGTTCGGTGGGTGGAATCGCGAATCGGCGGCCCGGTTCGACAATGGCTTGGATCTCGGCTTCGCCGATCGCGCGCCGGTAGATACGGACTTCGTCGATGTCGCCTTGATAGAACTGCTGACGGTTGGGAATGTGGCCGAATTGCACGTCGAGCTTCGGGTTGTCGAGGTTGGCGGAACCGATCTCGCCGGCTGCAACCGGGAAACCGTTGATGAAAATCTGCGACTCGCCTTTTCGCTTAATGACAACGGCGATGTGCTGCCACGCGTCGGCCTTCAATACACCCGGCGTTGTTGTTATCGTGCCGTTCGGTTGCCCGTCGGGACCGGAGGTTTCCAATCGCAACGTGCCGCGGCCATCGGGAATTTCGAGGTTCCAACCATGCGTATACTCGTGGCCGCCGCGCCAGAGAATGCCGGCGCGTCCGACGCGGCTAGGATGAATCCAGGCGGTGATGGTGAAGTCGCCGGCGCCGACATCGACCGCGGGCGACTTGGGCACTTTGATCGCTCCGCCGAGGCCTTGCATGAAAACGGCGCGGCCGAACGGAGAGTCGGTGATTTTGGCGTTGCCTTCGAGAACAGCGGGCTTGCCGTCGTCGTCAAAGGTCCAGTGCGCTGCGAGCCCTTCGGTCAATTTCGACGCGTCGGGTTTCGTCGATGGGACGATTTTTTCAGCGGTGTGCACGTCGAGTTGATAGATGCCGGCCTTGGCGATCTCTACGGTTTGCGGCGTTTTCGGATTACGGATGGTGAGCGAATCGGGTTTGTTCCGCGGCACGGCATCCTGATCGAGAAGCAAACCGTCGTTGTATTTCGACGCGGTGACGATCACGCGGAAGCGGCCGTTGTCAGGCAGTTCGCGGAGAGAAATTTTGAAGTTCGCCTTCGGCCCGTAGGTGCCATCGGCATCGAACTGTTCTTCGTTCGGAATGGCTGGGCGCAGTAGGAGGCCGGCCGGCACGGTGCTGTAGGCAAGGCCTTTGGGATAACCGCGGCTGCCCCGCATGTCGGCGAAGACGGAGTGATAGATGCTCGAGTACTCGCGCCAACCTCGCACGGTGTCGTTGCCTTGATAGCCTTCGATGAAGCGGTAGTTGGTGCGCATCTTCTTGTGCTCGAAGGGGAAGGGCTTGACGGGAGAGGGCTCACTGACGATGAAGTCTTTGTTGTTGAGCAAGAGGCTGTTGGCGCCGAGGACAAGCGGCTCGGGGAACGGCTGCGGGTTGATCGAGGCGCCGAAATCGAGGCGGAAGTTTTGTATGGCCGGTTTGGCCTTCGTGTCGACAACTGCGCGGTTAAGCGCTTCTTCGGCGATTTCGAAATAGGTCTCCACCAGCAGCGGCGAGAGTTGCAACGTCTCCTGATTGTTGACGAAACCGTCTTTCGAAACGGCATCGGGCGGGAGGATTTCGGTGAGGTCGTCTTCGAGCTTGAGCAGTTCGCGAAGCGTGTTGCGATATTGGGCGACGGTCAGGCGACGAACGAGGCCGTTTTTCGGAGCCGGCCGCACGCGTGCCGTGTCGAGACCACGCGCGATCCAATCGAGGACCGGCTGTTTTTCTGCGGCGGTTGGCTGGGGCAGGCCGCGCGGGGGCATCGTGCCTTCGCTCACACGATGCCGGATAGCTTCCCAGAAACGGATGGAGCGATCCGGGAGCGTAGCGTCGAGGTTATCGACACGCACACCGGAGGTCTGTTGATCGGCGTTATGGCATTTTTCGCAATGCTGTTTGAGGAACGGTTTGACCGATTGCTCGAACCCCGGTTCGAGCGATTGCTGCGCGCTGAAGACGGGTTGCGCGAACCAAGAAACGATGCCTGCCGCGGAAGCGAGCGCAAGTACGGAAATCTGCTTGACCGTCATGACTAATTCATGCTAGCACCGCGTACTATGCTTATACCTTGTTTGCACCGTGGCACACGGTATTCACCTCAGTGTTTCGAAACGGTGTTGCCTTAGCGCGGCGCAGAAAAACCTTAGGGTGAAACGAACGGACAAATTGTCCCGCACTATGGTCCGAAACGCGCACTTGTGAAAAGTGCGTGACAAGGAGAATCGAAGTGCATCGATCGTCTTTATTAGCTATCGCCATCGCGGCATCGGCCTACGGGCAGATCGAGGTCTATCATAAGACCGCCAGCGTGGAGATCGGCACAACGCGGCAATTCAGCGCGTATGTACCGTTATCGCCGAACACCATCGTGTGGTCGGTTAATGGAATCACCGGAGGGAATTCGACTATCGGGACTGTGTCGCAGACCGGTCTCTATACGGCGCCTGTTACCGCGCCGATGTCGAATGTTGTCGCGCTACGCGCCACCAGTACAGCGTTTCCGGCCAAGTTCGGAGAGGCCACGGTCACGATTACGCGGAAGAAGCCATGGGTATGGAGCGTCTCGCCGGCGATCACGGTTGGCGCGTTTAGTGTGAAAGTGAACGGTTCGAACTTCGCGCCGGACGCGGTTGCGAAGTTGAATGGCGTCGCGCTGACGACCGTGTATTTGTCGCCAACATCGCTCCAGATCAGCGGCAACGCCGCGGCCGCGGGCAATGCATTTCTCACGGTAACGCTGCCGGCGCCTGGCGCTGTTGCTTCGCAGCCGTTAACAGTTACCATCGCGGGCGCGCCGTCGATTACGGTTACGGTGTCGCCTTCGACGGCAACCCTGTTCACCGGGGCGACGCAAACGTTCACGGCGAATACGCCGGTGACTTGGCAGGCTTCAGCCGGCATGATCACATCTGGCGGCGTGTTTACCGCACCGGCGACACCGCAAGCGGTAACGGTGACGGCGACGTCGACGATGGATACGACCAAATTCGCCACGGCGACTGTGACGGTGCAAGCGGCGCCGTTTACGATTTCGCCGACGAGCGCAACGCTCGCGACCGGGGCAACGCAGACGTTCACCGCGAGTGCCGCGGCGACCTGGCAGGTATCGGCGGGAACAATCACCGCAGGCGGCGTGTTTACAGCGCCGGCGACTCCACAGACCGTGACCGTGACCGCGAAATCGACGGCGGATCCAACCAAGACGGCATCGGCGACCGTGGCCGTGCAGATTCCGCCGTTCACGATTTCGCCGGCGACCGTGAGCGTCGCTTCCGGCGGGACGCAAACGTTTGCGGCCAGCGGCCCGGCCACATGGCAGGTTTCGGGAGGAACGATTACCGCTGGCGGATTATTTACCGCGCCGGCGATTGCGTCGACGGTGAGTGTGACGGCGACCTCGACGCTCGATCCGACGAAGTCGGCGACGGCGACCGTGACCGTGACGGGGCCGGCGCCCTTGGTGAGCCGCATTACAGCCGCCCGGTTGCTTGAGCAAGCGACGTTCGGACCGCGGCCTTCCGATATCGCGAAGGTGCAGCAGATGGGCGTTGCGCCGTGGATCGACGAACAATTGGCGCTCTCGGAGACGCCGATTCCCGACGCCGCCGATACGGGAGTTCTGCGGCGATGGGCGCTCCACAACTACACTCACGCGCCCGATCAGTTGCGCCAACGGCTGACGTACGCGCTGAGCCAGATCGTTGTAGTGTCGCTCAACAAGAACATCTATCCGAACGAAATCCTGCCGTGGATGCGGATCATGCAAAAGAACGCGTTCGGCAACTACAAGCAGATTCTGAAAGAGGTCTCGGTAAGTCCGTCGATGGGCAAGTACCTCGATCTGGCGAACTCCGTAAAACCGGTGAACGGTTCGGGCGCGAATGAGAATTACGGGCGCGAGTTGATGCAGCTATTCTCGATCGGCCTGTGGGAATTGAACAACGACGGCACACAGAAGCTCGACGGCGCCAATCAACCGATCCCCACTTACAACCAGCAGACGGTGCAGCAGATTTCGCTGGCGCTGACTGGATGGACCTATCCTGGCGCGAATGCAACGGGCATGAACTGGGAGAACTTCACGGGCGGCGATTTGCAACCGCGGCCGCTACTGCACGATATGACGGCGAAGTCGTTCCTCGGCTGCAATCTGCCCGCGAATCAGACACCGCAACAGGACATGGACATGACAATCGACTGCGTGTTCAATCATCCGAACACGCCGGCGTTTATCTCGCTCCGGCTGATTCGCAGCCTGGTGAAAAGCAATCCTTCGCCCGCGTTCGTGAATCGCATCGCAAATGTGTTCATCAACAACGGCGCGAATGTACGCGGCGACTTGAAGGCGGTGGTGAAAGCGATTCTTCTCGATCCCGAAGCGCGGCAGGATGCGGCCGGCGTCAACGACGGGCGCTTGCGCGAACCGATCTTGCACTTCACAACGTTAGTGCGGAACTTGAACGGCGGAGTGGCGGCTTCCAATTCGTTTGCCTACATCTTTGACAACATGGGGCAGTCGGTTCTCAATCCACCTTCGGTGTTTAGCTGGTTCTCGCCGCTCTATCGCGTACCGAAGAGTCCGCTATTCGGGCCGGAGTTCCAGATCTACACCGCAACCGACGCCACGTTGCGCGCCAACTTCTTCTATCAGATCCTGGGCAACAGCGCGGGCGAGATTACGATCGACTTGAATCCGCTCAGCGCCGCGGCGGGCAACACGACGCAGTTGATGGACAAAGTCGATGAGACGTTCCTGCATGGACGAATGCCGGCCAACGTACGTCAATCGATAACCACCGCAGTCAATGCCTCATACGACAACAACCAGAAGGTACAGACCGCTGTGTACCTGACGATCTTATCCGGCCAATACGCCGTGCAGCACTAGGAAAGGAATCCCAAAATGAACAACAACAAAACACGAAGAGACTTTTTCCGCACGGCGCTGGCCGGGGGCGCGCTGGCAAAGATCGGAGCGATGAATGCGTTTGCGCAGGGCGCGACCGACTACAAGGCGCTAGTTTGCGTCTTTCTGCTCGGCGGCAACGATGGCAACAATGTCATCGTGCCGCAACAGCAGGCGGCGTACGACGCGTACAAGGCGATCCGGCTTGGGCTGGCTCTGCCGGATACGTCGGCGAAGCTGCTACCAGTGACCGATTCCGCTTCGGGATTGCCCTACGCGCTGAGCGATGGATTGTCCGGCGTGCATCCGTTGTGGGCGCAGAACAAGCTAGCCGTCGTTGCGAATGTCGGCATGTTGGTGAAGCCGACGACGCGCGCACAGTATCTGGCGAATTCCGTGCCGGTGCCGACGAATCTTTTCTCCCACTCCGATCAGATCGGGCAGATGCAGAGCGGCGTGCCTTCTACCGGCGGCGGAACGGGTTGGGCAGGACGCATCGCCGATCAAGCCGCGCCAATGAACGGAGCGGCTTCGTTTCCGGCGGGCTTTTCGATTGCCGGTCCGGCGCTTTTCACAACGGGCGGCGTGGTGCAGTCGGCGTCTCTGTATCCCGGCTTCGACCTTGATCTGTATGGCATGAACTTCTGGCCGGCGACCGCGTCCTCGGCGCGCAAAACGGCGCTACAGCAGTTGCTCACATTCGATAGCGGCATGGCACTGGTGCAGGCCGGGAATAAAGTACGGCAAGATGCAATGGCATTGAACGCGATGTTGAAGGACAACTCGGGCACGCCCGCGTTGACGACGGTGTTTCCGGGCACGCAGATCGGTCAGCAGATGCAGCAGGTGGCGAATATCATCCGGTTGCGCAATGCAACAGGCATGAAACGCCAAGTGTTCTTCTGCGCGCTGGGCGGCTTCGACACGCATGGCGCGCAGGGTTGGCAGCACTGGGATCTGCTGAAGCAACTCGGCGCGGCGATGGGCGCGTTCTATCAGGCGACGACCGAGATGGCGATCGCCGACAAGGTGACTTCCTTCTCGCTGTCGGAATTCGGACGTTCACTGCAACCGAGCGGTTCTGGCTCCGATCACGGCTGGGGAAATCATCACGTCGTGATGGGCGGCGCTGTACAGGGCGGGCGGATTTACGGCACGATTCCAACGATGGCGCTGAGCGGACCGGACGATTCGGGGAATCGCGGTGTGTGGATTCCGACGACGTCGACCGATCAGTTTGGCGCGACGCTCGGCAGTTGGTTTGGGCTGACGGCGGCGCAGAATGCGGCTGTATTCCCGAATCTCGTCAACTTCGGCCAGCAGAATCTGGGGTTTGTGTAAGAGCGCCGCGGACGGCTTCCTGGACGGCGTGAATTTCTTCGCTCGTAAGAGTGCGGTCATTCGCGCCGGCCGTGAAACGGAAGGTCATGGTCTTCACGCCTTTGGCCACGTCGGAGTACTCGTACAGATACGAGGCGTCGATCAGGTTGGGCACATGCCTCACATCCACCCGGCCGAGAACTTGAGAGGATATCGCGCGCGGCGCGACTGGGATTGTAATGTCAAAATCCGAGACCGGGAAGCGCCGCAGCGGTGTGTATTTGCGCAGGGCAGGCTGCAAAGCAAAGGTCTTGGCGAGGTTAAAATAGGCCACTTGCGCGCGGCCGGTTTCAACCATCGACGGATGAAATTCGAAGAGGCGTCCGACGCACTCGCCCTGATAGTACAAATCGGCGGCGCGATGCGGATGTTCGTAGACTTTCGGCTCGGCCGGACGAACTTCCATGCCGGCGATACGCTTGAGTTCATCGAGTCCGGCGCTGCCGTCGTCGTCCTTCGTGTACAGCACGATGGCGCAGTGCGGGATCTCTTCAGGCAGTGAATTCGCTCGCTTGTGAATCTCGCGGCCAATTTCGAAGAAGCGGAACTCGTCGAAGTTGAGACGGTTGTGCTCGATGTTCTTAAGCACGTTTGGCAGGAGGCTGGAGCGCATCAACTCCTGACCCGCTGCAATGGGGTTGAGCACGCGGAGATGGTCGTCGATCGGGAGCGCGAAACGCCGCGCTTGCTCCTCGTTGATGAACGAGTAGTTGTAGACCTCGGTGTAACCGTTGGCGGCGAGATCGGCGCGAAGGCGACGGTAGTAGAGGCGTTCGGGTACTTGCGGCGCGACTCGCGTGGGCAAGCTGGGCGCGACCGGGGCAATCGAATCGTAACCGATGATACGGCCCACTTCTTCGACGAGATCGTCCTTAATCGAAATGTCCTTTGTTGCGCGCCAACTCGGGACGGTAACGGTGAACACGCCGTCTTTGCGCGTGACGCCGAACGAGAGGCCGGAGAGAATTTCGTCGACCTCCTCCTCGCTGATTTCACGGCCGAGTTTGCGGCGCATCCAGTCATGGGTAAACGTGATCGGGGCGGGCGCGGCGGACTGTTTCCAGGAGTCGGCCAAGCCGCCGACAAGCCGGATGCCGGGGCTGACGATTTGCAACAGCGCGATCGCGCGGGCCAAGCCACGTACGGTGTTGGCAGCGTCCTGAGATTTTTCGAATCGCATCGACGCATCGGTGCGGAGCTTCAACTTCGACGAAGTCTTGCGCACCGAGGCCGCATGAAAGTTGGCGCTTTCGAGCAACAGGCGCGTTATGGTTCCCGAGATCGCGCTTGGACCGCCTCCGATAACACCGGCGATCGCGATGGGGCCGCCGGCATCGGCGATGACAAGGTTCGACGCATCGAGCGTGTAAGTGTTGCCGTTGAGCGTAGGGCACGCCTCGCCATCTGTCGCGGTGCGAACGATGATCGTATCGCCCTGAATCTTGTCGAGGTCGAAGGCGTGCATCGGCTGTGCGAGTTCGGCCATGACCCAGTTCGTCACGTCGACGATGTTATTGATCGGGTTCAGACCGATGGCTTGCAGGCGATACTGCAACCACAGCGGCGATGGTTGCACGGTGACGTTCTCAAACAGCAGCGCGGAATAGCGCGGGCACAATCCGAAGTCGCGGATGTCGATCTTGAGATCACCGCCGGGCGCGGGTAGCAGCGAAAGATCAACAGGGTCTTTGAGCGGCCGCTTCGAGATCGCAGCGACCTCGCGCGCCATGCCGTAATGGCCCCAGAGATCGGGCCGGTGCGTGAGCGACTTGTTGTCGATTTCGACAATCGTATCGGGCTTCAAACCGGGAAGCGGCTGGCCGATTTCGACGCCATCGAGATCGAGAATGCCTTCGTGATCCTTGTTAATGCCGAGCTCGGCGCCGCTGGCCAACATGCCGTCACTCTCGACGCCTCGGACGGTCTTCTTGCCGAGCGGCCAATGCGCCGTAATCATGCCGGCGCGGCAGTTGGGCGCGCCGCAGATCACTTGACGCACGCCGCCTGCGCCCGTGTCGGTGCGCGTTAGGGTGAGGTGCGTGCCTTCGATTTTTTGCGCTTCAAGTACACGCGCGGCAACGGCTACGCCGAGCGGTTCGCCGTAGGGTTCAACGCCTTCGCACTCAGCGGTCTTGAGCGTGATGAAGCGACCGATTTCGGCGGGTGTAACGGGAAGCTCGTCGATGAGCTCGCTGATCCAGTTGTAGGAAAACTTCATGGCCGTCTCTCTTTAGAACTGCCGCAGGAAGCGGAGGTCGCCGCCTTGCAACTGGCGAATGTCGTCAATGGCGTAGCGCATCATGACGAGGCGCGTGAGGCCGAGTCCGAAGGCGAAGCCGCCGTACTCTTCGGGGTCGATACCGGATTTGCGCAACACGTTCGGATGCACGAGGCCGCACGGCAGCAGTTCGACCCACCCGCTTTGCTTGCAGACGGGGCAACCCGCGCCGTTGCAGATGAGGCATTGAATGTCGAGCTCGAAGCCAGGCTCGACGAAGGGGAAGAAACCGGGGCGGAGTCGCACGGTGACTTCGCGTTTGAAGATCGCCGATAACAGCGTCTTCATGAAGTAGAGCAGGTGCGCAACGGACACGTCTTTGTCGACCATCATGCCTTCGAGCTGGTAGAACGTGTGCTCGTGCGAAGCGTCGACTTCTTCGTTGCGGAAGACGCGGCCGGGGGCGATCATGCGCAGCGGGGGGCCAAGTTTGCGCATGCCGCGGACTTGTACGGGTGACGTGTGCGTACGGAGCAGCCAGCCGCCATCGAGCCAGAAGGTATCCTGCATGTCGCGCGCGGGATGGTCGGCGGGAATATTGAGGGCGTCGAAGTTGTGTTCGTCACTCTCGACTTCGGGACCGTCGAGAACAGTGAAGCCAAGCGAGACGAAAAGGTCTTCAATCTCGGCTTGGATTTGCGTGAGCGGGTGGAGCGAGCCGCGGCGCGGGCCGGTGGGCGGCGTGGTTAGATCGATCCACTCGGACTCCAATCGCGCGGCAAGCGCGGCGGATGCGAACTCGGCGGTGCGCGTTTCGAGCGCCGATTCGATTTCCGTTTTTGCGGCGTTCAACTGCTGGCCGAGCACTTTGCGTTCATCGGCCGAGAGTTTGCCCATGTCCTTCGACAAATTGGCCAGTACCCCGCCCTTGCGGCCAAGAAGCTCGACACGAATCGCTTCGAGCTCGTCTTGCGTAGCGGCGGCGGCAATGCGGCTTCTAGCGCCCTGTGCGAGTGCTTCCAGTTCGGTCATCGCGCAACTCTCTCCAGCAGTTCGACGGCTTTGGGCTGATTGCGCTGGCGGGCCATGTCGAGCGGCGTGTCGCCCTTTTCGCTTTTCACGCCAGGCTTCGCTTCGTGCGCGAGGAGCAGTCGCAGCAGGTCGAGATCGCCATTCGCCGCGGCGGAATGCAGCGGCGTATAACCGCCATGCTGCGTGGCATTGACGTCGGCTCCCCTGGCGATCAGCGCGGTGCAAATCCCCAAATGTTTCCCGGCGGCGGCGGCGTGCAGCGGCGTATTGTGCATCTGATTAGCCGAGCGTGCGCCGACGTCGGCGCCCATCGCAAGCAGCATTTCCGCGGTTTCAAGGTGGCCGAAGAACGCGGCGAGATGCAGCGGCGTCCAGCCATCGGAACTGTTCATGTTGAGCTGCACGGGCTCGGCGAGCAGTAATTGCCGGCAGCGCTCCGTGTCGCCGAGCGCCGCGGCGATGAAGGGATCGACCGGCGCGCCGCGCGCGATCAACTCTTGCGCGATCTCGCGCTGGCCGGCATAGATAGCGACAAGAACGGGGGCCATGCCGAGGGCGCCGCCGCCAACAAGCAACGACGAATCGCCATCGATCAACGCGGCTACACGCGGCGAGTCGCCGGCCCGAATGGCTTCGTGCAGCTGCTGCGCGGGGGTCATTTTCCGGCCTGCGCCAGCGGGTTGAACAGCGGCAGATCGGGCGTCATTTCAGCGGCGAGGTGGTTCAAATAGAACACGAGCACGGCCTTGGGCATCGAGCTTGCGTGCGCATCCCATGAACGCTGCTGCCAGTCGCCGGTGAGATACTTCGCGATCTCCGCGTCCTTTTCGAAGAACCCTTCCTGGTGAGGAATCTCGAGGAAGTTCAGCACGCCGATAACGACGTCGAGATGACACACGAGGATCGTCTGCGCCACTTCGGCGGCGAAGGCCTCGTCGCGCTCGACGGCGATGCGCTCCAGCTGGCGCGGCGCCGAGCGGGCCAGCGATTCCAAGTTCAACTTGTTGACGCGGAATCGCAATTTCATGCGCTCATAGAGCTGAAAGGTCTTGAGCTTTCCGATGGAGATGGACGCGAGGAGTTCGCGAAAGACTTGCTCTCCCAGTCCCTGATAAACGTCGCACAACTGCATTGAGAACAAGGATAACATTGGAGGGACATGTTTCTCTTTTCCCGGCGCGATTTTGGGCGGATGGCGATGGCGGCCGGCGTGTCGTACGAAGTCGAGACGATCGAGAGCCGGCATCAGGCGACGGCGACTTTTCTGCGCGTGGCGCGGCCGAAGAGACGGCCGGTGAAGCGGACCGTACTGGTATTGCCGGTGATCGCGGGCACGACGGCGCAGTGGGGCGATGGATTCTACGAAGCGCTGGCGCTTCGGTGGCCGGAGCGGTATGGCGTGCAGATCGCCGCGCCATCGTTTTCGCATGTACCGTGGTATGCGGATCATCCGGCGAACCCGAAGATCGCGCAGGAGAAGTTCTTGCTGGAAGAGATCGTTCCTCGGTTACCGGGAAAGATCCTGCTGCTTGGTTTCAGCAAGTCTGGTAATGGTGCGTTGACGCTGTTGCTGCGGCATCCTGACAAGTTCGCGGCGGCGGCGGCGTGGGACTCGCCGTTATTGCTGGATGCGCCGGGCCGCTATGAGTCCGGGACGATCTACGGCACGGCGGAGAACTTTGCGGGGTATGCGCTACCGGCGCTGTTCGAAAAGAGGGCGGCGGAGTTTCGAACGTCGCGGATTTCTATCAGCGGTTATAAGATGTTCCAGAAAGATACGGCGGTCGCGCACGAGAAGCTGACGGGACTAGGCGTTCCGCATCACTATGCGAATGAGACGCAGCGCGCGCACCACTGGGCGTCGGGGTGGATGGAGGAATCGATGGCGGCGTTGGACTCGATGACGCGCTAACCTTCCACCGCTTTAACCGTCGGGTTGTAGTGCAGCACGCGCCCGCATTCTTCGCAAAGGAAGAAGCCGTCGGGTTCCGATTCGATCTTCTGGAGAAAAGCGAGGCGGAGGTCGATCTGGCACGCTTCGCAGGCGCCGCCGACTACTTCAGCAACGATTGGACCGGACTTGTACTTCTTGCGCAAACGTTCGTAGAGCGTCGACATCTGGCCGGGCAAGCCGGAGAGCAGCTCTTTATGACGCGCGGCGTTTGACCCGAGCGTCGCCTGGCCCGACTTGTTTTCCTGTTCGGCGGCCTTGAAGTTTGCGATCGCCGTCTTCAACGCCGATGCATCCGCGGCTTCGTGATCCTTCGTTTCAACGGCCAGAGTTTCGGCCTGCTCCATCAATTCGAGGATGCGATCTTCGGCCTTTGAAATCTCCGCGGTTGCGAAGTCGATCTCGTGTTGGAACGCCGTCACTTGCTGCTCATTGGCGGCTTGCTCGATCTGCTTTTTCAGCTTTGTGAGCTTGGTTTGGCGCAGAGTGATGTCGCCTTCGAGTTGCCGGCGTTCGCGGTCATTGGCGGCTATCAACGATTGCGACGAATCCCAACGTTTCTTCAGATCCTCAACCGACTTGCGTTCGGCCTGGAGGAGCTTGGGAAGTTCGGCGAGTCTGGTTTGGAGGCGATGGGTATCGGCGTCGAGAGCCTGCAACTGCGCGAGTGTCGAAATATCTGGAAGCATGTCCGCTAGCGGATTCTAGCACGCAATCGTTCGAAGGGACGGCTAAAGGCGGTCACGGCGAGGTCGAGTTCTTCGACGTTCAACTTGCGGCAGGCCGCGTAGAAAACGGCCGCGCCGGCGGGAATACCCGCAATGAGGGTGACGACGTACCGAAGGCGCCCCGGGGAGATCGACTGTGAGACAGCCCAATCAATGCCGAACACAGCGAATGACATGAGGGCCGAGGCAAATAAGACCTTCATAATACTCGCGGTCAGAGCGCGCCCGTAGATGCCGCCGATGCGTCCGCGCAGGATCAGGAACTGCAAGAGTCCTCCGAAGACGGCAACGGCCGCGGTGGACATCGCCAAGCCCGCGTGGCCGAAGCCCGCGGCGCCGGTCATGGTGGTAACGACGGCATAGTTGATGGCGATCGAAGCGATCGAGATGTACATCGGCGTACGCGAGTCCTTCAGCGCATAGAACGCGGGTACGAGAATTTTCAACGCCGAGTAGCCCACGAGGCCGAGGGCGAAATAGGCGAGCGCGGCGGCGGTCTGCCGTGTGTCGTAGCTGGTGAACTCCCCACCTTCGAACAAAGAGCCGACGATGGAGTTGCCAAGGACGATCAGACCCGCCGACGACGGAATCGTCATGAGGAACACCAGGCCGAGACTGCGCGAAAGGGTCTTGCGAAAGTCCTCCATGTCTCCTTGCGCCGCGGCGCGCGAAATTGCGGGAAGAGTTGCTCCGCCGATGGCGACGCCGAACAGGCCCAGCGGTAATTGCATGAATCGGAAAGCGGCTCCAAGCCATGTCACCGGGCCGTTCAAACCGGTCACGGGATCGGCGATCTGCGAAGCGAAGTTGGAGTTCACGGCGACGTTGATTTGAACGGCGGCGTTGCCGAGAATCGCCGGACCCATCAACGCGAAGATGTGTAGCAGGCCAGGGTGCTTGAAATCGAACGCGGGGCGGAGGATGAAGCCGGAGCGAACGAGGCTCGGAATCTGGCAGCCGAGTTGCAGCGCGCCGCCGACCACCACGCCCCAGGCCATTCCTTCGATAGCGGGTATACCCAGATACGGACCGGCGACAAAGCCGATCACCAGTCCACAAATCAGCGAACCAATGTTGAACAGCGAAGAAGACAGCGCCGGCACGGCGAATTGGTTGCACGCGTTCAAAATGCCCATGGCTTGCGCGGCGAGCGCGACAAGCAACAGAAACGGGAACATGATGCGCGTCATCGAAACGGCGAGTTCGAATTTGCCCGGCACGCCGCGGAAACCGGAACCGAGCATGTCGACCAGTTGTGGAGCGAAGATCATGCCGAGCAAACAGATGACACCGACAATGAAGATGATCGACGTCGCGACGAGATTGGCCAGACGCGCGGCTTCTTCCTTAGACTTGTTGGCGAGATAGTCGACAAAGGTGGGAACGAAAGCGGAGCTGAGCGCTCCTTCGGCGAAAAGATCGCGCGTCAGATTCGGAATGCGAAACGCAAGCAAGAATGCGTCGTTGGCGGCGCCGCCACCCGCGCCGAAGAGGCGGGCGAGTGCGATCTCGCGCGCCAAACCCGTGATGCGGCTCAAGAAAACCGCGGCG
>Ga0194132_10005377_pt1 | contig 20798 bp, 12 predicted proteins | sample TA2KigOf80mmetaG_FD_148612 | JGI IMG/M metagenome (GOLD analysis project Ga0194132, IMG submission 148612) | Freshwater microbial communities from Lake Tanganyika, Tanzania - TA2015054 Kigoma Offshore 80m | ecosystem: Environmental > Aquatic > Freshwater > Lake | place: Tanzania: Lake... | reverse complement strand
GTCGCCGGACTCCACAACCGGATGTACGGGTAACGACCACACAGGATCGTCTGGCCGAAGTGCGACTGAACCAACACCTATTGCGCAACGAGTCTATTGAGAATGCGGAACGTGGATTGAAGAGTCCGGAATCAAGAACCCGCGGGTCGAAGCCGTTGCGACTTCGCAATCTGCCGGTCTTTGTATTCCGTATTCCGTGCTCCGCGCTCCGCATACCGCAATTCGGTCACTTGCCGCCGAGCTTCTCGATGGTGAGTTCGGGCTGCCACACACTGAGGAACGTCGGGAGCTTGGCGCGGTCGATGCCGGGGACCGAGGGGAACAGGCCGGCCCCTTGCAGCGGCACGTTCGGGGTGATGGCGTACACCGAGCGCGCCGGGTCGTTGCCGCGGCGGTACATGACCACGCCGGGCCGCGCGCCGGCCCCGCCGCACCCGCACGCTTGCGCGGCGCTGGCGAGGGCGTCGTCGAGGTCGCCGACCACATCGACCAGCCCGCGGTCCTTGGCCTGCGTGCCGGTGAGAATGCGCCCGTCAAAGTTGGCCGCGTCGGTCGCCGCCGGCCGCGCCCGCTTGATCCCGGCGATCAGTTGCTTGTGGAACTCGTCGGCCATGGCCTGTAGCAGTTTCTTCTCGTCGTCGGTGAGCGCGCGGGCCGAGGTGCCGATGTCCGTCAGGTCGCCGGACTTGATGCCCTGCGGGATGATGTTGGCAAGGGCCATGAGGTCGCGCAGGTTGTACAGGTTCAGGATCACGCCGACCCCGCCGGTCACGGTCGCCGGCCCCGCGACGATCTGGTCGGCGGCGGCGGCGATGTAGTACGCCCCGCCGGTGGCGTTGTCCATCAGGCACGCGACCACGGGCAGCCGCGTCCGCTCCTTGAACTTTTCTAAATCGTGGCGCATTTGCATGCACGCGGCCACGCCCCCGCCGGGGCTGTTCACTCGCAGCACCACGGCCCTCACGCAGCGGTCGCAGGCGATGGCGTCGAGCTTCTCGCGGAACAGGCCGACCGGGTTTTCGCCCACCGACAACGGCCCGACGAACGGGGTGTTCAGAATCAGGCCGTCGACGTCGAGAATGGCGACCCGCGACTCGCCCGGTTGCACCACGACCGGCTTCACGTACCCGGCGCTAATGCTGACCGGGGGCGCGTCGAGCCGCGTTTCGACCTGTGTTTTCAGTGTGAAGCGGTCGCTCTTGCAGCCGGCCGCGGGGACCAAGAGGAGCAGTGCGAGAGGGAAAACGCGCATATTCGCTACCTAGCGTTCTGGTCCGTGGAGTGCCCGAGTACCCGGAGTTATCGGTACGACCGCCCTTGCCGGTTCACCCCTTTTCCGACACAACAGTTGCACTCGCTGTAATCGTCCCCGCTCGCCGAGTCCGACGCGCCGTGCCCACAGATTGCGCCTTGTAACTAAGTCCAAATGTGGCATAGCACTCCACACGCTGCCCAAATTGCCGAATCGGTCCCGACTTCCGATACTAGCTGCTGGTAGATCGCGGAAGTTCGGACGCTTCTGTTGCGCCGGGAGGTTCCCGGCGACGAACAACCCCAGACAGGGAGGTCTAGCCTTTTGAGGCGAGTGATGGAACCGCGCGACCTCTTTGTGTTCACCCCAGCGGGGGCCGCCGACCCGTCGCTCGCTATCGCCGCCTGCCGCGCCGGCGCGCGCGGCGTGCTCGACCTCGAGTTCGCCCCGGACCCCGGCCCGGCCCTCGCCCGGCTCGCGCGGTTCGCCCCGAACTTCGGTCTGCTCCTCCCCGCCGATTCGGACCTGTTCGCCCAACTCCCTCAACTCAAGCCCGCGTGCGTCGTCCTCGCCGGGGCCGATACCCCCACGCTCGCCACGCGCGTTCGCGCGCTCCGCGCCGTGGGCGTCGAAGTCTTCCGCGAGGCGGTCTGCGTCGCCGAGGCGAAGGCCGCGGTCGAGGCCGGGGCCAACGGCGTCATCCTCAAGGGCCACGAGGCCGGCGGGCGCGTCGGCCCGGACACGGCCTTCGTCCTCATCCAGAAGTGGCGGCAGTTCGCCGACAAGAACAAGGTCGCGGTGCCGTTCTGGGTCCGCGGCGGGATCGGGGCGCACACCGCCGCCGCGTGCTCCGTCGCCGGCGCGACCGGCGTCGTGCTCGATTCGCAAGTGTTGCTGACGCGCGAAACGCCCCTAACCGACGCGGCCCGCAAGCGCGCGGCCGGGTTGGACGGCAGCGAAACGCTCGTACTCGGCACCCGCCTCGGCGAGAGCTACCGCGTCTTCACCCGCCCGGACTGCCCGGCGGCCCTCGAACTGGCGAAAGAAGACGAGCACCTGCAAGCCGCGGCCCTTTCCGCTGCGGCGAAGCTGGCGGCGTGGCGCGGTGCCGTGCGCGCGGCGGTCGCGGGCGACCCGGCACAGGGCGTCTGGCTCGTCGGCCAAGACGTGGTGAACGCGGCCCCGCTCGCGGCGATAGGCGTTACCGTTGCCGGGGTCGTGCAGCACGTCGTCGAGCGCGTCGCCAAGCAGATCGAGAGCGCCCGCAAGTTGCGGCCCCTCGCCCCGGACGCGCCGCTCGCCAAGTCGCACGGCACCAAGTACCCGATCCTGCAAGGGCCGATGACGCGCGTCAGCGACACGGCCGCGTTCGCGGACTCGGTCGCGGCCGGCGGCGCGCTGCCCTTTCTCGCGCTGGCGCTCCTGCGCAAGGCCGAAACCGACAAGCTCCTGAGCGAGACGAAGGCGAAGCTCGGCAAGAAGCCGTGGGGCGTCGGCATTTTGGGCTTCGTGCCCAACGAGATTCGCGCCGAGCAACTCGAAGCCATTCGCGCCCACAAGCCGCCGTTCGCGCTCATCGCCGGCGGGCGACCGGACCAAGCGAAGGAACTCGAAACGCAGGGCATCCCGACGTACCTCCACGTGCCCTCGCCGGGCCTGCTGCGCATGTTCCTCAAGGACGGTGCCCGGCGGTTCGTTTTCGAGGGCCAAGAGTGCGGCGGGCACATCGGCCCGCGCGCCAGTTTCGCCCTGTGGGAAGCGACGGTCGGTGTGCTGTTGGAGCACATCGGCGGCAAGCCCGCGGACGACCTGCACGTCGTGTTCGCCGGCGGCATCCACGACGCGCTGAGCGCCAACATGGTCGCGGCCCTGAGCGCGCCTCTGGCCGAGAAGGGTGCGAAGGTCGGCGTGCTGGTCGGCACCGCGTACCTGTTCACGAAGGAAGCGGTGGCCGGCGGCGCGATCACCGAGCGGTTCCAGCAGGAGTCGCTGAAGTGCGGCGAAACCGTGCTGCTCGAAACCGGCCCCGGCCACGCGATCCGCTGTATCCCGACGCCCTACGCCGACGTGTTCGAGGCCGAGAAGCAGAAGCTCCGCGCCGAAGGGAAGTCGCCCATCGACATCGGGCAGGCGCTGGAGCGCATGAACCTCGGCCGCCTGCGCGTCGCCAGCAAGGGCGTGGATCGAGTCTCCTCTACTCCCGTTAGCCGCGAGCCGAAGGCGAGCGCGAAGCCCACAAATGGCGACGGCCTCGCCCATGTCACCGCCGACGAGCAGTACGCGCGCGGCATGTATATGATCGGCCAGATCGCCGCCCTGCGCGACAAGGTGACGACGGTCGCTGAACTGCACGCGAACGTCACCGACAGCATCGTGCTGCCGGAGTCGGCGCTCAAGTCGCTGCACGTCGAGCCGGAAGCGCCGCCCCCGTGCGACGTGGCTATCGTCGGCCTGTCGTGCTTCTACCCCAGTTCCGTCGGGCTGTGGAACTACTGGGAAAACATCCTCGCCAAGACCAACGCCGTCATCGAGATCCCGCCGACCCACTGGGACTGGCGGCCGTACTACGACCCGGACCCGCGCGCCAAGGACAAGATGGTGTCCAAGTGGGGCGGGTTCATGTCGGACATCGTGTTCGACCCGCTCAAGTACGGGATCACGCCCAAGAGCATCCCGAACATCGAGCCGCTGCAACTGCTGTTGCTCGAAGCGGTGAACCAAGCGCTCGGCGACGCCGGGTATCTGGACCGGCCGTTCGCGCGCGAGCGCACCTGCGCCATCCTCGGCGTCGGCGGCGGCGGGATGCCGCTGTCGGTCGCCTACGGGTTCCGCGCCTGTATGCCGCTGCTCGACAGCATCCCCGGCGTGCCGGTGAAGTCGCAGGAGATCGTGAACCTCGGCGAGGGCATGCTGCCGGAGTGGACCGAGGACTCGTTCCCCGGCATCCTGCTGAACGTGGCCGCCGGGCGCGTCGCCAACCGCTTCAACCTCGGCGGGCCGAACATGGCGATCGACGCCGCGTGCGGCTCGTCGCTCGCGGCCCTCTACGCCGGCGTCCGCGAACTCAACGACGGCACGTCCGACGTCGCCATCGTGATGGGCGGCGACGCCGTGCAAACGCCGTACGCCTACGTCGCGTTCTCGAAAACGCACGCCCTCAGCCCGAAGGGGCGGTGCCGGCCGTTCGACGCCGACGCCGACGGCATCGCACTGGCCGAGGGCGTGGGCGTCGCGGTGCTGAAGCGCCTCGCCGACGCCGAGCGCGACGGCGACCGCATCTACGCCGTCATCAAGGGCGTCGGGGCCAGCAGCGACGGGCGCGACAAGGGGCTGACCGCGCCGCGGGCCGAGGGCCAGCTCCGCGCGCTGCACCGGGCCTACGCACAGGCCCGCGTGAACCCGGCCCGGCTCGCACTGGTTGAAGCGCACGGCACCGGCACCGTGGTGGGCGACCAGACCGAGGCGAAGGCCATCGGCCAACTCGTGCGCGACGCCGGGGCGGACCCGCAGTCATGCGCCATCGGCTCGGTCAAGTCGATGATCGGGCACAGCAAGTGCGCCGCCGGCCTCGCGGGGCTGATCAAGACCGCGTTCGCCCTGCACCACAAGATGCTGCCGCCCACGCTGGCCGAGACCCCGAACCCGAAGGCCAACCTCGACGGCGGCCCGCTGTACCTGAACACCGAGGCCCGGCCGTGGGTCCACGGGAAGCCGTACCCGCGGACCGCGGGCGTGAGCGCGTTCGGGTTCGGCGGGACCAACTTCCACACGGTCCTCGAAGAGTACACCGGCGACTACCTCGACCGCCCGGACAGCGGCGTGCGCCAGTGGCCCGCGGAACTCGTCGTGTTCCGCCGCGCGGACAAGGCCGCGGTGCTCGACGCCGCGACGAAGGTGCGTGACGCGCTCGCCGCCGGCGCGCAACCGAAGCTCGCGGACCTCGCCGCGAGCGCGTGGCAGGCGAGCAAGGCCGCGACCGGTCCGACGCTCGCCGTCGTTGCCGCCTCGCTCGACGACCTGAAGGACAAACTGAGCGCCGCGCTCGACGCGCTTCCGAAGGCCGGCGACGCACACACCGACCCCAGAGGGATATACTTCGCCGCGAAGCCGCAAGCGGCACAGGTGGCGTTCCTGTTCCCCGGTCAGGGGTCGCAGTACCCGGACATGCTTTCGCAGGTGGCGATGGCGTTCGGCGAAGTGCGGGCCACGCTGGACGCGGCCGAAGCGGTGCTGGGGACCGACCTCGAAAAGCCGCTGGGCCGGCTCATCTACCCGCCGTCGCCGTTCACCCCGGAGCAAGAGGCCGCGAACCGCGACGCCCTGCGCCGCACCGAGGTCGCGCAGTCGAGCATCGGGGCGACCAGCCTCGGCATGTTCCGCCTGCTGAGCGCGATGGAAATCGGGGCCGACTGTTTCGCCGGGCACAGCTACGGCGAGTACACCGCGCTGGCCGCGGCCGGGGCCATTTCCGACGCCGACCTGATGCACCTCTCGTTCGCGCGCGGCCGGGCGATTCGCGAGGCCGCGAAGACCGCGCCCGGCGGGATGATCGCCGCCGACAACTCCGCGGACGCGATTCAGCCGCACCTGACCGGCATCACCGACGTGTGGGTCGCCAACCACAACTCGCCCACGCAGACCGTCATCGCCGGGACCGACGAGGGCGTGAAGCTCGCGGCCGAGAAGCTGCACGCCGCCGGCATCCGGTCGCAGCGGATCGCGGTGGCGTGCGGGTTCCACTCGCCGCTCATCGCCGGGGCGAAGCCGGCGCTGGCCGACGCGCTCGCGAAGGCCACCTTCGCCGCGCCGCAGAAGCCCGTGTACTCGAACACCAGCGCCGCGCCGCACCCGGCGAACGGCGCGGCCATCGCACAGCAACTGGCCGAGCACCTCGTTTCGCCCGTGCGGTTCGCCGACGAAGTGCGGGCGATGCACGACGCGGGGGCGCGGGTGTTCGTCGAGGTCGGCCCCGGTTCCGTGCTGACCGGCCTCACGGCCCAAACGCTGGCCGGCAGGCCGCACCTCGCGCTCGCCACCGACGCGAAGGGGCGGCCCGGCCTCGTACAACTCGCGCACGTCCTCGGCCAACTCCTGACCGCGGGCGTGGGCGCGAACCTCGACCGCCTGTTCGCCGGCCGCGGCGTGCAACCGTTCGAGCTGTCGAAACTGAGCGCCGACACCGGCAAGCCGAAGCACCCCGCGACCGCGTGGGTGGTGAACGGTGTGCGGAGCAAGCCGCTGAACGGGCCCGAACCGCGGCTGCTGGGCCAAGCGCTGCCCGCCGGCGCGAGCGCGCCGAAGGTGAAGATCGTTGCGCCGGCCGCGCCCGTTGCGCTGGCCACCCCCACGGTCCCCCTCGCCGTTGGTGAGGGGGAACCCAAGTTTCCCCCTGCAACCCCCTCCTTGAGGGGGGGTAAAGAACCTTCGCGCGTCGCTGACGTTTCACGCGCGCCCGCGCCTTCCTCCCCCCTCCCTTCAGGGAGGGGGGCCGGGGGCGTGGGTTCCGCACCGACCCCAACGCCTATACGAGCCATGATGAACACCACCGATACGCTCCCCGTTCCCTCGACCAACGGCCACGCGCCGGCGCACGCGCACGCCGCGCCGGACGGGGCCGCGGCCGTGATGCTGCGGTTCCAAGAGGTGATGGCCCGGTTCCTCGACACGCAGAAGAGCGTGATGCTGGGGTACCTCGGCGCGGCCCCCGCGCCGGCCCCGGTCCCGCTCGCGAACGGGAACGGGCACGCGGCATACCCGCTCGCGCCCTCGACCAACGGCCACGGGCACGCCCCGGCCAGCGGGCGCGTGTCGCCGCACATGGCGACCCCGATGCCGATCCCGGTCGCGGCAACCAACCGCCTCGCGCCGGAGCCGGCCCCGCGGCCCGCGACCCCCGCGCCCGTTCCCGCGCCGAAGGCCGAAGCGCCCGCGCCCAAGGTCGAAGTCAAGGACGTGGCGGCCGACGCGCCGCGCGCCGCGGCGAAGGGGCCGGCGCTCGACCGCGACACGCTCCTCGCGCGCCTGCTCGACCTCGTCAGCGAGCGCACCGGCTACCCGAAGGAGGCGCTCAGCATCGACCTCGACCTCGAAGCCGACCTCGGCGTCGATTCCATCAAGCGCGTCGAGGTGCTCGGCGCGCTCGCGGAGAGTATCGAAGCCGGCGCGGACGGGAAGCAGCCCAACCTCGAAATGGAAAAACTGTCCGTCATCAAGACGCTCCGCGGGATCGCGGACTACGTGATGGGCGCGCTCGAGGCCGTCGCCGGCCCCGCGCCGAAGGCCGACGCGCCCGCGCCGGCCCCCGCACCGTCGACCAACGGCAAACACGACGTGCCGGCCACTAAGTCCGCCGGTGGCGACTTTCACCCCGGCGCGCGGCAGGGCGACGTTCAGCGCCTCGTCGTCCGGCTGATCGACGCGCCGCTGCCGATCCGCCCGCGGTTCACGCCGCCGTCCGGCACGGTCGTCATCACCGACGACGAACTCGGTACCGCGCAGGAACTGGCCGACCGGCTCTCGGAACTGGACATCAAGACCGCGCTGGTGCGGCACGGGTCCGGCACCGGCTTCGCTGCCGACCTGACCGACCCCGCGGCGGTGGCCGCGCTGGTCGCCCGGCTCCGCGCCGAGTGCGGCCCGGTGTCCGGCCTCGTCCACCTGATCCCTCTGGCCGAACCGCCGAAGGGCGAGACCGCCGAGGCCCGGATGCGGCGCGAGGTGAAGTCACTGTACCTGCTGTCGCGCGCGCTCGAGACCGACATCCGCGACGCGGGCAAGGCCGGGTCCGCGGTGCTGCTGGCCGCGACCGCGATGGGCGGCACGATGGGGTTCGGCGACGACCTCCCCGCCGACCTGTTCCCCGGGCACGGCGGCGTCGCCGGGTTCACCAAGTCGCTCGGCCACGAGTGGCCCGAAGTCACGGTTCGCGCGGTGGACGTGGACGTCGAGACCGCCGCGCCGCGCCTCGTCGATCAGTTGCTCGGCGAACTGGGCGACCCGGACGGCCCGTTCGAGGTCGGCCGCGCCGGGGAGTTCCGCAAGACGTGGCAGGTCGATCCCGGCCCGCTTACCAAAGGCGCGCAAGCCGTGACCCTCGACGCGAACAGCACGGTCCTCGTGACCGGCGGCGCGCGCGGCATCACGGCGAAGGTCGCGCTCGAACTCGCCACCCGGTACAAGGCGAAGCTGGTGCTGGTGGGCAGTTCGCCCGCGCCCGCGGCCGAGGGCGCGGACACGGCGACCCTGCACACCGCGGCCGAGATCAAGGCCGCGCTGATGAAGCGCGAACCGGGCGCGAAGCCGGCCGCGGTGGAGGCCGCGTACAGGCGGCTCATCAAGGAGCGCGAGATCCGCGCCAACCTCGACGCGATCCGCGCCGCCGGGAGCGCGGTCGAGTACCGCGCGCTCGACGTGCGCGACGCGAAGGCGTTCGGCGGCCTGATCGACGAGCTGAGCGCGAAGGGTGGCATCGCCGGCGTGATCCACGGCGCGGGCGTGATCGAGGACAAGCTCCTGCGCGACAAGACCCCGGAATCGTTCGACCGCGTGTTCGGCACGAAGGTCGATAGCGCGCTGCTGCTGGCCCGTAAGCTCGACCCCGCCAAGCTCAAGTTCTTCGCGCTGTTCGCCAGCATCACCAGCCGGTACGGGAACCGCGGGCAATCGGACTACGCCGCGGCCAACGAGGTGCTGAGCAAGTTGGCGTGCGACCTCGACCGCAAGTGGCCGGGCCGCGTGGTGTCCGTTGCGTGGGGGCCGTGGGCCGAGGTCGGCATGGTCGCGGACCTCGAAAAGCACCTCGTCGCCCGCGGGCTGAAACTGATCGAGCCGGCCGTGGGCGCGGGGTTCGCGGTGGACGAGGTGATCTTCGGCGCGAAGGGCGAGCCGGAGGTGGTGGTCGCCGGCGGGACCGAGACCGCGCCGAAGCCGAGGGCCAAAGCCGAGCCGGTCGGCGCGATGGCCTAATTCATCGCGAGCGGCGCGGCGTAAGCCCGCCGGTGGTGGTGTCCCACCGGCGGGCTTACGCCGCGCCGCTCGCGCGCCCAATTCAATCGGTACCGCACCCTCAATGCCTGCAACCCTCACCGAACCGCAGCCCGTTTCCGCCCCGCCCGCGTCCGGGTGGGATACGGAAGTGTTCGTCCTCGGCGCGCCGGACCGCGCCGCGCTGCGCGCGCGCGCCGTCGAACTGCTCGCTCAGATCGACGCGGCCCCCGTCGCACTGCCGGAGCTGGCGGCGGTACTCGCGGCCCGGCTCGCGCCGGGCGGGGCGCGGCTCGCGGTCGTGGCCGGGTCGCACGCCGACCTGCGCGCCCGCCTCGCCCGCGCCGCCGACCGCCTCGCGGACCCGAAGTTCAAGCAGGTCCGCGACTCCAACGGCCTGTACTACTTTGACGAGCCGCTCGGCGCACGAGGCACCGTGGCGCTGCTGTTCCCCGGCGAGGGCGCACAGTACCTGAACATGCTGCTCGACCTGTGCGCCGTGTTCCCGGAGGTCGAGGACACGTTCCTCTGGTGCGACCGGTTGGCGGAGGAGGCCGGGCGCCCGGAGGCGTCGCTGCGGCGCGTGTTGCACCCGCCGCCGGGCACGACCGCCGAGGAGCGCGCCGCCATCGAGGCCGAACTGCGCGGTCTGGGGCCGAGCATCTTCGGCGTGCTGCTCGCGGACCAAGCCATCTTCCGCGTGCTCGAAGGGCTGCGCGTGCCGGCCGCGGCCATTGCCGGGCACAGCGCCGGCGAACTCGGCGCGCTGCTCGCCAGCGGCGCGATGGACTCGCGGGAGTCGCACGGCTCGCGGCTCCCGGAAATCATGGACATCATGCAGCGGCAGGAGAGCGCGGTCGGCGGGCCGGAGATCGCGCTCTTGGCCGTGGGCGCGAGCAAAGCCACGATCGAGGACGTGGCGCGCGCGGTCGCCGACGGCGCGGTGGTCGTGGCGATGGACAACTGCCCGCACCAGTGCGTCGCGGTCGGCCCCACCGACGCGGTCGCGGCCGTCGAGCGCGCGCTGGGCGAGCGCGGGGTGATCGCCGAGCGGTTGCCGTTCAAGCGCCCGTACCACACGCCCATGTTCGAGCCGTACATGGGCGCGCTGCGGGCGCTGTTCACGGACGTGCCGTTCAACCCGCCGCACACGCCCGTGTACTGCTGCACCACGGCGCGCCTGTTCCCCACCGACCCGGCGGCGATGCGGCACCTCGCCGTGGATCAGTGGGTGACGCCGGTGGAGTTCACGCGGACCATCGAGCGCATGCACGCGGACGGCGCGCGGCTGTTCGTCGAGTGCGGCCCGCGCGGGAACCTGTCGGCGTTCGTGGAGGACATCCTCCGCGGCAAGCCGTTCGCCGCGATCCCCGCGAACGTGCCCCGCAAGAGCGGCCCGACGCAGATCAACCACATGGTCGCACAGCTCGTCGCCCACGGCGTCGACCTGAACTTGGCGTACCTGTACGAGGGGCGCACGAGCGGGCGAACCCGGAGCGCGAGCGACGGGGTGAGCGTTGACACCCCGAGCCGTTCGGACGCCCACCCCGTCGCTCACACTCCGGGTTCGCCCGCGTCCGTGGTTCACACCTACCTCGACGTAATGGAGCAGTTCCTCGACGCGCAGCGCGAGGTGATGAGCGCGTACTTTGGGGCCCCGGTCGCTTACGCTCCCGGCGCGCCGGCGAGCGGCGCGTCCCCGGCTTCTGTAGCCGACCTCATTGAGGCCGGTGCTTGGGGCAACGTAGCGGCTCCGGCCCCAACGAGGCCGGCTACAGAAGAGAAGCCCTACGCCCTCATCGAGACCGTCGTTCACCACGCGCCCGGCCAAGAGCTCGTGTTCCGGCGGGTGATGGACGAGCGCGAGGACCTGTACGCCGACGACCACACGCTCGGCGGGCGCGGGGTCAGCCGCGAGAACCCGGCGCAGAACGGACTGCCGGTGCTGCCCATGACGTTCAGCCTCGAAGCGATGAGCGAGGCCGCGTCCGCGCTCGCGCCGGGCAAGGTCGTGACCGCGGTGCGCAACGTCCGCCTGTTCCGCTGGCTCCCGTTCGACCCCGGCACCACGACGTTGGAGGTTCGCGCGCGCGTGGTCGCGGTCGATCCCGAAACGGGCGCGGTCGAGGTGAAGGCCGACGTGCGCGACCTCGGCAACTCGTTCCTCTCGGACGGCACGAACAAGCCGGCGTGCGAGGCGACCGTGGACCTCGCCGACCGCTACCCGGACGCGCCCGGCCCGCTGCCGTTCGCCCTGACCGACGAGGTCGCCTGCAAGTCGAGCGTCGAAGACCTACGCCGGAACATGTTCCACGGGCCGCTGTTCCAGATGATCCGCTCGCTCGACCGCACCGGGCGCGAGGGCATCGACGGCACCCTCGAAGTGCAGCCGCGCGACGGCTGGTTCCGCTCGAACGCGGACCCGCGGATCGCGATCGACCCGGTTCTCACCGACGCCGCGATGCACATCCTCGGCGCGTGGCACCTCGAACAGCCGGACTGGACCGGGCGCATCCTGCTGCCAATCGGGGTGAAGAGCTTGGAGTTCTTCGGCCCGCCGCCGCCGGCCGGCACACGGTTCTTCGTCCGCGGCCACAACGAGCACGAGGACGCGCGCCAAGTGCGCCACGGGGTCGAGCTGTTCGACGCCGACGGGCGCGTGTGGATGCGCCTCGTCGGCGCGGGCTACTGGCGGTTCTACCTGCCGTTCGGCCACGTCAACTTCTTCGGCCCGAAGGACGAGTACTTCCTCTCGCGCGGCGTGCCGGACGCGGTGGGGGCCAACGGCGCGCACGCCCGGTGCCACCTGCTCGAACCCCCGGCCGACCTGAAGCAGCCGGTGTTGCGCGCCGCCGGGGCGCGCGTCACCATGACGCCGCACGAGTTGGGCACGTTCAACAACTGGACCGGCACCGACGCGGAGCTCAACGACTGGTTCTTCGGGCGCATGCTGGCGAAGGACGCGGTACGCGCCGCGTGGAACGCCAAGCACGGCGAGGCGATGTTCCCCGCGGACATGGAGAGCGAGGCCGCGGGCGCGCGGATCGTGTGCCGGCCGCGCGGCGCGGCCAAGGGCGAGCCGCTGCCGCCGGTGCGCGTCGCGATTGCCGACGGCAAGGTCGCGGCGCTCGCGGCCTTCGCCCCGACCCTCGGCATCGGGCTGCAAGGGTTGGCGAAGAACGCCGCGCCCGACGCCGAGCGCGCGGCCCGCGCCGCCACCGCGTGCGCGGCCGTGGCCGACGCCCTCGACCTGCCCGCGGCCCGGTGCGAACTGGTGTCGCTGGACGCGACCGGCGCGGCGGTCGTCAGCGCCGACGGCGCGCGCTACCGCGTTCAGACCGCGCGGCAGGCCGACACCGTTGTCGCCACCACCCTATGCGAGCCGGCCTGATGCGCACCCCCGACGAACTGCTCGCCGACCTCGCCCACGTCGTGCGGACGGCGTTCCCCGACCGCGACTTCCCCGACGTGGTGGACACGTCGATGCGCGTCTTCGCCGATCTGGGAATGGCGTCCATCGAAATTGTCGTACTGGCCGAAAAACTGGACGCCTATTTCGGCATGCGGCTCCCGTTCGGCACCTTCCTGAAGGGCCTGCGCGAGCGCGGCGCGGACGACATCGCGCTGGGCGAGTTGGTGACGTTCTTGCAACAGCACGTTTCGTAGGGTGGGACAAGGCTCTGCGCCGTCCCACTATTGCCTTCTGTTGCCGGCCTCACCGAGGCCGAGAGCCGAACGGCGCGGGTAGCTCCGGCCTCGCAGAGGCCGGCTACAGAAGAGGTGGGACGCACTTGTAGGGTGGGACAAGGCTCTGCGCCGTCCCACCACTGCATCAGCGAAGACGGTGGGACGGCGCAGAGCCTTGTCCCACCCTACAAGTGCGTCCCACCGTCTTCGGTTAACTCGTGATGGGACGGCGCAAAGCCCTGTCACACCCTACAGGACGAACGATGCCCGAAGTCGAAGTCAACGGGACGCGGCTCTACTACCAGCAGACCGGCGAGGGGCCGGACGTGGTGCTCGTTCACGCCGTCACCAGCAATCAGGCCGTGTGGGTGTTCAGCGGGCTGGTGGACGCGCTCGCGGCGGAGTACCGCGTCACCGCGTACGACCTGCGCGGGCACGGGGTCAGCGCGCGCCCCGCGACCGGGTACACGTCCGCGGTCATGGCCGACGACTTCCGCCAACTGAGCGCCGCGCTCGGCCTCAAGCCGGCGTACCTGATCGGCCACAGCTTCGGCGGCGTCGTGAGTATGCACGCGGCGGCGCTGTACCCGGAGTGCGTCGCCGGGGTGATGCTCTCGGACTCGTTCTTCCCCGGCCTGAAGCACGTCGAGCCGAACTTCGGCAAGATGAGCATCTGGACCGAGGTGCGCGACACATTCGCCAAAGTGGGCGTGAAGTTGGGCGAGACGGTGGACTTCGCGGACCTGTTCCGCCAGACCGCAGCGCTGACGCCGGACAAGTTGAAGGAGTTGGAAGACATCTACGGCGCGTTCGGCCGCGGGTGGCTGCGCCAGTTGCCGAAGCTCGCGGAGACGACGTGCGGCGACGAGGTGATGCAGGAAGCCGGGCTAACGGCCGACGTGCTGGCCGGGATCACGCGGCCCGTGGTCGCGCTGTACGACGAGTTCTCCCCCTTCCTTGCGACGTGCCGCTGGCTAGAACAGCACTTGGCGCGGTGCGCGGTCGAGATCATCCCGGCCGCGAAGCACCTCGCGATGCTCGACAACACCGCCGGCTTCACCGACGCCGTGAAGCGCCACCTGACGCGGCTCGCCGAATGACCCGAACCCGCCTCACCCTCGCCGCACTCGTGGTCTTCGCGCTCGGCGCGTCCGCCACAGAGCCGAACCCGGTGCCGAAGCCGAAACGCCAGCGCGTCGACCTGATCGTGATGCAGAAGAACAAGCCGCTGGGACTCGACAGCGACTTCGGCGAATACTTCGTGAACGAGGTGCGGAAGATCGCGGAAGTGGAGCGCGTGTCCGAGGGCGTCGTCGGCGTCGTGAATGCCGCGCATATGGACGGTACGCACTTCCTCGTGCAAGGGTGGAAACCGGACAACTTCGGCTTCGAGGAGATCGAGTTGACCGAGGGCCGGTTGCTCAAGGCCGGCGACACTCAAAAGGTACTGCTCGGCAAGACACTCGCTTCGAACCTGAATCGCAAGGTCGGCGACAAGGTGACGTTCTTGGCCGACCCCGAAACGCCTTACGAGGTCGTGGGCGTGTTCAAGAGCCGCGTTGTCTTCGAGCAAGGCGGCGCGATCGTGTCGTTCAAGGACGGCCAGCACCTGACCGGGAAGCTCGTGACGGGCTTCTCGGTGCGAGTGAAGAACCCGGCCGCCGACACCGCGGCCGTGAAGCAGAAGATCGAGGCGCTGCGCGACCCCAAAGACCCCACCGTGCGACTCGACGCCCTCGCCCCGGACCGCCCGTAGACTCACACTCCCAACCCTGATGTACTTCTTCGCCTTCATCCTGAAGAACCTGTTACGGCGGCCGATCCGCACCGCGCTCACGGTCCTCGGCCTCGCGGTCGCGGTCGGCAGTATGGTCGCGCTGCTCGGCGTCGCCGACAACGTCCAGCGGTCCGTCGAGTCCGCGTTCGACACCCGCCGCGTCGACCTGATCGTGATGCAGAAGAACAAGCCGCTCGGACTCGACAGCGACTTCGGCGAGTTCTTCACCGACGAGGCCCGCAAGCTCCCCGAAGTGGAGCGCCTGTCCGAGGGCGTCGTGTCCAACGCCACCGCCAAGCACAACGAGGGCGTCATGTTCCTCGTGCAAGGTTGGAAGCCCGACAACTTCGGGTTCGAGGACATGGAAGTTCTCAACGGGCGGTTGCTCAAGGCCGGCGACACGTACAAGGTGATGATCGGGAAGACGCTGGCGTCGAACCTGAACCGCAAGGTCGGCGACACGATCACCTTCACCGCGGACCCGGACCACCCCTACGAGGTGATCGCGGTGTTCAAGAGCCGCGTCGTGTTCGAGGACGGCGGCGCGATCGTGTCGTTCCCCGACGGCCAAGCCCTCACCGGAAAGAAGGTCACGGGGTTCTCGATCCGGGTGAAGCGCGAGGGCGGCGACGGGGCCGCGCAGATCGACGCGGTGAAGGCCAAGATCGCCGCCCTGCGCGACCCGAAGGACAAGTCCGTCCAACTCGACGCCCAAAGCCCGGAAACCTACGTCGAGTCGGTGTCGCAACTCAAACTCATCAAGGCCGTGTCGTGGATCGTGTCGGTCATCGCGTTCGTGATCGGCGTCATCACGATGGTGAACACGATGGCGATGTCGGTGATGGAGCGGACGCACGAGATCGGCATCCTGCGCGCGGTCGGGTGGCCCCGCCGCCGGGTCATGTCGATGATCCTCGGCGAGGCGGTGCTACTGGCGCTGGCCGCGGCGCTGGTCGGGGCGGTGGTGGCCGCGGGCGGACTGTACGCGCTCACGCGGTCGCCGAAGGTGAACGGGTTCATCGAACCGGGGCTGTCGCCGTGGGTGGTCGCGCTGGGCACCGCGATCACGGTGCTGATCGGCGTGGCCGGCGGCGCGTACCCGGCGTACCGGGCCGCCCGGCTGTTGCCGACGGAGGCCCTGCGCCATGACTGACGGCCCCGCCGATCACCTGCTGTTCGCTGACAACGTCGTGAAGACGTACCCGGACGGCGCGGTCCACGCGCTGAACGGGGTCACGCTCGGCGTGCGCCCGGCGCAGTACGTCGCCATCACCGGCCCGTCCGGGTGCGGCAAATCGACCCTGTTGAATATGCTCGGCGTGCTCGACCGGCCGGACGGCGGCGAGGTGTACTTCCGCGGCGCGCCGCTGTCGCAGCGCCGCGACCTCGACCACTTCCGCGCCCGCGAAATCGGCTTCGTGTTCCAATCGTTCTACCTGATCCCGACGCTCACCGCGCGCGAGAACGTGCAGGTGCCGATGTTCGAAGGGCCGAAGCGGACGCCGCGCGCGCGGGCGCAGAAGGCCGACGAGTTGCTCGAACTGGTGGGCATGGCGAAGCGCGCGAACCACCGGCCCACGAAGCTCTCGGTGGGGGAGCGCCAGCGCGTCGCGCTGGCCCGCGCGCTGGCGAACGACCCGCAGTTACTACTGGCCGACGAGCCGACCGGGAACCTCGACTCCGAGAACGCCAACAAGGTGCTCGACCTGTTCACGCAGTTGCAAAAGGACCGCAACCTCGCGCTGGTCGTGGTGACGCACAGCGACGAGGTGGCCCAGCGCGCCAACCGCGTGGTGAAGATGCGCGACGGGAAGATCGTGTCCGACAGCGCCGCCGCGCGCGGCGCACAACAATAGCGCGCGGGGTTTGCGCACACCTCTCCCCCACCAGAGCGTGGGGGAGAGGTGTGCGCAAACCCCGCGCGGCGCTCACTTCTTCATGAACTCCTTGCGGAACGTTATCACGCTCTCCCGCATTACCAGCGGCAGCTTCGAGGTCAGGATCGACTTCCCGTCGAACCAGCCGTCCGGCTCGTTGAAGATGATGTGCTGCTCCACGAACACCGCGCCTTCCGGTTCGTGCAGCTTGGTGATCTTGAGGTACATCGCGGCCCCGCCCCACGGCTGCGGGTTGCCCACCGTGCCCGCGGCCTTGTCGACCGAGCGCCACTCGTTCGGGTAGTCCTTGTCGCCCTTGAACCGCGGGTCGATCTCGGCCGCGGCGACCACCGAATCCCCGGTGCGGCTCCACATCGCGTGGCCCGTCAGCCGCAGCCGCACCTTGTCGAGGAAGTCGAACTCGACGTAGCCGACCGTTTCGCGCTTCGGGTCGGCGATCACGATCATGCGCTTGGCGAGGTCGGCGGCCGGCACCGCACCGCCCTTGCCGCCCGTGCCCTTGCCCGCGCCGATCAGCTTGTCGAGGAACTCGTCCTGTTCGAGCTTCTTGAAGTCGCCGTGGGCCACGAACCACACCTGCGTGCTGCGGGCCGGGGCGGTCTTGGCCCCGCCGGGGAGCTTGGTGTCCACGGTCACGATCTGCGGGGCGACCGGCGAGACGCGCACGAACTCGTCGTAATTCACCTTGCCCGAAATGAGCGCTTTGATCGCGGCCGTTTGCTTGTCCTTCGCCAGCCCGTCGGCCAGAGTCGGCTTCGGGAACTTCAGTTTCGCCTCGCCGCCCACGTCGATGCCGTCGCCGATGAGCGTCTTGTAAAGGGGATTGGCCTCTTCGTGTGCGGCCGGCTGCGCCGGCGCGACGAGGACCGAGGCCAAAACGAGTGCGTGCATGGGAATCGTCCTGATTCGGGAGAATCGTGCGGGTTACGGGGTTACGACTTGGGCAGCAGGGCGCGGAGTCCGTCTTCCAGCGTGCGGGCGTCGTCGGGCGCGTAGCGGGTCCTGCCGGCCAGTTCCGACAGCGCCGCGGGGAGCGCTACTTCTACCCGAAACGGGGGCAGTTCGTCTACCCCGAAGGTCTTCTCGTTCGGGATACCGGGCCACTTGAACTCCTTCGTATCGACGAGCAGTTCGCACTCGTCGATGGGGTCCGGCTTGAGCAGCACGGCGCGGCCCAGATCGGCACACCCGCCGTTCTCCGCGCCGAGCCGCCAGCACCACACGTCGAGCCGCCCGGTCGCGGCGTCCACGAGCAGCGCGTAGCGGTACCGGACCATGCGGTTCTTGTCGCCGCACCGGAAGCTCACCGGGGTGTCGAGCAGCGCGAACGACGGGCCTTGTACCACCACGCGCGCCTGCCGCTGGATCTCGTACCCGATGCGGAGCGTCTCCTTCTGGTCCGGGGTCAGCGGTTGGCCCAAGCCGTCGGCGCTGTCCACGGTCAGCACCATGTCGGTGCCCTTCACGTTCGCGCCGAGGCCGAGGCCGATGGCGCGCAGGCGGTAACGGGTGTGCGCCCCTTGGCGCTCCTGCACCACGTCGGCGGTGAACGCGGTGAACATCCACGACACCGCCTTCCGCAACCCCTCGCGCCGGTAGATGGGCGGGTCCGGCAGCTTCGGCACCTCGCTCGGCTTCACCCGCGGCAGGCTCTTGATGACGAGGTGCGACCAGCCCTTCGGGGGCTTGCTGCCGATCTCGGTCCCGGCCGGGATCATCTCCGGGGGCACCGCGGTCGTGTCGTAGTCGTTGGCCCACGCCGGCGGCTCAATGGTGGGGCGGAGGTAGCGCAGCGCCGCGCCGCCCACGAGCAGCCCGGTCACGAGCACGATGAGCAGTCCCACGAAGAGCCGGGCGCGGCGCATTGTGTTCCTAATGTGAAGAACGTGTGAAGGAATTACGAAGGAACTGAGACAGTCGGCTTCATCTGGTCGAGGGAACGGCCCGTTCACTTCTTCTTCCACGGGGCGACGGTAGTATCATCCGCACTCCGCGTGCCGTCGTCGAGGGTCGTTATGTTTATAGACCGCATCGTCCGCTACCTGCTCCCGCGCCAAGACCACTTCTTCGCCATGCTGGAAAAGCTGGCGGACCGCATCGAGGCCGCGGCCGGGGTGTTCGCGGAACTGGAGTCCGCGGCCGGGCACGAGCAGTTCGTCGCGGTCTCGGCCCGGATGAAGCCCATCGAGACCGAGGCCGACGACTGCTGTCGGCAGTTGTATGAGGAGATCGACCGGACGTTCGTAACGCCCATCGACCGCGAGGACCTCGCCCGGCTCACGAAGGTGCTCGACAACGTCGTGGACGGCATGGAACACACGGCGGTTCTCGCCAGTCTGTTCCGCCTCGACGCCCTCACCGACCCGATGAAGCAGCTCGTGCGCGTAACCGTGTCGTGCGCCCGCGCGCTGGCCGGGGCCGCGCGGCGGCTCCGCGAGTTCTCGGACCCGGAATCGGTGAAGGGGCCGACCGTCGCCATTCACGCGCTGGAAAACGAGGCCGACGGCGTGTATCGCAAGGCGCTCGCGGCCCTGTTCGAGAACGGCATTTCCCCCATCGAACTGGTGCGGCAAAAGGACATGCTGTCCAGCCTCGAAGACGGCGTGGACCAGTGCGAAGACGCGATGGACGTGATCCGCTCCGTGGTGGTGAAAAATGGGTAGCGCCCTCATCATCCTGATCATCGTGATCGTGCTCGCGCTGGCGTTCGACTACATCAACGGGTTCCACGACACCGCGAACGCGGTGGCGACCGTTGTTTCGACGAACGTGCTGCCCGGGCGCACCGCGGTGCTGCTGGCCGCGGCGTGCAACTTCGTCGGCGCGTTCGTCGGCGTCGGCGTCGCCAAGACCATCGGCGGCGACATCACTGACCCCAAGGGCATCACGCAACTCGTGGTCGCCGGCGCGCTCTTGGGCGCGATCTTCTGGAACCTGCTGACGTGGTACTACGGCATCCCGTCCAGTTCCTCGCACGCCCTCATCGGCGGGCTGGTGGGGGCCGTGTGGTGCCACAAGGTGATTCAGGGCGGCGGCAGCGGCGCAGCCATGTGGGAACTGATCACCTCGAAGGGCGTGCTGCTCACGCTGAAGGCGCTCGTACTGTCGCCGCTGTGCGGGATGCTCGGCGGGTTCGTCCTGATGGTGCTGCTGCTGTGGCTGGTGCGGCGGCTACGGCCGACGACCGTGAACCGCGGGTTCCGCACCCTGCAACTCGGCTCCGCGGGGTTCATGGCCTTCGCCCACGGCTCGAACGACGCGCAGAAGGCGATGGGCATCATCACACTCGCACTGGCGACCTACGCCATTTCGCAGGGCCAAGAGGCCAGCATGAACGTGCCGTTGTGGGTAGTGGTGGCGTGCGCCACGGCGATGGCGCTGGGCACCGCGTCGGGCGGCTGGCGGATCATGAAGACGATGGGCCACAAAATCATCAAGTTGCGGCCGATCAACGGGTTCGCGGCCGAAACCGCGGCCAGCATCGTGATCCTCGTCGCGACGTGGCTGAAAGCCCCCGTGAGCACGACGCACGTGATCTCGTCGAGCATTATGGGCGTGGGCGCGTCCAAGCGGGTCTCCGCGGTGCGCTGGGGCGTAGCCCAGAACATGCTGTTTGCGTGGGTTCTGACCATCCCCATCTCGGCCACGGTCGCGGCCCTCACGTACCTCGTGCTCCACACGCTTCTGGGGTGATCCTCCAACCTCAATGCCCGCTCTTTTGTCGCCGGGATTTTGATCCCGGTGCTGATGAGCGGCGCGTAGCTCCGGTCTCAACTGCGCAACGGCCCAATCCGGCCCGATAACCGCGACAATCGGCACGATTTGCTGTGTCGGCGCGGTCTTCCGCGCCCGCACGAACCACTTTTTTTTCAAATTCCAATTCGGAATGTCGTAATCTTCTTGCCGGAGCGGATCGCGCGGGGGTATATTCACCCCAAATCGCAGATTTCTCGCGTTGGCGCAAGGGTTTCGGCTCCGGGTGTGAAAACTTCACCGGGCGCGAAACATTTTCCGGGCAAAAGTTCGCCCAAATCTCAGGTTCCGCTAGACGCCGAATTGTGCGGCCGAAATACTAGACTCGTTGCGCAATAGGTGTTGGTTCAGTCGCACTTCGGCCAGACGATCCTGTGTGGTCGTTACCCGTACATCCGGTTGTGGAGTCCGGCGACGTTCTTCATCATCACCGTGTGACGACGGGGCG